>Ga0207670_10000009_pt1 | contig 293292 bp, 248 predicted proteins | sample KBSS23HmetaG_FD_184339 | JGI IMG/M metagenome (GOLD analysis project Ga0207670, IMG submission 184339) | Switchgrass rhizosphere microbial communities from Kellogg Biological Station, Michigan, USA - KBS S2-3H metaG (SPAdes) (version 2) | ecosystem: Host-associated > Plants > Roots >...
CGCCATCTCGAACAAGCCGCGGTTGAAAATCCCTCCACCAGCTTTGGCTGAATTGCCCGTGATGGTCGCTGCTTGGCCTATGATACTAGCCTTGGCGTACCCGGACGGGGTGGCGACAGTGTTCATGTTGTAAATGCCTCCGCCAGCCATCGTCGCAGAGTTTCCGCTGATGACGGCGTTCAGGTTCGTTATGGTGCCGTCCTTGTTGTAAATGGCGCCCCCAAACTTGGCTTTGTTTCCTAAGAGCAAGCTGTCTCTTAGATCGGTAATCGTGCCTTCGTTGTAAATTGCGCCACCAAGCCCACCTGTCTGCGAGGTGACGTCTCCGTTGAGAAGAGAGACGCCGTTGATGCCCAGCGTCCCGTAGTTCTCAATCAAGCGGCCTCCACTGGCCCCACCGGTGTAAGTCACGCTGACTCCCTGCACGAACATCGACGATCCGGACCGGACATCGAAAGCGGAAATTCCAGTGGAATCAATGAAGGCGCCCGACCCGTTGATCCTGATCTGACCGCTGGTGCCGTTGATGGTGAATGAGGTAACCGTGAAATGGTGCTGGGAAAACGGCATGTCCGGGCCTTCACGAAATTCGATAGTGTGCGCCTCGGCGGTCGGATCCTGGCTCTGGCAGTCGTATCTGGAAACGCCGGCATTCACAGACGCGATCGCCTCGGCCAGGCTGCAATAGTGGTCATTCGCGTCGAGCGACATCGCCGACGTCGTGCTGGTGTACACGTAATAAAGCGCGCCGTGCACAGACGACGAATGCACAGGCGAACCGCAGCCGAGCAGCACGGTGGCTGCGGTCCCCACAACCAGATACAGTCGGATGGAGAGCTGATTGCGCTCAGCGGCGGCGCGCAGATCGCAGTCGTGCTGCGGTTTGAACTCGAACGGCATGTCCGGTGCCTCGAAGAAGGCCAGGAAATGGACGGTGACGATAAGGGCGAAAGGCACGAGCGTCAACGCCGATAACATCTTGAATGTCAACCTCCCGGCGCTCGCCGCCGCTCACCCCCGAACGGGCGCATCAGGAACGAGTGCGGAAAATCGTGCTCGATCCGCACTCGGGTGCAAATGGACACCTTCGGCAAGGGTCGGACCCCGCCTTCACGACGGGCCCCTGGCCGGCCTCACCTGACGCTCCGGCGCTGGTCGCCCGGCGGCGATTCCCGCACGACGCTACCGGGGCGGTGTGATCCAAGCGTATTTCGAGAAGTTCGGACCTCGGCCGTCCCCTCTGCAGGATCAGCAGGCGCGCGGCGAGACAGCCAATCCCGGAACGCGGCGCGCGCCAGAGATGGGGACACACGAAATGAGCGATCACGCGCGGGCCCGTCGTCCTCGGCAATTCTTGGAAGCACTCGTCGGGGCGGTCTGCTGCTGTGTCGTCGCGGGCGGTTGCGGTGGCAGTGGCGACGGAGGTTCGCGGGGCGCAGGAACAGGCGGCTCCGCCAGCGGAGGGTCCTCGTCCAGCGGCGGACGCAGCGGCTCGTCGGGGGGCAGCGGAGGGACCAACTCCACGGGTGGATCTTCGGCCAGCGGGGGCACGACGGGGACCGGCGGAACGGTAGGTTCCGGAGGAGGTACGGGAAGCGGAGGCGCAAGCGGCGGGGTGACCGGTTCGGGCGGCACGCTCGGCAGTGGCGGCGCGAGCGGGTCAGGCGGCACGCTGGGCACCGGGGGCAGCGCGGGCAGCGGAAGTCCAACAGGCGGCACCGTGGGAAGCGGCGGCACCACCACCGGCGGCACCGGTGGCGGAGGCAGGGGCGGCGGAGCGAGCACCTCCACCGGCGGTCGCGCCGGCATGGGTGGCGGCGTGCCCAACGGCAGCGGTGGCGGTGGCAACAATGGCATCGGCGGGGCCAGCCCGGGGGGCGGAAGTGGCGGCGGCACGGGGGGGGTGTCCGCGTGTCCGCCGTCGGGCTTTGCCTGGCCCAACGGGGCCGAGGCCGCGGTCTCCCTCACCTATGACGACACCCTGCCGAGCCAACTCGACAACGCCCTGCCCGCTGTCGACCAGCAGGGGCTCAAGATGACCTTCTTCCTCATCACCAACAGTCTGGAATCGGCCGCGCTGAGGGCGCGGTATACGGCCGCGCTCGGTGCTGGGCACGAGCTCGGCTCGCACTCCGTCACCCACCCTTGCGAGACCGCCAGCTACACCTTGGCCACGATGGACAACACTGAGCTGGACCCGAGCATCACGACTTTGCGCTCAATGGGGGCGACGGCGCCCTTCACGTACGCCTATCCGTGCGGCACCTCCACGGTCGGCTCGAGCCAGAGCTATATCCCCGAGGTGACCGCGCGTTTCAGCGCCGCGCGCGGGGTCTCGGGAATCATCGCCGATCCCAAAACCGTCGACCTGGGCAACACCCCGGGCATGTTTCCGCCTGAGACCGATACCACAGGCTCGACGGCCATCGGGTACGTCACCCAGGCGCGCTCGCAGAGGGGGTGGGTGATCTTCGGCTTCCACGGCGTGGGAGGCGATTACCTCATCTACCCCAAGACGGGCCATGATGCTCTGGTGCAGTACCTGGGCGCGAATAAGGCGAAAGTCTGGACGGCGACTTTCCGTGACGTCGCGGCCTACGTGCGCAAGTGCCGATGATGATTTCCTATTTCATCGTCACCGAAAAATCGGTGAAGGAGAAGGTCGCCGGTCGATTTTCCGTGGAGCAGATCTCGACGCCGTAACCGATTTGATTGATGGTGGCGTTCGAGGTGATCCATCCCTTGCTGGCGATCCAGCTGAGAATTTCCTTCAGATCGATCGAGCCGGACGTCTGCGTCGCCGAGGAGAGGAGAGAGACGACCTGGACGCCGCCATCGGCGGTCGAAGTGTAGTGGTAGACATCGTAGCTCTTCGAGCCGAACGTCATCTGCGGACGGACGGCGGCTCCGAGGGGCACCTGCTGGCGGTTCTCGGTCCAGATCATGACTTCCGTGGTGCCGCCGCCCCAGCCGACTCCGTCGAGCCAGAGGTCGTAGGCGACGTCGTAGATTCCGACCTGCGGGCTGGTGGCGGCAAAGGTACTGGTGATCGTCGCGTACTGGCTGATCGGTGCGCCCTTCAACCCGTTGATGTCGAGGTGCACATTCGGATACGCCTTCACCGACGTCGTGCTGGGCTGCGTGGACTTGACGTACCAGTTCCCGAATGAGCAGGCGTACAACGTCTCCGGCCCGGCTTCGCTGGCGTTCCAGACGTTGTTGTGAACGTAGTAGCCGCCGTTGCTCCATCCGCCATTCGTGTCCGAGGTCGTGAACATTGGATTCGCACAGGTGACCGGTGTGTTTCCATCGTGGCCACCTGCGCCTGCACCGCCCCCGGCGCTGGCGCGGCCCGCGGCCCCGCCCGCGCCCCCGCTTCCTCCCGCCGCGGCACCGCCGGTGGCGTTGCCCATCCGTCCGCCCGAAGCGGCGCGTCCTCCCGCACCCGCCTGCCCTGTGCGACCGCCCCCCGCGCCGCCACTTCCCGTCGCACCCACGCCACCCGTTCCGCTACCGATTCCGCCACCGTTCGGGCCCGGGTCCTGGCCGCAGGCCGGGCTCAGGCAGAGCGTCGCGACAGCCGCCCAGGCGACGAGCGGCTGAGCAGCGGGTCGGAGGCGCGCTCGACGCGCCCCAAGGAGAACCACAGCGCGTGAAACACCGGGTGAGCGCATCCCCGACCACATCCTGCCTTGCGACGTCATGTTCCTCTCTACCCGCGAGTCCCGGGAAACTTTCCTCGCGCCGGTGGCAAAGATTCGCGGCCCTCGGGGCCGCTCGCACGCCCGACATCGTTCCCGCTGCTATTCGCCGTCGAGGCCTCGAGGCGACTGCGGTCTGATCAGGCCGCAGCCGCCTGCGCGAAGCGCTGCAGGAGCTTGCCCCAGTCCCCTTGGGTCTCGAAGATCGCGCGCATCTCGTCACGACGTTCTCCGTAGCGGTCGAGGCGCCGGTGCTCCAGTTCGACGCGAGTGCCGTTCTTGCCGTCGGCGATGAACCTCACCTCGATTTCGGTCTTCAGTTCGGGGTCATACTGCCAGTTGGCGGTGATGTCCCAGGACAGCACCAGCCTCGTGGTGGGCTCCCAGGACAAGACGCTGCCCCACTGACACGTGCTGCCGTCGTCGCCGCGTTCGTACCAGCGGCCACCGACCCGGGGCTCGATCACCGCGTCCACCGCCTTCGCCTTGCCGATCTTGTATTCGCCGAGCGGCCACCAAGTCCCCATCTTCTCCGTGAACACCCGCCATGCGACCGGGGGCGGCGCTTGAACGCTCACGACCTTCCTTACGCTGTTCGGATCGCTACCCTTGGACATCGTTGGCTCCGTCGTCATGGTTTCTCTCCTTGGTTGCTTCCTGCTCGGCCGCCGCCTTGAACGCAGCCAGCGACTTGTCCCAGAATCCATCGAGCCACTCGCGGACGGCCTCGATCCCCCTCGGATCCACCGCGTAGAACCGCCGGGTTCCCTCAGCACGATCGATCACCAGCCGTGCTGCTTTGAGCACGCTCAGGTGCTGAGAGACCGCCGGCCGGCTCACGTCCATGCCATCGGCGATTTCTTGCACCGAGCGCGCCCCACCGCGCACGCGCTTGAACACCATCCGTCGCGTCGGATCCCCCAGCGCGTCTAGCACCCGCTCTCCGTAAGACATTACTTACGGTAAGGTGGCACTAACCTATGTGCCCGTCAAGGACGTAGTCGATCCTCGCTGTTCAGCCGGGTCCGGCCGGACCAGCTCATCGACGAACGAGCCGAGACCGTTAGGTCCGCGCCCGCGCGGGCACCCACGCAACGGCGGCGCCTGCGGCCATCGCGCCAAGGACGGCGAGCGCGCTGCCAAGGCCCAACCCGATACACCCGAGCGCCGCGGTGAAGCTGGCGGCGATGCCGATCTGAGCCCAGACGCGAAGGCGACTGGGGGCCTGCGTGCGGATCGCGTACCACGCGGTGGCGACGCCCGCGAACACACCTGCCGACAGGCACCCGACGCCGCACAGGGTGATGGTGCGGTCGGGGTCGCACCACCCCTCCACCGCGATCGTGAACAGTCCGACGGCCATCGGAATCGAGCCGAGCTTCAACCCGGATCGGGCCGCGCGCGCGCCCTCGGCGCTCCGCCACCCGAGCGCGACGGTGACTGCCAGGAGCAGGAGACCGACGCCAGCGATGGCGCCCCGGTTCGGCGACACCAGCGTCGAGAGCAGCGTCAGGGGGATGACCGTCGAAGCTACGCGGCTCGCGCTCCGCAACCGTCCCCACTCCGCCGCGCGCCGCGCGCGCTTGGCCAGCCCGTCGAGATCAACCATGGGCGCGCCTCCATGCGGCTCGCAGCCGCTCGATTGCACGGAATCGGCGCTTCCGGGAGGTCTCGTCCACCGGTGGCTGCTCGTCCGCGAACGCATAGGCAAGCGCCGCACGATCCCGTTCAGGAAGCTCGCCCACCACCTCCAACACCGACCGCCGAAGCTCGTCGGCCATCGCGCGTTCCTCGGCGCTGGCGCCTCCCTGCTCCACGCCCTCGAGAGCGGTCGCGCCGGCCTCCCGCCGTCGCGCGCGCTGCTTGCGAGCCGTCATGACCTCGTAGCCGGCGATCCCCAGCGCCCAACCGACGCCGTCGCGCGCGCGATCGAAGTCGGCGATTCGTGAAAAGACCTTCAACATGGCCTGTTGTGCCGTGTCCTCTGCGTCACCAGTGCGCTCCAGTGAGCGCGACGTGAAGGCAAGCAGGACGGGCCAGAGCGCGTCGAACAGCGGCTGAAACGCCGCCCGATCGCCGTCCGCGAAGCTGACCATCCACGCCTGGAGCTGGCGTCGGCGCTCGGCATCCATCCTCCGAGGCTACATCACCTTCCCGTGGGTTCCCGCGGGCTAGGCCCGGGACCACAGCCACACGCCCCGTCCGTCGAGCATGACGCCCCCTCCGACGGCATGGGAGCCGCGCAGCTCTTCCTCCGAAAGCGGACGAAGACGGCGACCGCCGCAACCCCGCCCAGGGCGAGCAGGCCCGCCGACAGCGGCTCGATGATTCGGAACATCGCAGCCGCCCCGCTGCCGATTCCGATCACGCCGAGCAGCGGGAGGGTGCAGCAGGCGACGCACCCGAGTAACCCGAGACCGCCAAGCCCGCCGAGCAGCGCGGGAACCTTGAGCCGCCGCATCAGCCCCGACTCACCTCCGTCCCGGGCCGTCAGCATCCGGCGCATCGCTCGACCTCGCGGCGTACGTCTTCGGCTGTGATCTTGTCCGAGTGAAAGAGCGAATCGGCCGGCCGCGCCCCCTGCAGCTTCTCGACGTACTCGTAGCAGGTTCGAAGGAACGCCGTTCCTTCGTCGGTCGCTCGGACGTGCACCCGGATCGTCCCCGGTTTCTGGTCGGCGAAGGGCCCCATCTCGACCGAATAGCAGGCCCAGGGGCAGCACTGGTGCTCTCCGGCCGCCCAGCGCGCCAGCGCCAGGAAGCGCTCCTCGGTCCCCTCGTACTCGAACAGGTATCCATCCGACAGTTCTTGTCGGCGCACCGGCCAGCGGGCGATTGCGTCGACGGACAGCGCCAGGTGCGCGGCCCGCTGTTCCTTCGTGAACACGGCCGGAATGCAGGCGATCGGGATTTGGCTGGCCACGCTCAGCGGCTCAGGTTCTGTTTGCGTCATCGTCAAGCTCCCTTCAACCCAATAGGCCGATGCGCGACCAACCGGGACAGCGGGCGCGAGAAATTCGTCAGTCCGTGACGCGTCGGAGCTACGGTGTGGACCTCGGCCACATCATCAGGGCGGCGCCGGCCAGACATATGGTCGTGCCCATGAGGTCCCGTGGGTCCGGCCGGTGGCCGTCGATCAGCCAGCCCCAGAGGGCTGAGAGCGCGATGAATACAGCGCCGTAGGCGGCGTAGACGCGACCGAAGGGATGCTCGGCCGGCTGAAAGGTGGGGACGATGCCGTACAACGCCAGGACGACCATTCCCCCCAAGCCCACGAGCAGCGATCGTTGGTGCCGAAGCCACAGCCACACCAGATATCCACCACCGATCTCGAAGACGCCGGCGAGGACGAAGAGAGCAGCTGAACGCATCACGCCCACTGTAGCAGCCGGCCCGCACGCACGGTGGCACTTGACCGCCGCCGAGCCGCCACGCCACTGAGCGTTTGCAGCCCATCGCCGGCGCAGTACGCTTTCGACGAGGAGAACCCGTGCGTGGCCAACTGACACTGGAGCCGGCATCGCCGAGCGACCTGGAACAGATATGCCGCCTCCTGGACAGCAACGGTCTACCGACCGCGGACATCGATGAGCAGCATCTCGCAGGCTTCATGGTCGCGCGGTCAGGTGGGGATCTCGTGGGCGTGGTGGGTATCGAGCCGCACGGCACCGAAGCGCTGCTCCGCTCGCTGTGCGTGGTCGCGGACCAGCGAGGGCGCGGGCTCGGGCTCGCCCTCTGCGGCGCCGCGGAAGCAGCTGCACGCGGCACCGGTGCCCGGGAGCTCTATCTTCTGACGACCGACGCCCGCGCCTACTTCGAGAAGCAGGGCTTTGCCGCCTGCAGCCGTGAAGGCACTGCGGCGACGATCCAGAGCACAGCCGAGTTCCAGACGTTGTGCCCCTCGACGGCCACGGTCATGTCGAAGCGGCTTCCGACGGTCACTGGAGCTCCGTTAGGGTGATCGCCGACGTCGCCTCCGCGCGCTGGATCATGCCGCTCTTGTACGTGGCCCCGTCGAGCGCGCGGTAGTGGTCGGACGGTTACGGCACAAGGTCGGATCGGAAGTGGACGGTGGAGGGCGTCCATCGTCGGATCTCGTGGTCTGATCCGGAGACGCAGCGGAGACGAATGCTTACATCCTCAAGCAGACGATCGGCTTACTCGACCGGCAGGAGTAGTCGGCTGTGTGCGTCGTTGCCGCGTCAGACATCGCGACCATCTCGTACTTTCGCTCTTGCGCCTCGGCCCACTGGACCAGGCCCGCCTTGTACGCGACGCCGCCCAGCTGGCGGTAGCGTGCGGCAAGCTGCGCGTAGTGCTCGGCCTCGGGCGAGCGCGGCGCGTCCACTCCGGCGGGACCCCGCAGCTCGATCGCCAGCGCGGTGTACTTCGCGGCGTCGGATTCGGCCCGCTGGACGAGACCCGCCTTGTAACCGACGCCGCCGAACGCCCTATATCGGACCGCGAGGTCACGATAGTGCTGCGCCTTCGCTTCGACCGTTTCGGGTGTGAGAAAGTCGGGCGAGACGCTCGAATTCTCCGATGCGATCGGTGCTGGCGGCGACGCCGTGGCCGTCACCGACGCTTCGGGCTCGGCGGCCATCGCGCTCGTGATGGGGACGCCGGCCAACAATGCGCCCACAATGATCCTCGAAATGGAGCTCTTCATGACTGTGATCCTTTCGTTCGAACTGTGATGTTTCGGTGCTGTTTCACTGACGTCTCCCGTACGCCGCCGGCCGATGCCGGTTACGTCGCCTGCGCGCCGAGCGCCGCACGTCGACCAGCCGCCGAGGTAGTCTTGGCGATGTGACCGGGTGCTGCGCGAAGTCGGGCTACGATCAGCTTTTCGATGAGCGGCAGGCGCGCATGGACGCGAAGCGCTACCGCCGAAAGGGCCTCGACCCGGCTGCGAGGTGGATCGTGGATGTCGCACGCCGACAGGGCGTCGACGGCGCCGACGTCCTCGAGCCGGGCGGTGGCGTCGGCGCAATCCAGATCGAGCTGCTCAAGAGCGGGGCCCAGCGCTCAACCGTGGTCGAGCTTTCGGAGAGCTACGACCAGGAAGCAACTCGACTGGCGCGCGACGCTGGCCTCGAGGCCCGCATCCACCGTCGCCTCGGAGACTTCGCGTCAAGCGAGCTCCAGCGCGCGGACATCGTGGTCATGCACCGTGTGGTCTGCTGCTACCCAGACTATGAACGGCTTCTTGGAGCTGCCTGCGAACGTGCGCGACGCTTGCTCGTCTTCACCTATCCGCCGCCGCATCTCGGTGTTCGGCTGTTCGTGGCGATGGCGAATCTGTGGATGCGCCTCCGCCGAAATCCCTTTCGCGTGTTCGCCCATCCCGCCGCGGCGCTGAGGGAGGCGGTGCAGCGCCGGGGGTTCGAACTGGCCGCCGAGCGACGCCGCGGCTTTTGGAAAGGCATGGCGTTCGTCAGGCGCTGATCGGCACGCTCACGAAGAGGAGGGCCTTGGCCAGGGTGCGGCCCTTGTCGCCGCAGCGTCGTATGGCTGCGTCTTCGAGCGCCGCCGGCTCGTTTCGCTCATGCGAATGGCCACAACGACACCGGACAGCGCCGTCAGCGCGCCGATGATCCACATCGCGCCCGAAAGGCCCAGCGCGTCCGCCGCCAGGCCGGCCAGCAACGCTCCGAACGCGTAGCCGAGATCGCGCCACAGGCGGTAGACGCCCACCGATGATCCTCGCCACGAGGGATGGGCGACGTCGCCGATGGCGGCGAGCAACGTGGGGTAGACCATCGCGGTGCCGACCCCGAGGAGCAGCGCGCCCGCCGCGAATCCCCAGAAGCTGTTCGAGACGATGACCACCGCGATTCCCACCGCCTGAACCCACATACCCGATGCGATCAGCCACTTGCGGCCGACGCGATCCGACCAGGCGCCGGTGAGGAGCTGGGTGCTGCCCCACGTGGCCAGGTAGATCGCGGCCAGCGTTCCGATCTGGCCCAGATCGATACCCGCCGCAGCGAAGAAGAGGGGGAAGAGGCCCCACGCCATCCCGTCGTTCAGGTTGTTGACCAGCCCCGCCTGCGTGACGCTGGATAGATTCCGGTCGAGCACGGTCGTCCGCCAGAAGATCTGCCGTTGTGTGAGCTGCGCGACGGCCGCCTGTTGTCCGTGCAGGGCCACTTCGGCCGCGACGTGCTGTTTGGTCTCTCGCACGAGGGCTACCGACAAGGCGAGGCCCACCGCGACGAACCCGACTCCGAGATAGAAAGGCTCGGGGCGAAGTCCGTAGTGGGTGGCGATGAATCCCGTCGCGAGCGCGCTGCCTGCCACAGCAAAATAGCCCGCGAACTCGTTGAGCCCCATGGCCAGACCACGGTTCTTGGCGCCGGCGAGATCGATCTTCATGATCACGGTGGTCGACCAGGTCAGGCCCTGGCTGACGCCCAGGAAGAAATTGGCGACCAAAACCCAGGCCCACGTCGGCGCCCACATCAGCAGGAACGGGACGGGAGCGGCCACCATCCAGCCCACCACCAGCACGTGCTTGCGCCCGAAGCGATCGGACAGGCGGCCCGCGAGATAGTTCGTGAGCGCCTTCGTGACGCCGAAGACGACGATGAACGACAGGACGGCGGTCTTGGCGGCGAGATGGAACTCCCGCTCGGCGATCGGGGACAGCAAGGTGCGCTCCATGCCTACCATCGCGCCCACGAAGGCGTTGACGACGACGAGGAGGGAGAACTGCCCCAGGTTCTCCCGCAAGCCGAGCCGGACCGGCGCCGTGCTCATCGCTTCGCTCATCGCCTCGCTCATCGGCTCGCTCATCGCCTCGCTTCGGGCCGACCTCGATTGGCGAGCAGGATCTCGTCCATCGCCGCGGGTTTCGGCGGCACATCCACGAGCGCGTCCACGAACTCCTCCTTCGGGCGGCTGAGCATCGGATTCCATCGCTTCTCGAACCCGATCGTCGTCGAGGGCTTCCCGCTCAACCCGGCGCCGCAGACCGATCCGGAGAAGTGCGCGGGGAATACCTCCAGGTCGTCCGGCAGGGTGAGCAGCTTCGCGTGGAGGCTGTCGTAGATCTGGGCGGCGTTGTCGCGGACGTGCCCCGGAAGATCGGGACGGCCCACCGCTCCGACGAACATGGTGTCGCCCGTCAGCACGAACCACGGCTCGGGGCCGCGCCGCAGATCGGTGACGACCAGCGAGATGCTCTCCGGCGTGTGGCCGGGCGTGTGCAGGACCTTCACCGTCGTGTTTCCGAGCTCGATCTCCTGGCCGTCGTGGAGGCCCTCGAAGGGAATCTCGACGTCCGCTGACTCATGGAGGCAATACGGCGCTCCCACCTTGTGGGCGAGCGCCGGTCCGCCCGAGCGATGGTCGGCGTGCACGTGCGTGTCGATCACGTGGGTGATGGCCATCCCCTTTGACGCCGCGAAGGCCGCGTACGCGTCGACATCCTCCTCGTGCGCATCGACGACCGCGCACTTGCCCTTGCCGCCGCAGCCGAAGAGATACGCGGCGCAGCCCGTCTCGAAGGTGTAGTACGGTCGAAAGATCATCGTCGCTCGCTCCGTTTGTTACAGGCCCGTTGTCCCCGGCACTTCCATCGCGATCGGTGGCGCCGCCTTGATCTCGACCCGCCGCCGGGCGAGCGCGCCTTGCAGGGATACGCCGGCGAGCAGCCCCCCCGCGACGAACAGACCACCGAACTTGCCCTGGCCGATCATCGCCGCCACCGGCCCCGGACAGGTGCCGGTGAGGCTCCACCCGACGCCGAACAGCAGGCTACCAATGATGTGGCGGCGCTCGACACGATCGATGCTCCACGCAACCGGCTCGCCTGTGACCGCCGCGCGAATCCGCGCGGCACGGAGCAGCCGAAGCCCGATGGCCGCGACCAGTACGGCGGAGCCCATGAACAGGAACACGTGCGCCTCACGAAGGAGCAGCATGTTTCGGATGACCATCGCATCGCTCAGTCCGGCCCACGACAGCAGAAAGCCAAACCCAACGCCGAACGAGAGGCCCACGAGCCTGGTTCTCACGGCGCGCCTCCCAGGACGGCCAAACCTCGCGCAAGGATCACGGCGGTTCCGAAGAACGTCATGGCCGCTGCGATGCTCGCCGGCGATCCGATCGCCATGCCGCTCATGCCGTGTCCCGAGGTGCACCCGCCCGCAGTCCGGGCACCGAATCCCATGACGCCGCCCGCAAACGTCAGCAGCAGCACGTCTCCGAACCGGCCCAGCGATGGAAGGCCTGCACCCCAATAGGACAGCGACGGCGAGAACGTCCCTAGCGTCGCAGCGTAGAGCGCGCCGCCCAAGACTATCCCGAGCACCATCGGGACCCGGAATCCCGGACGCTTCGGCGATTGGGCCGTCGCGAGGTCGATGTATCCGCCCAGCGCGCCGAACGGCTTGTTCAGGACCGCGCGCAGGCCGACGATGAGCAGCCCGAACAGCGGGCCCGCGATGTACCAGGGGCAGCGGTCGACAGCCATCAAGCGGCACCTTTCTCCGGAGTCTTCGCGATGGGCAATCCAGCCACCTTCCACTCCGGAAAGCCTCCGTCGAGGCGGTGGGCGCGCCTCCCGCTGTCCCGCAGCAGAGCGACGGCGCGATCAGCGTATACACAATACGGCCCGCGGCAGTAGGCGACGTACTCCTTGGTCTTCGGGAGGTCGCCCAGCTTGCGCTTGAGCTCGTCGACGGGCACGGACAGCGCGCCGGCGATGTGGCCAGCCGCGAACTCGCTCGCCGGGCGGGTGTCGAGGATGACCACCTTTCCCGATCGCGCGCGGGCGAGGAGCTCCTTCATGGCGACCGGCTCGGGATCGGAGCGATCGCCGAAATGGTCGCGGACGATCCGGTCCAGCTCGGCCAACCGTCGTTCCGCGACGGTTCGAATCGCCTTCGACAGCTCGACAACCGAGTCGTCAGCCAGCCGGTAGTGCACGAACAGGCCCCGCTTGCTGCTCTCGACCAGGCCGGCGTCACGCAGGGACTGGAGGTGCTGGGAGGCGTTGGCCATCGACATTCCCACCTCGCCCGCGACGTCGTCCACCGTTCGCTCGCCCTGCGCGAGCAGCTCGAGCAGTTCCAGGCGGTGAGGGCTCGCCAGCGCCTTGCCGACACGGGCAAACTGGCCGTAGAGACGGTCTTTGAAGACTCGGTGCCCAGCGTCGCCGCTCATAAAGTAATCAATAGACTACTTGATTATGACCGTCAAGGGAACACACACCAAGAATGTAGTTGCGCTCGCAACTATCAGGGGTCATTCTCCTCCGCGTGACGCATCGGAACGAGCAAGGAACGACGAACGCGCGAGACGATGTCGAGGAGCTTCGGGCCCTGGTCCAGCAGTTCGTCCGCCGCTTCGGTCTCCTGGTGACCAGGAAGACGCCGTGCGGCTTCCCGGTGTCGCCGTCGTACGCCCACGCGCTGATGCTCTTGCTCCAACGCTCGGCACAGGGACACACGACGCAACAGTCCGACCTCGTCAGCCTCCTCGGCCTCGACAAGAGCAACATTGCCAGACTGTGCGAACGGATGGTCGCCGCCGGGCACGCGGTGCAGAGTGTCCCGCCGGCCGATGGGCGGAGCCGGATCGTCTCGCTCACCGCCAAGGGGAGCCGCCTGGCGCACCGGATCGAGGAAGGAAGCCTCGATCGGTTTTCGGCGGTGACCGCGGGCATCCCTGTATCCAAGCGCCGCGCGGTCATCGATGCGCTGATTGACCTCAACGCCGCGGTGGCGGCCACAGCCGGAAGGGACGCCCCATGAACAGGTGGATCTTGAATGCCAGCGTGATCATCTGCGTGGCTGGCTGTAACCGCGGGCCAGCGCCGCCGCCGATCCCGAACCCCGCTCCACCCTCGCCTGCCTCCCCTGGCGCCATGCTTGACTCAATTGACACGCGCGTCCCGGTTCCTCTGCTGCCGATGATGGCGAATCACCAGAAGGAGAACATGAGGGAGCACCTGCTCGCCGTGCAGGAGATCGTCGGGGGCGTCGGCGCGAAGGACTTCGACGCCATCGCTCGCGCCGCCGCGAAGCTCGGATACTCGGAGCCGATGGGCCAAATGTGCAATCACATGGGGGCGGGCGCGCCGGGATTCACGGAACAGGCGCTCCGCTTCCATCACACCGCCGATACGATCTCGGCAGCCGCTCGAGGGCGTGACCTGCCGGGGGTGTTGACCGCGCTGAACAACACCCTGGCGGCCTGCACGGGGTGCCACTCGGTCTTCAAGCAGCGGGTCGTCGATGAGACCACGTGGGCCTCGCTCGCTGGTCAGCCACCGCCGCACAAGCCCTGAGGTCCTCGGTTCGGCCCGGCGATCCTGCCTCCCAGCACCCACAGACCCGGTGCCCGCCCGACGGCCGCCCGGCTCCTTGAACCCTTTTTCGCGCGGCCGGCTCTCACCGGACGAGAGGTGTCACCATGAAGGTCGTCGTCGAATCGATAGGCAAGGTCGGCAGTCGCGCGCGCGTCGGCGCGCATGAACTGGTGTTCGATCAGCCCCCCGCCGCCCCCGGCGGCGCGGATCGGGGACCGTCACCGCTGGACGTGATGATCGTGTCCGTCGCCGCATGCGCCCATTACTTCGCCGCCGCCTAGCTGTTTGCCCGCGGCCTGTCGCCGGACGGGTTGACGGTCGAGGCAAGCGCCGAGAAGGAGCGGGTCCCGGTTTCACGAATCGGCCGCCTGGCGCTCAAGGTGCACGTGCCCGCCGGGCTCGACGAGCGCCATTTCGCCGGCATCGAACGGGCGATCAAGAGTTGCCCCGCGTACGGAACCCTTCTCCATCCGCCGTCGGTCGCGATTTCGATTGAGCGGCCCGGTGAGGTCGGAACAGAGGCCCCCGCTGACGGCCGCGCCAGGCGGGTCGGGTAGAATGGCGGGGTGACCGAAGCTCTCCCGGACGAACGTCTCTTGGCGGCCGCGCGAACGGGTGACAAGCAAGCTCTCGAGACGTTGCTCGAGCGGCACCAGTCCCAGATCTATCGCTTCGGCATGAAGATGTGCCGCGATCCGGAGGACGCGAAGGACGTCCTGCAGGACACCCTGCTCGCGATGGCGCGCGGTGTCCGAGACTTCCGGGGCGCGTCGTCACTGTCCACCTGGCTCTACACGATCGCCCGCGGCTTCTGCATCAAGAAGCGCCGACGGAGCAAGTTCGCGCCCGAAGACGAGCGTTCGCTCGACACCGATCTCGGCGGCGAGGCCATGCGGCTTGCCGCGCCCGGTGACGATCCCGACGAGGCGCTGGCGAGCAGGCAGATCGAGCGCGCGCTCGAGCAGGCGATCGGGCGCCTCGATCCGATGTACCGCGAGGTCCTGCTTCTCCGCGACGCCGAGGGGCTGACGGCGCCTGAGGTCGCCGAGGTGCTCGGCATCAGCGTCGAGGCCGTCAAGAGCCGGCTGCACCGCGCCCGCCTCTCGGTGCGAGCGCACGTCGCGCCGCTGCTGGGCGTGGAGCCGTCGCCGCCGACGGCGGCCGGGTGTCCGGACGTCCTCACGATGTTCTCGCAGCACCTCGAAGACGAGATCAGCGCGGAGCGATGCGCCGAGATGGAACGACATCTCGAGGGGTGCACGCGCTGCCGCGGCAGCTGTGACTCGCTCAAGCGCACGCTGGCACTCTGCCGCACGGTCGGGCCGTCCCTTCCAGTTCCGCCGGCCGTGCAGGCTTCGGTCAAGACAGCCCTCCGGAACTTTCTGTCGGAGAACGCATGAATCCCTTTCGCGCGGGCTGGCTCTCAACGGGAAGGAGGTACCCATGCCGATTGTGAACGTGACCGAGCAGAGCTTCGACGCGACGGTGAAACAGGGCATCGTGCTGCTGGATTTCTGGGCATCGTGGTGCGGGCCGTGCCTGGCGTTCGCGCCCATCTTCGAGGCTGCGTCCGCCCGTCATCCCGAGGTGGTCTTTGGCAAGGTCGACACCGAGGCCGAGCCAGGTCTAGCTGCCGCTTTCGACATCCGAGCCATCCCGACGCTGATGGTGCTTCGCGACGGCGTTCTACTCGGCGCCTTCCCGGGCATGGTGCCAGGCGCGCGGCTCGACGACGTCATCGACAAGGTGCGCGCGCTCGACATGAACGAAATCCAGACCGAGCTCGACAAGGCTCAGGCGGCCGAGCCTCGAGCCGCGAAAGCAGGGGCGGCCTGATGTGCCGGCGGGTCGAGTGCCGGAAGTGCGGACGGCCGACGTTCGCGGGCTGCGGAGCGCACGTGGAGCAGGTGCTGGGGGACGTGCCGTTCTATCTTCTGGCGACCGACGCCCGCGCCTACTTCGAGAAGCCGGGCTTTGCCGTCTGCAGGCGTGAAGACGCTGCGCCGACGATCCAGACCACACCGAGTTCCGGACGTTGTGCCCCTCGACGGCAGCGGTCATGTCGAAGCGTCTTCCGACTGTCCCTGGAGCTCCGTCAGGCTGATCGCTGGCGTCGGCTCCGCGCGCCGGATCATGCCCCTGAAGTCAGCGGCCCGATCGCGCTCATGTGACGGCGTAGCCCCGGAGCCTCACCAGAGGGTGGTAAGCCTCAGACTGCCCGCGTAGGTCGTGCCGGCGAGTGCGCCTGCAACGGGCGCCATGAAGTCGACCGCCAGACCGAGGTCGCGGCTCAGTCGGAACGCGAGCTCCGGTTCCAGGACCACCAGCGCCAATCGTGTCGACCCGCGGGCTCGCTCGACCGGCGGCACAGCATCGAGCACGAGGTCCGCCCGAAGGGCGGACACGAACCAGCCCGCGACGCGGACCGCCAAGCTGGTGTCCAAGACCGGCGTAAAGCCGATGACGTGGGTGTCGGTGCTGCTCGGCAGGGCCGCCCGCGACAGGCGAAACAGGACGGGAAGCGTGATGCTCGCCTGGACGCTGATGCGCGCACGATCGTACGCAAGGCCGACACAGGGCACGATCGAGAGCCGGCCCGCCGAATAGAACTCTTGCGCACGCCAGCCTTCGAGCGCGCTCGCAATGGTCAGGGCCCGATTGCTCATCAGGGAGCCGGTCGGCCCGTCCTCGCTGAGCGGCAGCGCGAGGGTCAGGCGCGTGATGTAGCGAAAGGTTGACGTGAAATCGTCGCGCACGATGCGCTGGTGCGCGGCGAACAGCGCGGGATTGCCCCGAGTCAGCTCGTTCACGTAGGCCCCGGCGGGTTGTCTCACCTGTAGCGCCGCGGCAGGCAAGAGGATACCGGCCTCATCGTCGGCGCTGAGGCGATAGGAGCCTGACAAGATGCCCGCGAAGCCCTGGCCGCGGACCTCGGGAAAGGCCTCCGTATAAAACGGCGCGGTCGTCACGCCGAAGCGCGCGTGCAGCGCCAGGCGGAGGCGCGATGCTGGTGCTTCTCGAGCGTACGACACGAAGGGCGTCACGCCAGAAGCGCCTGCGGCGGGTTCGGCGTCGGCGGCGGGGGCCCGGCCAACCGTCAACAGCAGTGTGAACGCCGTCGCGAGTCGAATCATGGGGCTCTCATCTGCTGGATCCACTGAACGAGCAACCTCACGGCATCCTCGTCGACGCGCTCGCTCGCGAGCGGCGGCATTTGTGCGCCAAAGCCCCGGTGTGACACCAGATCGATGACCGGGCTATCGCCCGGACTCCCGGGCTTGATTGCCGAACCCACGGCGGTCCGGTAGGTCGCCGTGTCTGACACCGCTGCGAGGTCCGCGACCGACAGGCCGAAATCGTAGCTCTTCTGCGGATCGAAGCAGCGGGCGCCCCGGCGCTCAGGCCGACGCCGATTGTGGCAGTGGCTGCAGTTCGCGTGCAAGTACCCGAGCGCTCGCTGCTCGATATCGCTGCCTGGCACGGCAAGAGGGTGTGGCGGCGCGACCGAGAGCAGGTTCGCAGCGACCAGCGCCGTCAGATCGACCTGACCTGCCGTGGCAGGTTTCGAGAGCTGGATTGCCGAGAACCCCAACACGAAGCTCCGCCGCCCTCCGTGACAGGCCTGGCACTCGGAGGACGCGGGCACGTCATGAGCGGTGCCGTGCGCGTCGATCGCCCCGTACGGCGCCGCGTTGGCCTCGCGTTGATCGCCGTCCCATAGGTAGGCGAGCGCGACCCAGTCATCGTCGTGCGGGCCCACTTTCTGTATGAGGCGCGTCTCCACGCGCACTCCGTCGCGCGTGAACTCCTTCCATAGCTTCGTCCCCTCTGGAAAGATCCACGCGTCCATGTCGCTCGTGTCGATCCGGGCGCCCGGCGGAAACCAGGCCCAGCGCCGCTTCTCTGCCCCGTCGCTCCAGAGCGTGAACTGGGGCGTGTACGCCAGCACGTCTGGCGCGATTGTCTCTGCCGCGGCATCGGCAAGGAGTCCGGTGTCAGCGAGCCTGGCCGGCAGCAGAGCCACGCGCTTCGTGTCGACGTCGTCGCATACCCAGGAGAACTGATTGCATCCGATCGCGCTCAGCAGAGAGACGATCGCCAAGAGGCCGCCTCGGCCAGGCCCCGACGGGCGAGGAGTCATCTTCCACTTCATGAGCGGGAATCTCCGCGCTCACGACGACGCGGTCCAATAGTATGTTTGGATGACACTCATCGACCCAGGAGATGATTGATGGAGCTACGCCAGGTGCGCACCTTTCTCGTGTTGGCCGAAGAGCTACACTTCGGGCGGAGCGCGGCCCGCCTGCGTGTCGCGCAATCGGCTGTGAGTTACGCGCTCAAAGGTCTCGAGAGCGAGCTGGGCGTCGAGCTCGTCACCCGTTCGAAGCGAAAGGTTGCCCTCACGTCGGCAGGAGAGAGCTTTCGGAGCCACGCCGCGCAATCGCTGCAAGGCCTGGAACGAGCGGCGGTGCATGCCCGGCGCGCCGCACAGGGGGAGGAGGGAAGCCTCTCGTTACGGTTTTCGTTCATGGCGGGTCTCACGATCCTGCCGCGCGCCATCGTACGCTTTCAGCGCAGCTATCCGACCGTGGAGCTGCGCATCGAGCCGGGCGGTACGGTCGAACAGCTCGAGGCGATACGCACCGGACGCTGCGACCTCGGCTTCATGGCCTTCCAGCGAGACATCGCGCCGCTCGCGACCGAACTGGTGCAAGGTGCGCCCCTGGTCGCTCTGTTGCCCGAGGACCACCGCCTGGCGCGGCGCAAGCGGATCGAGCTTGCCGCGCTGGCGACCGAAGGGTTCGTCTTTCTCAAGAATGCGAGCGAACCCGAGTTACACGCGCGCTTTCGGGGGCGCTGCGCCGCAGCCGGCTTCGAGCCCAACATCGTTTTCGAGATCGAACACCTCGAAGCGCTGCTCGCGTTGATCGCGGCCGGCGTAGGGGTCGCATGTGTGCCGGGCTTCGTGCGCACGCTCGGCTTTCCCGGGGTGGTGCTGCGGCCGATCGAGCCGGAGGTCGCCACCGGCATCAGCGCGGTCTGGGACCCCCGCAGGTTGTCCGCAGCGACGGGCAATTTCCTGACGATTCTGCGCGAGGAGCGCAGCGCCCTCCCGGCGCCGTGGGCGCCCGCCCGCTCGAAGTCGCGGCGCTCGTCTGACCCCGGCGCTGCACGTCCTCAGTCCCAGGCCGGGCGTAGGCGCGGCCCTCGATAAGGAGCCGGGACCGGGGGCCGGCCTTCGTCGGCCGCCTGCAGGGTCAAGATGTCGAGCGCTAGGTTCCGCGGGCATGCTCAGGACGAAGGCCTTGGCCAGGGGCGAGCTCGCTCTAGGCGGGCGGGCGTTGGCAGATGCGACCTGGCACGATCTTGCGCAGCGATCACGTCGACCGTATACGGTCATCGTAAACCACAGGAGGACGCCATGCGCGCACATCGACGAGAATTTCTGGCCCACGCCGGTCAGGGTCTGCTGCTCACGGGCGCTCTCGGCTTGGGGACGCGAGCCAGCGCCGCTCCCAAAGAGGCCGCTGGCAAGAAGAAGGGCAAGGATGAGGAGGAGGTGGCGCCGCCGGAGGATCTCATGCGCGAGCACGGGGTTCTCAATCGCATCATGCTCATCTACGAGGAGAGCGTGCGCCGGCTCGAAGGGCGCCGGCCGCTTCCCATGGAGGCCGTCGCCAGCGCGGCCGATATCATCCGTCGCTTCATCGAGCAGTATCACGAGAAGCTCGAGGAGGACCATCTCTTCCCGCGCTTCGAGAAGGCGAACAAGCTCGTCGACCTGGTCGCGACGCTGAGGAAGCAGCATCAGGCTGGCCGCGGGCTCACCGAGAACATCATCAGGCTTGGCACAGCTGCGAGCACCCAGACCGACGCCAACCGGCAGAAGCTCGTCGAATCCATGCGCCTCTTCATTCGGATGTATCGGCCGCACGAGGCGCGCGAAGACACGGTCCTCTTCCCGGCGTTGCGTTCGGTGGTGACACCGAAGGAGTTCGAGGCTTTGGGCGAGCAGTTCGAGGACAAGGAACACGAGCTTTTCGGCAAGGAGGGCTTCGAAGGAATCGTCGTCCAGGTGGGAAAGCTGGAACAGACGCTCGGCATCTACGAGCTCGCGCAGTTCACGCCGCCCGCGTAGCGCCGCCCATGCGACCGCTCAAGACCTACTTCGCCGGCCTGTCGAAGAATACGTTCTTGCTCGCGTCCGCGAGCTTTTTCGCCGACACGTCGACGGAGATGCTCTACCCGATCCTCCCGATCTTCTTGACCCAGACGCTAGGCGCGAGCGCGAGCCTCATCGGGATCGTTGAAGGCGTGGCCCCAGCGATCCAGAACCTCGCTCAAGGGGGCTCCGGTTGGTTGTCGGACCGGCTCCGGAGGCGAAAGACAATCGCGCTCGTGGGCTACGCGCTCGCCGCGATCGCGAAGCCGCTCATGGGCCTGTCGGGCTCGTGGAGCGGCCTGCTGGCTGCGCGGTCGCTCGATCGGCTCGGGGCGGGAACGCGCTCTGCGCCCCGCGATGCCCTCATCGCTGGCTCAGCGGGCGAGAGCGACCGCGGTAAGGCCTTCGGCCTCGAAGGTCTCGGCGACAACATGGGCGCCTTTCTCGGCCCCTTGGTCGCGATCGCGTTGCTCGCTGTCGCCCATGTCAGCCTGCGTTCGATTTTTCTCCTCGCGTTCGTTCCCGCCGTCTTCTCGGTCGTCGTCGTGGCGCTGGTGCGCGAGACGCCGGTCGTCACATCCTCCAAGGGCAAGCTCGATCTCGGTGTCCGGCGCTTTCCCAGCAGGTACTGGAAATACATCTTGGCCACGGCACTCTTCGGGCTCGGCAACTCGAGCAACTCCTTTCTGATCCTGCGGACGAAGGGGCTCGGCGCGTCGCTGACGACGACGATCTTCGTCTACGCGATCTTCAACCTCTTCGCGGCGCTCGCCTCGTATCCCGCCGGCTATCTGTCCGACAAGCTGGGCAGGAAGGGCGTTCTGCTGCTGGCCCTCATGGTCTTCGTGGCGGTCTATGCGGGCTTCGGGTTGACGACGAACGCGATCGCCCTCGGCATCCTGTTCGTTCTCTATGGCCTCCACCAGGGCGCGTTTCGCTCGGTGGGCAAAGCCCTCGCCGCCGACATGGTGCCGCCTGAACTGCGGGCGAGCGCCGTCGGCTTCTACGCGACGACGATCGGTCTGACCGGCCTGGGCGCGAGCATCGTCGGTGGTCAGCTGTGGACGCATATCAGCCCGGCCGCGACATTCCTGTTCGGAGCGGCGGCCGGTGTTCTCGGCAGCGTCGCATTGGCTCTGTTCGTGCTCGGGCGAGAGCCGAAGACAGCCAAAAGGAGGCGAATCTAATGTCGACGCCGTCTGATGCAAGCGCCCTTCACAGGTCGGTCCGTTCAGGCCTGCGCCGGTTCCTCGAGACGCACGCACCAGGCGCGGTCGCGCTCGTTCGCATCGCCGTGGCGATCGTCTTCCTTTCGGAGGGGATCCAGAAGTTCCTCTACCCGGCGGCGCTTGGCGCCGGCCGTTTCGCGAAAATCGGGATCCCGGCGCCGGAGGTCATGGGCCCCTTCATCGGCGTCGTCGAGATCGCCTGTGGCGCCCTGGTCCTGGTCGGTCTCTTGACTCGGGCCGCGGCGCTCTTGCTCGTGGCCGACATGACCGTTGCCATCTTGTCCACGAAACTACCCATTCTGATCGGGCACGGCTTGTGGCGTTTGGCGGCGCCCGCAGGCAAGACGGGGTTCTGGGCGATGCTTCACGAGGCGCGCACCGACTTCTCGATGTGGCTCGGGTGCCTGTTCCTGCTCATCGTCGGGGGTGGCGCGTCGTCGGTCGACGCACGTCTCTGCTGCCGGCAATCTTCCGAAGACCGTCCGGACCCCGGAGCGTGAAGCGCGCCTCGATGCTGGTCGTGGCGGTTGGACTGCGCCCCGCTTTCGGGGCCGGAATCGCTTGGGCGGGAGGGTCATCCTTCGGAGGCGATGCGCGCGCACAGGCGATCCTCTTCGGAGCGGGCGTCGCCGCGCTCGCTCTGCGTCGGAACGGCCGAAGAGGTGAGGTCCGACTCGGGCAGATCGTGCCGGTGTTTCCCGTCGCGGCTACGCGATGATGCAGCGGATGTCGGTGGTGGGATAATCGAGGTCGGAAGACATGCCATACGCGTCGCACGTCCCCAGCCCTCCGCTCGATGCCTTCATCGAGAACCTGTGGTCGCTGAGCGACGCGCCCCCGCACGCGCGCGAGCGGATCTTGCCGAGCGGCACCCTCGAGTTGGTGATCAACCTGCACGAGGACGAGTTCCGGATCTATGACATCGCGGAGGAGCGGCCGCCCAAGCGATTTCGGGGCGCTATGGTCTCGGGTGCGTATGGCAGCCCCTTCGTTATCGACACCCAGGAGCACGCGTCGATCATCGGCGTCCACTTCGCGCCGGGCGGCGCCGTGCCGTTCCTGGGCGTTCCACCGGGACGGCTCGCGGATGCGCATCTGGAGCTGGAACACCTCTGGGCCGGGCAGGCGTCGGAGCTGCGGGAGCGCCTCTGCTTGGCGCCAACGTCCGCCGAGCGCTTTCGGATCCTCGAGGAGGCCCTTCTGGCGCGGTTGCGACATCCTTTCAAGCATCATGGCGCGGTCCGAGTGGCATTGGACCAAATTGCGCAGCCAGGCCTGGCGGTCGCTGCGATCGCCGACCGTGTCGGCCTGAGCCACCGGCGCCTCATCGAGATCTTCACCGCGGAGGTTGGCGTGCCGCCGAAGTTGTTCGCAAGGCTCCAGCGCTTCCAGCGTGCGATGTCGGTCATTCAGCAGGCTCGCGTAGCCGGCTGGGCGAACCTGGCGCTTGGCTGCGGCTACTGCGATCAGTCGCATCTGATCCGGGACTTCAGGGAGTTCTCGGGCTTCTCACCGGCGGATCTGTTTCGTCGCCGTAACGATCGGGTGAAGATGAACCACGTCGCTCTTGCCGAAAGCGCCAGGTCAAATTTATCCAATACCGCTAGGTCCTCGATGTCCACTCTTCCTGGAGGAAGGAGGACACGATGAGGCTGCTCCCGAACTGGAACAAGAAGCGCATCGCGACGCTGGTGATCGCGGGCGCGTTGACGAACGGAGGATTGATGATGACTGAGGCGAGCGCAGTGACCAAAACAAGTGGCCAATCGAAGGCCGGCGGTGGCACCGCGATCGCCGCCGTCCGTTATCAGATCAAGGACGTCGATCGCGCAATCAAGTTCTATACCGAAGTCCTCGACTTCAAGGTCGAACAGAAGACCGGAACCATTTTCGCGATGGTCTCCCGCGGCGCATTGCAGCTCGTCTTGAGCGGGCCCGGCACCTCGGGCGCCCGGCCGATGCCGGACGGCCGGAAGCAGGAGCCTGGAGGGTGGAACCGAATCATCCTGTACGTTCCCGATTTGAACGCCGCGATCGAGAAGCTCAAGACCGCCGGCGCGCACTTCCGGAACACGGTCGAAGTCGGGCCCGGCGGCAAGCAGATCCTGGTCGAGGACCCCGACGGCAACCCGATCGAGCTCCACGAGGGAGGCGCGGGCGCAGCGAAGTGAAATGGGTCTTCGGGCGTCCGCGATCGGCCCGATGACCGTGCGTGGGGTTCAGCGTCGGGGCTCGCCGCTGAGCGTGCTTCCGATCAGCGCGCCGCTGGCGAAGTACGTGCCGGTGGTGGAGCCCGGCAAGATGTCGTACGTGAAGGCGTGGGTGTAGGGGACGGTCTCCACTGTATCGAGGGCTCGGCCATCCAGCTGGCCGCCAGCGCTCAGATCGGCGAAGGTGCGACCGTCGGCCGTGGGATGGCCGGCGCTGATCTCCAGCGCACGCTTGTCACGGAAGGTCACGCGGACGACGTACGGGCGCCGCGCGTCCGCCCGCACCGCCGTTGCCCCCACCGCGACCGCCGCCGCCACCGGTACCCGAGCCGCCCCCGCTGCAACCGCCGAGCGCGAGAGCCGAGGCGGCGAGCGCCGCGAGAAACCGGTACCGATGTGACATGGCTGTCGCGCCTCCGTCGTGATCGTTCCAGCGTCCCGGCCGCATGCCGCGCCCGCACAGCAAGTTCCGAGCCGTCTCCACCCGGGCTTCGCGGCGCCAGCGCGACGCGCCTATGGGTGCCCTTCCCCGTCGCCCCTTCGTATCGCTCGAGGTGAAACGCCGGGCGTCGTATCCAATGTGCGGCTCTTCGACGGCGTGGTTCCTCGAGGTTCGCCTCGGGACGTGGTCCGTGGCGATTGCCCCTGGCATGGACGATGCTCGTGGCCGGGACACTCGATGAAACTGAACGTCGCAATCTTGCTGTTGATGAGCGCCGCCGGTGGGTGCGACTCCAAAGCGCCCATCACCCCAGACGGCGGAGGTGGGGGCACGGCGGGAACCGGGGGTATCGGCGCCAGCGGCGGAGTCGGGACGGCTGGGGCCGGAGCGGGAGGGTCCCCGGCATCGGGAGGTGCCACGGGTTCCGGCGGCGCGGGCGGCTCGACTGGTTCCGGTGGCACCGCAGGGGCGGGAGGCACGGCGGGCTCGACAGGGATCGGCGGGGCCGGCGGAGCGACCTCTCCGTGTCAGGCGGTTCTCGCGCTCGACCGCTCCTGCACCACGGCAGCCGACTGCTTCGGTGGCGGGCACGTGACCAGCTGCTGCGGGCAGGTGCATTTCGTCGGTTTCCGCGGGTCCGAACAAGCGCGCTTTCAGGCTCTGGAGGCCGCGTGCGATGCGACGTATCCCCCGTGTGGCTGCGCGGCGCAGGAGCCGCTCGCCGATGATGGCTCGCGACTCCGCTGGGATCAAAAGCCGGGCGTGACGTGCCAGCAAGGTGTCTGCACCACGTTCGTCAGCGATTGCGGCCAACCATGCGCTGCGGGAACGACCTGCTTCAGCTGCTCCAATCACCAGAGTGTGTTCGCGGCGTGCACGACGACCTGTACGAGCAGCACCGTCTGCCAGGATCCCGCTCTGCCTCTGTGTCAGATGGGCTCGTCTGGCAATGTCGCGGGAATGTTCTGCACGGCCTCCAACGTCGCGTGTGACACGAAATGAAGCTGGGAATCGTGTCACGACCTCCTGTCCGGTCGGGCGCCAGAGCGCCGATGGTTGGTTCGACGTTGCTCCTTCTCGCCGTGCTGGTCCTCGGGCCCGGTTGCGGCGGAAATCATTCGAATCCCGATGGCGGCGGCGGTGGCGCTACAGGGAGCGGCGGCAGGACTGGTGGCAGCAGCGATGCGGGGACCGGCGGCGCGGGCGGAAACACCCCGGCCGGGATGTGTCGCGGTGGTCTGCTGTGCGCGGCCGGCCAATCGTGCGGGCTCGATTGCATGGGAAATACGGGGAATGTGAGCGGCCTGGCCGGCCCCGGCATCACCTGCGCCTGCTCCAACGGATCGTACCTGTGCCGGGTCGTATACGAGAGTACGGCCGGATACGTGCCGCCTGCCTGTCCCGCAGGTTCCACCTGCACCTCGCGATGCAACGTCTGTCAGGTCCCTGCCGACGGCAACCTGAAAACGCGCACCTGCTTCTGCAGCGCGGATCTGGTCTGGGTTTGCGAGTGAGTGGAACGAGAAACGCACAATCGCGCATTTGAGGAGCCAATGGAGAACACGATCTCACGGACGGGCGCCGCGCTCGCAATCCTAGCGATCGCAACGGGTCTCTCGGCGTGCAACAGCTCTGGCGCACGGACGGGCGCGGCCGGCTCATGCGGCCAGGCGACGTGCACCGGGGGGACCGGTAACGGAGGAGACGCCGGCCGAGGCGGGGCGGCCGGCGGTAGCGTCGGCACCGGTGGCGCCACCGGCACAGGAGGAGTGGGAGGCGGCGCGGGGAAAGGCGCGCTGGGCGGCACGTCCGCATCCGGGGGTACAGGTGGTGCGTCCGCATCGGGGGGCGTGGGCGGCACCGGGGCTGTAGCCGGCTCGGGTGCTGGCAGCGGTGGTTCGGGCGGCCGTGGTGGCAGCGCAGGGGGGTCGGGGAGCGCGCCGTCGAGCCCGTGCAACGGGACCTGCCAACTGGGCACGTATTGCACTGGATGCGGCAACGGGGGCACCAAGAAGCTCGCCTGCAGTTGCTACATGGACACCGCGGGCGTGGGACGCTGGAGTTGCGGCGGCCTCGGGCCGTGCGGATCGAACGGCTGCGGGCCGACCGGTGACGCATGCGACCCGCACTACGAGACGAGCTGCGAATCGTGCGACGGCGCCAGCGCGCGACGGAGCTGCACCTGTGTCGCGTCGGGATCCGGATCGCAGGGGACCTGGACATGCGGGTCCAGCTCCGGGTCTTGCGGGGTCGCGTGCGGTGACCATCGCTGTCTCCCCGGCGAGATCTGCATCAACTTCGGTCAATACGGCGGTTTTCCCGTCGACGGCGGGACCGGTGAGCCCGGGCTCACGCCAACTTGCACGGCCGTGCCCGAAGCGTGCGGCGGCAAGTCCCCGTCGTGCGCAGCCTGCATCGTTTCCGCCTACGGCTGCTCGCAGCCAGGCGTCTGCCGAGACGTCGGCCCCCAGACGTTCGACTGCATTCTCGGTGGCGCATGAGCTCCGCAGTCTGCGCCGTGCCGGCCAGGGCGGACGGGCCGCCGCCGATCGACCTGCCGGCGGCGGCCTGCGCATCAACGGGAGCAACCACAGATGTCCTGCTGGTGATCGCCACGAATGCCTCCGCAGCCTGCGGCGGAATCGGCGGTTCCCCCGGGGTCAGCGTGACGCGGCCTCTCCGGGACCGATGACGTTGGGCACGTGGTGCTCCCGGCAACACGGAGGCAGCTCATCGAAGAGGCGCCGCAGAGTTTCGGCGGCCTTGGCCAGGAAATCGGCCTGGCTCTCGACGAAGAATCGGCGCGGGTGACCGCGCCATGCGTCCTCGATGCGCAGGTCGATCGCCGCGGCGGCGGCGGCCGGTTCGATCCGCAGCTTGTTGCTGTGATCGTATCCGAGCGCGGCGGACGGCGTCCGCAGGTGAATGACGGCGTCGTAGCGCGCGAGCTCCTTCTCGCGGGTCGTGCCGGTCTCGGCGAGGAGCTCGCCCCCCTCGCCGGGCCAGTACGCCAATCCGTCGAGCGTTCCGCGGTCGCACAACGTGACGGCCGGCGCGCCCCCGGGCCCGACGAGAAGCTCGAGCTGCCGCTGCACATGGAAGATGGCTCGCTGGGCCGCCTTGCGCGACGCCTCGGAGTCCTCACGCGGGAATCCGCCACCGAACAGGATGCTGGCCGCCTCCGGCAGGACCCGAACGTGCTTGCAGAAGTAGCGCAGGACGAGCTCGAGGACCGCGGTCTTCCCTGCCCCCGGGCCGCCGGTCAGCACCACGCGCCGCCCGAGGTGCGCGTCCTCGCAGGCGCTGTGCCCGTCGTTCGAGGCCGCATCGGCGGTCGCTCCGATCCGACTGCCCGGCGGGCTCCCTTCCACCACGGCGACTGAGGGCGGCCCATCAGAACGGGAGGGCGAGCTCATTTGACCAAACAGCTCGCGGCAGCGAGGGCAATCACGAAGATCACGGAGATGAAGGCCAGGTGATCTGAATGAAGCAAGAGATTGCTGAAGAGAAAACGGCCGAATGCGACAATGATGGCAGCGCCGATTCCCCAGAGAAGAACGCCCTCGCGAGCGGAGAGCAATCTTCCTCCTGCCGCGCCGAGGAGGATGCCAAAACCGGCTATGAACCCTCCCAAGGTCCGAAACACGATTCCAAGCCAGCTGCGGAGTCGCGGATCGAGGGCTCCCGGATCCAGTCCGGTAAACCTCACGTCCTCCGGCAGAAGGGGTGGGCGTAGTAACAGAAAATAGACTCCCGTTCCAAGCGTCAGGATGCCGAGGAGCAAGAGCAAGACGCCCCCAAGGCGTTTGCGTGTCATTGACCTTCCCGGAGCTGACCAGCGAGGGCGCGACAATTGGGGCGCGTGTCCCACGCCATCGCCACAGCCGGGTGAGGGGCACACGATGGGTAATCGCTTCCCGGCTCCATCGTTCGCGCCCCCGCAGAGCGCGCGGCTCCTGGACAACACGAACGATGAAACCGAGGTTCGATTTCAGGATCCGAGGCGACGGGGAGCATCGCCCTTGACCCTATTTCCCCTGCAGCTCTTTTGCCCGCAGGGTGTGGTAGTCAGCGGCCTTGTCGGCGTCAGCCGCCAGCTTGTCGGCGTCCTTGGCGATCAGCTCGCAGTGCTTCTTCATCTTGGCCGCGCCAGCGTTCGGGGTGGGCCCGTTGGTCGGCTGGTGCACAGCCGCATAGGCGGCCGCCATGGCTTTATGATCCTCGGCGACCTTCTTGTACTGCGCCGACTGATCTTTGTATTGCTTCGCGAGCGCCTCGTGCTCCGCCACGGTCGTGGGCACCTTGGCGTCGTCGGCGAATGACGTGGTTGCCGTGAGCGCGAATGCGGCAAAGGCAAGGGACGCGAGCAGCGGTCGGATTCGGGTAGCAAGTATCATGATTCTCTCCTGTGGTCGTGTGGTGGTGTTGGCCTGGCTCCTCGGGCGAGTGGCCGGCCAGCGTTTCTATTTTCCAGCCAGTTCCTTGGCGCGCAGCGTGTGGAAGTCCGCCGCCTTCTCGGCGTCGGCCGCCAGCTTGTCGGCGTCCTTCGCCAGCGCCTCGCAGTGCTTCTTCATCTTTTCGTTCCACGGATTCTTCGCGCCGCCCTTCGCGTCCGGGTGCGCCTTCGCGTAGACCGCCGCCATCGTGCGGTGCTCATCTGCGGTCTTCTTGTACTGCGCCGCCTCGTCCTTGTACTGCTTGGCGAGCGCCTCGTGCTCAGCGGTCGTGGTCGGCACCTTCGCCTCTTCGGCGAAGGAATGAGTGGCCGTCAGCGCGAAGGCGACGAACGCGAGCGAGGCCAGGATCGTGCGGGTCTTGGTAGCGAGCTTCATGACGTTTCTCCTTTTGTGGTTCGTGAATCGATACGGAACCCGGGTATGCAGCCTGCGTTCCAATCGAAGCGCTCGGACTGCATGTGGGTCCCGGTCGTCGCGAACATAGGAGATTGAGCCAGCGTCCTTCCAGTGTGACCTCGGGAGATACACTGAAGGATGCGGCACATCCTGCATGAGTGGCGCATCCGCACGCAGGAACTGCGCGATCACAGCCCGTGTCCACGCTTCTGATGAGGCACGTGCCTTGCTGCCTCGTCTCTCGATTTGTACTACCCAACCCCCGTATGAACAGAAACATGGCGTAGACGACGTGACCTCCCGGGACAAGAGCGAGCTAGGCGCTCGGCTGAAGAGGATTGCCGGCCAGGTCGCCGGCATTCAGCGCATGCTCGACGACGACCGCTCGCTGCTGGAGGTCGTCACCCAACTGAGCGCCGTGCGCGCCGCTCTGGGAGGCGTCGCGAACATCGTCGTCGGGGCCCACGTCGAGGAGCGCATCAACAAGATGCTGGCCAGCGACGATGCGCGAGAGCAACGCGCGCTCGTCAGCGAGCTGGTGGGGTTGTTCGAGAAGCGTCATCGCGACACCTGAGCAGCGCGGGCGACCGCCACGCTACGTGGCGAAGAATGTGCGCGTTTTGTCGCTGTAACCGGCGCAGTCACACGAGTTTGGGCGGCCAATGCCAGCAAGGCTCAATGCGCCTGGACGCAGACAATTCGCCTGATAGCCGGTACCGGCATGGCCATTGCTCACTCGGGACCCATGTCCGAGCCACAGCGAATCGTCGACGACGGCGCCGATCGTCGAACGGCGACCATCATCGGTCTGAGCGGCGAGGAGGCGCTCGTTCGCCTCGCGAAGGCCGGTCCGAACGAGATCAAACGGGGCGAGACAACCTCCCCTTGGAAGCTGCTCGCTGAACAGTTCGGAAGCCCACTCATCTGGTTGTTGCTGGCTGCGTCCGTGATCTCCGCGTTCCTGGGCGAGGTGGCCGACGCCATCGCCATCGGAGCGATCTTGGTCATCAACGCGTTGGTCGGCTTCTTCCAGGAATTCCGCGCGGAGAAGGCCATGCTGGCGCTCCGGTCGATGACGGCGCCGCGCGCGCGCGTGCGACGCGATGGACACGCGGTCACCGTCTCGGCCGCCGAGGTCGTCCCGGGGGACGTGCTCCTCCTCGAAGCGGGCGACATCGTCGCGGCCGACGCCCGGCTCGTCGAGGCTCATACGCTGTCGACGAACGAGGCGCCCCTGACGGGCGAGAGCACGCCGGTCGAGAAGGGAACAGCACCGGTGCCCCCGAATGCGCCGCTCGCCGAGCGGCATGACTCCGTCTTCATGGGTACTTCGGTGGCCACGGGCACCGGTCTGGCGGAGGTCGCCGCCACGGGGATGCTGACCGAGTTGGGGAAGATCGCTCACCTCCTCGAGACCGCGGAGGAGACGGAGACGCCGCTCCAGAAGCGGCTGGCGGCCGTTGGCAGGACGTTGCTTTACCTCTGTCTGGGGATCGTCGCGCTCGTCGCGGTGCTGGGCCTCCTCCGGGGAATGCCGTGGCTCGACGTCTTCATGTCGGCGGTGTCGCTGGCGGTGGCCGCGGTGCCCGAGGGTTTGCCGGCGATCGTCACGATTGCTCTGGCGATAGGCGTTCAGAGGATGGCGGCGCGCCATGCGCTCATCCGCCGACTGCCGTCGGTCGAGACGCTCGGCTGCGCCACCGTCATCTGCACCGACAAGACCGGGACCCTGACGACCGGCGTGATGGTCGTCCGGGAAATGTGGGGGCCCGACCACGCCAAGCTTCTCGACGCCGCGGCGGCCAGCTCCGACGCCGAGCTGGGCGCCGACGAGAAGTCGGGAAACGGCGATCCCACGGAGGTCGCGCTCTTGATGGCCGCCGCCGAACGAGGAATCCGGCGACCGGACATCGAGCAACGTCGCCCCCGGACTGACGTACATCCTTTCGACGCCGAACGGAAGCGGATGTCGATTCTCAGAGCCGACGGCATCCTGTACGTGAAGGGCGCCGTCGATCTCCTGCTTCCCCTCTGCGTGTCGGGTACGGAAGCGGCCGCGGAGGCCAATAACCAGCTGGCGGCCCGAGGGCTGCGCGTCCTGGGTGTGGCCGTTGGGACAGGGGTCGACGAGAAGAAGCTGCGCCTCCTCGGTCTGATCGGCATCGCGGATCCCCCGCGCAGCGAGGCGGTCGCCGCCGTCGCCGCGGCTCGCGCGGCCGGGATCACGACGGTCATGATCACGGGCGACCACCCGGTTACGGCGCGGGCCATCGCCAAGGAGATGGGAATCATCGGGCCGGGTGACAACCCGGACGAGGTCGTGCACGCCCGGGCCACGCCCGAGCAGAAGCTGCAGATCGTCCGCTCCTGGAAGCAGAAGGGCGCGGTCGTCGCCATGACCGGGGACGGGGTGAACGACGCCCCGGCGCTCCGCGAGGCCGATATCGGCATCGCCATGGGCAAGGGGGGGACCGAGGTCACCCGAGAAGCCGCCGACATGGTGCTTACCGACGACAACTTCGCCAGCATCGTGGAGGCCGTCCGGGAAGGGCGCGGCATCTTCGACAACATCCGCAAGAGCCTGGTCTTTCTCCTCGCCGGAAACGCCGGAGAGCTGTTGCTCATGCTCGCGGCATCGGCCGGCGGTCTCCCGTTGCCGCTGCTGCCCCTGCAGCTGCTCTGGATCAACCTCGTCACCGACGGGATGCCGGCCTTGGCGCTGGTGATGGATCCCGCCGAGGGCGACGTGCTGGCGCGACCGCCTCGGCGATCCCAGGAGCCCATCCTGGGCCGTCCCGAGTGGGTGACCGTCGCCTGGACGGGGCTGCTTCAGGCCGCGACCACGCTGACGGTCTTCGTCTGGGCGCTGCGCAGCCGGAACCTGGTCGAGGCGCGCAACCTCGCCTTCTCGGTGATTGTCTTCGCCGAGCTGTTCCGGGCCTTCGCGTCGCGCAGCACGACCAAGGTCTTCTGGGAGATGGGGGCGTTCACGAACGTGCGGCTCCTCGGCGTGGTGGTGATCTCCGTGATTGTCCAGATCGCCATCCACCACTTACCCGCCACACAGGCCCTCTTTCAGCTCGGCCACCTGAGCGTCGCCGATTGTGGGTTCTCTCTTCTCGCCGGGCTCGTCCCGGTCACGGTCCTCGAGCTCTCCAAGCTGCTCCGCCGGGCAAAGGTGGCGTTATGAAGTCTCCAGGTCTCACCAGTCGATGCCTCGCCTGGGGAGTTGCCGCTGCGGTCCTGGCGGCACCGACCGTCGGCGCCGAGGAACCACTTCATCTCGCGGGGCTCCTGAAGGCCATCCGCGACCGCAACCCTACGATCGCGGGCGCCAGTGATCGGCGAGCGGCCGCCCAGATTCGGATTGGACGGGCGCGCGCTCTCGACGACCCGTTTGCCACCGTGATGGTCGAGGACCTGCCCCCCGCGTTGCGCGGCGGCATGCCGATGGTCCGCTTCCAGGCGACGCAGATGCTGCCCTGGCCCGGCAAGCGGGATCGCATGGCCGCCGTGGCCCAGCGAGAGACCGACGCGGCCGCGGCCCACGTCGACACGACCGTGCTCGACGCCGTGACGCAGGGGAAGCGCCTCTACTACCAGCTGTACTTGAACGCCGAGGCCCGACGGATCAACCGCGATCAGCGGGCCATCGTCGACGCGCTGGTGGACGTCGCGAACGGACGGCTCGGCGCTGACGTCGGAGGTCACCATGACGTTCTGAAGATGCAGACCGAGGCGACCATGCTGGACGACGGCCTGATCATGCTACGCGCCGACCGCATCGAGATGGCCGCCATGGTGAACGCTCTGCTCGATCGCCCGGGATCGGTGCCCGTCGGTGAGCCGACGGCGCTCTGGTCACCACCGATCAATGGCGATCGTGACAAGATCGTGAACGCGGCGCTCGAGCGCCGCCCCGAGCTGCGCGAGATGGCCGCGATGGGCGCTGCCGAGCACGCGATGGCGGACGTCGCTCGACGCGAGTACTACCCCGACGTCATGGTGGGTGGAATCTACGATCTGCGGACGATGGGCGGGGCGGACACAGTCGGAGCGATGATCGGGATCAATCTGCCGATCTGGGTGGGAGGGAAGCAACGGCTCGACGTCGAAGCGGCGGAGACGCGGGCGCGGGCGGTCGGGCGCGAGCGCGCCGCGATGGCGGCGATGGTGCGCGCGGAGATAGAGCGGGGGTTGTCCCGCATCGACGCGGCGGAGCGGCGCATCCGGCTCATCGACGAGGAATTCATCCCGCGCGCCCAACAGACGTTCGACTCGGCGCTGAAGGCATTCCCCGCCGGAATGATGAGTGTGCTGGAAGTGCTCGACGCGCTACGGGTCGTTACCAACCAGCGGCTCCAGCGCGTGGCGGTGGCCGTCGACCGCGAGCTGGCGATCATAGACCTGGAACGGGCCGCCGGCGTTCCTGTGGGAGAAATCCGATGAAGACAGGAATCGCGGTTGTCGCCTTGCCCGCCCTCGTCCTGGGCGTCCTGGGGTGCGCGAAGAACAATGAGCACGCAGGCGGGCATTCGGCGGCCGCCAGCCATTCCGTCGAACCGGCCGCCGGTCCGGCGATGGATGGTGACATGGACATGGGCGGTGGTGGGCACGGAGCGCATGCCGGGCCGCCCGGGTACGCGCCAGTGACTGTCGACCGCGGACGTCAGCAACTGCTCGGCATTCAGACGACGACGCTTTCCACGCAAGCGCTCGCGAAGACCATTCGAACCGTGGGGCTGGTGCAAACCGACGAGACACGGACCGCGCACGTGCACGTGAAGTTCGAGGGGTTCATCGAGGAGATGTACGTCAACTACACCGGCAAGACCGTGAAGAAGGGGCAGCCCCTCTTCAAGATCTTCAGCCGCGATCTGCTGGCCGCCGAACAGGAGTATCTCTCCTCACGCGCCGCGCTGGGCCGGATGCCAGCCAACGCTTCCATCGACCCCGCGCGCGCCGCCACCAAGGATCTCGTGGCCGCCTCCCGCCGGCGGCTGGAGCTGTTCGACGTCCCGCCGTCGGTCCTGAGCCAGATCGAACGCACGGGCGAGGCACAGCGGGCGATCACGATCCTGTCGCCGCAGAACGGGGTTGTCGTCGAGAAGCAGGCGCTGCAGGGGCTCGCGGTGACACCCATGATGCACCTCTTCGTCGTGGCGGATCTGTCGCGCGTCTGGGTCGTGGCCGACGTCTTCGAACGCGACCTCGCGCAGGTGAAGATTGGCCAGCAGGCGAAGATGAGCATCGACGCCTTCCCCGGGCGCGCCTTTACCGGCCTGGTGACCTTCATCAGCCCCACCCTGGACGAGATCACCCGCACCACCAAGGTCCGCTTCGAATTTCCGAACGCCGACTTCCTTCTCAAACCGCACATGTACGCCACGGTCGAGCTGCGGGTCGACCTGGGAGAGGGCCTCGTCGTGCCCTCGGACGCGGTCGTCGACACCGGGGAGAGAAAGATCGTCTTCGTCGCCCACGATGGTGGCCACTTCGAACCGCGCGCGCTCAAGCTCGGGATGGCCCTCGATGGCGCCTATCAGGTGCTGGAAGGGCTAAGCGCAGGCGACAGCATCGCATCGCAGGGGCAGTTTCTGCTCGACTCTGAAAGCCGAATCCGGGGCGCTACCTCCGGCGGCCAGCCGTCGCACGGGGCGCACTGATGGCCGGGGACACCACGACGGCGGCGCCGCAGCCGTCGATTGCCAAGATGGGGTTCGTGGAGAGGATCATCGACTTCTCCGCCCGGAACAAGTTCATGGTGTTCCTGGGCACCCTGCTGTTCGTGGCCTGGGGCCTATGGGCCGTTCGGCGAACGCCGCTCGATGCCCTACCGGACCTCTCTGATACCCAGGTCATCATCTCGACCGAGTGGATGGGGAGAAGCCCCAATCTGGTGGAGGACCAGGTCACCTATCCGCTGGTCACCACGTTCTTGGCGGCGCCGAAGGTGAAGCTGGTGCGCGGCTTCACGATGTTCGGGATGTCCTTCGTTTACGTCGTCTTCGAAGACGGCACCGACGTCTACTGGGCGCGCGCGCGGGTGCTGGAGTACCTCTCGAAGCTCCAGGGCAAGCTGCCTCCCGGGGTCACGCCGCAGATGGGGCCCGACGCGACCGGCGTCGGCTGGGTGTTCGAGTACGCGCTCGTCAGCCGCTGCCAGACAGGTCAAAAGACCGCTTGTCCCTCGCTGCAGGACCTGCGCAGCTTTCAGGACTGGAACCTGCGTTACATCCTCTCTTCCGTACCCGGTGTCGCGGAGGTCGCGAGCCTGGGCGGCTACGAGAAGCAGTATCAGATCGAGATCGATCCGACCCGCCTGCAGGCCTACAAGCTCTCCCTGCCGGAGGTGGCCTCGGCCGTGAAGATGTCCAACGGCGACGTCGGCGGACGCGTGATCGAGATGGCCGGTCACGAGTACGCCATCCGCGGGCGGGGTTACATCACCAGCAAGGACGATCTCGAGAAGATCGTCGTCGCAACCGACGCGCGCGGCACGCCGGTCCGGCTCAAGGACATCGCGCGGGTCCAGATCGGCGGCAACATCCGGCGCGGCTTCGCCGAGCTGGACGGTCAGGGGGAGGCGGTCGGGGGAATCGTGGTCATGCGCTACGGGGAGAACGCGCTCGAGGTCATCAACCGCGTCAAGAAGCGCATCGAGGAGGTGAAAGCAGCGTTCCCACCCGGCGTCGAGCTGGTCACGACCTACGATCGCGCCCCGCTGATCCAGGATTCGATCAAGACGCTGCGGGACAACCTGATCCAGGTCATGGCGACGGTGGTCCTGATGATCGTCCTGTTTCTTTTTCACGTCCGCTCGACGCTGGTCGCGGCCATCACGCTCCCCGTCGCGGTACTCCTGTCGTTCATCCCCATGACCTACATGGGGCTCACCATCAACATCATGTCGCTGGCCGGGATCATCATCGCGGTCGGCGACATGGTCGACTCCGCCGTGGTCCTGGTCGAAAACGCCCACAAGAAGATCGAGCACGAAGGCGGCAGGCGCGACCGGACGGAACTGGTCATCGAGGCGGCGCGGGAACTGGGGCCTCCCATCTTCGGGTCGTTGCTGGTCATCACCGTCTCGTTCCTCCCCGTGTTCGTCCTTGAAGCGCAGGAGGGTCGCCTCTTCAAGCCGCTGGCCTACACGAAGTCGTTCTCGATGGCCTTCGCGGCGATCCTCGCGATCACCCTGGTGCCGGCCCTGATGGTGATCTTCGTGCGCGGCAAGATCCGCCCGGAGATGAAGAACCCGGTGAACCGGTTCTGCATCGCCGCGTACCGGCCGGTCGTGCGATTGATGCTCCGGCATCGTTACCTGGCCGTCCTCGTGATGTTCGGCCTGTTCGCGGCGACGATGTACCCCTGGACCCACCTGGGCTCGGAGTTCATGCCTCCCCTCGACGAGGGGTCGATCCTCTTCATGCCGATCACCGTTCCCGGAATCTCGATCGAGGAGGCGAAGAACCTGGTCGAGATCCAGGATCGGGCGCTCAAGAAGTTCCCGGAGGTGAAGTCGGTCTTCGGGAAGGCCGGGCGCGCCGAGACGGCCACCGATCCGGCGCCGCTCTCGATGATTGAAACGGTCGTCGTTCTCAAGCCACAGTCCGAGTGGCCGAAGGGCATGACCAAGGAGCGGTTGCTGGTCGAGATGGACGAGGCGGTCCGCTTCCCGGGTATCCAGAACGCCTGGACGATGCCCATCAAGGCCCGCGTGGACATGCTGACCACCGGCATCCGCACCCCCATCGGCATCAAGGTCTTCGGCAAGGACTTGCGCGAGATCGCCAGCATCGGCGAGGCGCTGGAGGGCGTGCTCAAGAAGGTTCCGGGGACCCGCTCCGTCTACGCCGAGCGCGAGATGGGCGGATTCTTCATCGACTTCATCCCGGACCGGGAGGCCATCGCCCGGTATGGCCTGCGCGTCATGGACGTCATGCAGACCGTGGAGACCACGATAGGCGGCCAGGACGTCGACATCACGGTGGAAGGCCGCGAGCGCTACAGCATCAACGTCCGCTACCCGCGCGAGCTGCGCAACGACATCGAGAAGTTGAAGCGCGTGCTCGTTCCAGTTCCGGCGGGCGGAATGGCAGCGGCGCCCAGCCGATCGGCCGGCGGCAGCGAGGCGATGGGGGCGGCGGCTTCGCCGGCGATGGGCGCGGCGGGCGGGGGCGTCACGACGCAGATACCGCTCGGCCAGCTGGGACGCATCGAGGCGGCCATGGGCCCCCCCATGATCAAGAGCGAGGCGGGTTCCTTGACCGGCTGGGTCTACGTCGACGTCGTCGGCAGCGACATCGGCAGCTACGTGGAGAGCGCGAAGGCGGCCGTCGCGTCGGGGCTGAAGCTTGCGCCCGGCTACTACCTGAAGTGGACCGGCCAGTACGAGTTCCTGGAGCGCATCCGCGCCCGCATGTCGATCGTCGTCCCACTGACCTTGCTCATCATCTTCATCATCCTCTACCTGAACTTCCGCGGCATCACGCAGGCGCTGCTCGTGATGATCTCCGTTCCCCTGGCCGCGATGGGGTCCGTCTGGCTCATGTGGGGGATGAAGTTCAACACCTCGATCGCGGTCTGGGTCGGCATGATCGGCCTCCTGGGGGTCGCGACCGAGACCACCTCGATGATGGTGGTGTACCTCGACGAAGGCTTCGCCAACGCTCAGCGGGAAAGGCGCATTCGTTCGATGGCGGACCTCATCAACATCACCATCGAATGCGCCACCATGCGCGTGCGTCCGCTCCTGATGACCGTCGGGATGAACATCGTCGGCCTGATTCCGGTCATGTTCGACACCGGGATCGGCTCCGACGTGGCCAAGCGAATCGCGGCGCCGCTCTGGGGTGGGCTGGTCTCGCTCACGATCCTGGTCCTCCTGGTGATTCCTGCCATCTATGTGATCTGGCGCGGCTTCCAGCTCCGCCACGAGCTGGTACCACCAGAGCCGGCGCGATGAGAGGCTCCCTCTCCGTCGGGATCAAAGAGCGCGCGCGGCCAGACCATCTGGAAATGGTGGTACGTTCCCTGGGAAGGGGTGCCATCGAGCGGAGTGCCGGCGAAGGGGAGCTCGACCCAAAGGTCAGCGCGGAAGGACGACGTGAAGGAGCCTCGCATGCGGGAAGGTCAGTACGTGCTCATGTCGGTCCTCGCATCTTGCCTTCTTCTGGGGGCCTGTCGGGGAGCTTCCTCTGGAGGCGCCGGGGGCAGCGACGCCGCGGGGGACGCTTCGCTCGATTCGAGTGGAAATGGCGAAGGCGGACAGCTGGCGACCGATGGGGGGGCGGGCGTCGGCGGGACGTTGGGCGCGGGTGGAACCCCCGCGGCCGGGGGTGCTTCAGGCCACTCCGGCAGGGAGGTCCGCGTTTGCGTCAGTGATGGCTTCGTAGACCTGCTGGTTTCGGCCGCCGGCTTCGCGGAACACGAAGGACGCACTGTTTACCTCTACGTCACCACGCAGGGGGGACAGATGTTGGGCACCGCAAGCGCCGTGGTTCGGGCTGGTGTGTTCAGCGCGCGCTTTCCTAACGGCTATCAACGGAATGCCGTGGAAACGTTGCTCTGGTACGTGGACTCCGATGGCGATGGTCGGTGCCTGTCAGCCAATGGTGATCATGTCGGCCATCAGAGCATCGACGCTTTCGCCGTCACCGGGACGGAGCCCCACCAAATAGACATCGTCGACAATCATGACGACAGCTTTTCACCCTCGGACCCCAACATGTGCACCGGCATCAAGGAGTTCGCACGCATGATGGATCTCGAAATTTCTGGATCTGGCTTCAATGAACACGAAGGCCAGCCGGTGTACTTGATCACCAGAACGTCTCGAAACAACGCGGTCTTCGCGGCGGCGCAAGCGACGGTTGCGGCCGGCGCCTTCCAATTTGCTTTCCGGCGGGCCTACGAGCGGTTCACCTACCAAGAGGTGCTCTGGTTCACCGATGTCGACGGCGACGGTGTCTGTGGCCCCGCGGATCATGTGGGGTACGCCTCGACGAACGGAGACAATCCGGTCGCATCACAGCTATCTCAGGTCAAGATCAAGGACAACCACGCAGCCACGACGGCCAGGAACGCTGACGTCTGCGCGGCGATGAACGGGTGTCCCCCCTGATCCGGAGATCCTTAGCGAAGAAACGAGTTGGTTCTCGTGATGGTGACGATGAGCGCGCGCAGGTTGTATCCCGTTGCGGCGAACGCTCGCAAGGCCACCTCGACGCTTGGGGCGTCGAGCGGGGCAATCTTGCTGTCGACGATCACGCTGCGGTCAACGGCGTACTGTAGCCACTGCCGAACGAAACATCGTCGCGTCTCGTCCCGACCGGCGAGCAACGTCGCCAGAGAGGCGGGGCCGTCAAAGGTCGGGGCGTCCGGCATGATCACGTCAGGGATCCATCCCTGCGTTTCGTTCGGCGCAGCGCCTGCCTCCGGGTGCCAGCGGCCGAGGGAGTCGAAGCCAATGAAGGCGAATCCCGGGCTGTTCAGGATCTTGTGACATTCCACGCACGACGACGCTGCGGTGAAGTCGATCATCTGCTGCCGGATCGAGCGGCCGGGATCGAGGTAGGGCATGGTCAGAAATGAGCGGCCGGTGGGGGTGCACAGGAGCGGGTCCGTGACCAGCCAGCTGCGCTTCGCGGGCCAGCTGATCGGTCCGAGGCTCGAAAACTGGGCGAGCACGCCCGCCCCGCTCATGATCCCCACGCGAGGCTCGCCAGCGGGGTAGTCCGCCTTCTGCATCTCGGAGCCGGTGATGCCGCTGATGCCGTAGTGGCCCGCCAGCGTCTCGTCGACGAAGGTGAAGGGAGCCGTGAGCAACTGGGGGAACGTGCCCGAAGCGTCCAGCGTCAAATAGGTCCCCAGCGTCGGAGCCTCGCGTTGCAAGGAGATGCCGAGCGGCTCCTGCGGCTGCTTGAATTCGAAGAGCAGCCAGTGGCGGTAAAAAGCGGCCACGCCCTCCCTGGCGCGCACATCGTTGAGCATCTGGTCCGCGACGCGCGCGACGACATCACGGGTGAGGGGTGAGGCCCGCAGCCCTTCGCTGACGCTCGAGTCTGGCTCCGCGTTCCAGATGAGCTGGGACAGTCGTCGTGCCAAGACTTCCGGCGTGGGCAACGTCGTTAGTTCCGGTTCGACCATCGCGGGACCGTCGTTGCCTCCGACGTCGTTCGGCGCCGCATCGTTTGATCCGGCATCCTTTTGTCCCCCGTCGCCTGGTCCACCGTCGTTTGACCTCGCGTCGACCTGTCCGTCTTCGCTTTGTTGCCCGTCGTTCCGGCTGACCGAGGCGGACCGTACCGAGCACGCCGGTGCGGCGAGCACCAGGCAGATGATCAACTCGATTCCCGGACGGTTCGTCATGGCGACGTGCACAGCATCCGAGGCGGCCTCAATTCTGAGCGCCCCGACGGATCGCTGTCAAGGGTCCTGCGAGCCGCGGCCGCCATGAGACGCGGCGCGCGCTGGCAAGGATTCGGACGTCTCGAATCAATGCGAGTGGCCGCTCATGGGCGCGACGGCTACCCGCAGGAACACAATCCCGCCCAGCAGCGCACGCGTTCCATAGAACGGCTCGACGTCGGACGGCACCAGGCCGAGTAGACCGCGGGCGCCGACGCCGGGCAGGAACCCGACCAGCGGACCGAAGTTTCGCAGGTAGCCGAGGCCGAACGCCGCCAACCAGAAATGTCTTTCGTCCAGATCGGGGGTGAGAACCAGATCGTGGCCGGTCTTCTGGACCAACTCGGCGCGGCCGAACACAACGTTCCGCCCGTCGAAGTCGAGGTTCGTCTCGACGAGAAACGACAGACTCAGCGGCTCGCCGCCCTCCTTGTTGGCGCCGAACACCCCGGTCGTCGCCCCGTGGCCGCCGTTCCCGAAGGGGTGATCGTGAGTCGCCGATGCAGTGACGCGATGAACGGCGACGTCGGGCCGGAGGGCTTCGGGACTCGCGAGGTACTCATAAGACGCCTGAGCGCTCCAGCCCGATGCAGGCGCGATCGACAGCCGGGCCGCGTAGGAGTCGGGGCGGCGCAGATCGAAGTCGTATCGGGTTTCATCGGGCTCGCGTCCGTTGAACCAGGACCCCTCGAGCTTGGCCCATCGGGTGACCACTCCCAGCGTGACCACGCCGAAGCTGATGTGGCTCGAGTCCTGCCAGTGATGTGACAGCGTCGCCAAGGGATCGGCGCTGGCGGAGTACCGGTGGGGAAACGCGACCGGACCGAGCGCCGGTTCGCCGGCCGGCGCAACGTAGAGTTGCAGCGCCAGATCGTTGCCCAGACCCTGCGTGTAGAGGGCCGCGACTTCCATGAAGAGATCGTGTGGATGCTGGCGGTCATGCAGCGGTTGGCCCTGGAAGCTTTCGCCGGTCTGCAGGAGCAGGGGATATCCCCCGGCAGTATGGCCAGCCGTCCATGGCTCCGGGCTCAGCATGATCCGCGCGGTGAGGCTGCTGCGCTGGAACTGGCGGCGGGCCATGCCCATCAGCCACCCCACGCCCAGGGCTTCGTCGGCGCCTCGGTCCGTGGCTTGCGCGTCGTACCCCGCGAACAGCAGGGCGTGGAACATCAGCTCGAAGCCCGCCGCTTGGGTGTGCACGGCACCATGCGGGGTGCTCTCCGCTTGCCAGGCGGTTCCGGAGGCATTTCGAAGCATCTCGAGGTGGACGACCGACGGCGGGCGAGCGCTTTCGCCAGGCGTCGCGTGTTCCCCGTGCTCGTCGTGCGACGGCTCCGCCGCGGGAGACGGCTGAGGCTCGGTGGCCGGGGCGCCGTGTCCCTCATGGCGCTCATGTTCGTCGTGCTGGGCGGCGGCCGCCGCCGAGACCAGCGTGACGGTGAGACCGATCGTGAGTGAAAAGAGCACGCGCATCCCCACCCCCTAGCCGCCGCGATTGGCGGCGTCCGCGACGGCCGGCACATGGTTTCGGGGAAGCGCAGGCGGAGCGACCAGATAGCTGACCAGCCACGGATGAGCGGGGCGGCTCGGCGGAGCCGTGACAGTCGTTTGAGAAGTCATGATGTCTCTCCCGCTTTTGTCACGAGCGCTGGTAGACCTGCGTCCTGTCCACGCCCTGCCGGAAATGTGGGCTCGGCCTGACGAGCTGCCAACCGGCGAGCAATGTAACCGCGCCGGTCACATCACCGAGGCCGGAATCGCGCTAGATGATCGCCGGTGTCTTCACCCGTCGAAAACCGTGACCGTCGAGGTCTCGTCGCAGGGGCCTCGAGCCGTGCCCCGCGAGGCGAGCACCGATCGAGCCGCCGGGGCATCGCCTGGCGGTTGGCCCTGGGCCTTGGCGCGGTTTTCTTGATGATCGGGCTCGTGTCGGGCGCATGCCTGTGGGCAATCTTCGACATTCATCAGCGCCTCCATTCGCTCAAGCAGGATGAGGACAGGGCACGGAATGTGGTCCGACTGGCGAGTGCGGTGCGAGATCAGTACGCCCACGTCGCGCACACCATCATCATCGGCAACGACTCCCATGCCGAGCTGTTCCGCGGCGCTACGACCCGCCTCCAGGCGCTGGCGGCCTCGGTTCGCCAGGACGCCGGCCCTTCAGGAACGCCTGAAGTCGATCGCATCGTCAACACCAGCAAGCAGGTAGAGCGACAGTTCGTGACCCGGGTTCTCCCTCTTGTACGGGCTCGCGATCGCGATGCGCTGGTTTCTGTCCACGAACAGATCATGGACCTGGCCACCCAGGCGCAGGACGAGGCTGAGGCCCTCGCCAAGAGCGCGGAAGCCTCGATGGAGGATCTGAATCGGCACGTGCGAGCCACCCAGCACGGCGTCATTCAACTGACCATCGTGGCGCACATCCTGGCCCTGCTCACCGCCGTGATCGTCGGCATCTATCTTTACCGGACCATCGCTCGACCGATCGCGGCCCTCTCCGCCGCTGCCTCGCGCGTCGGGGCCGGCGAGCTCGACCGGGAGATCGCCATCGAGCGCGACGACGAGCTCGGCCGGCTTTCCCAGCGCTTCAACGAGATGATGCGGTCCACCAAGGACCACCAACAGAAGCTCCTCACCACGGAGAGGCTGGTGGGCCTGGCCAGCATGTCGGCGGGGATCGCTCACGAGCTGAACAATCCCATCGGGGTGATCCTCGGATACGCGAAGCTGCTTCGACGGCGCGAGAACGACGTTGATCCGAAGGTGCTCGCCGCGATCGAGGAAGAAGCCGAGCGCTGCCACCAGGTGATCGAGGGACTGCTCCAACTCAGCCGCGGCGGTCTCCTCCATGCGATTCCGGTCGAGCTGCGCGCCCTTGCGGATGACGTGCTGGCGCGGCTGAGGGTGAAAGGTTGTCCGCCCGGGGTGGTCATCGAGATCCACGGCCACGCGACGGCGCAGGGTGACGAACCCAAGCTCCGACAGGTGCTGACCAACATCCTCGAGAACGCCATCGAGGCCTGTGGCGAGAGCGGGAGGGTCGTCATCCTGATCATCGATGATTACAAGCCGGGCACCGTCGCCATCGAAGTCACCGACACCGGTCCAGGCATTCCACCGGGGACCCGCGATCGCATCTTCGAACCTTTCTTTACGACCAAGCCAGCCGGCAGCGGGCTCGGGTTGGCCATCTCGCGCGCCATCGCCCGCGCCCACGGCGGCGATGTATCCGTGGTTTCGACCACCGACCGAGGAACGACCTTCCGAATCAGCCTGCCCGCCCGGTTGGAGGCCGTGTGATGTCTGGCCAACGAGCGCGCATCCTGATCGTCGACGACCTGGAGAACATGCGGGCGTTGCTACGTGACATCCTTGCCGGCCAGCATGACGTGAGCCTGGCCGGCGATGGCGTGGCCGCGCGGGCCGAGCTCGAGTCCGGCACGTTCGATCTCGTGATGACGGACGTTCGGATGCCCGGCCTCGATGGGTTCGAGCTGGTGCGTCTCGTGAAGGATCGCTGGCCGCTCACCGAAGTCGTCATGATGACCGCGTTCGCCTCGGTGCCCGCCGCCGTCGAAGCGATGCGCCTCGGCGCCTACGACTACATCCAGAAGCCATTCGACCCCGACGACGTGACCCTGGTGGTCACGCGAGCGCTGGAACGACAGCGGGAGCACGCCGACCGGGGCGCGGTCCAGGCCCCCGGAGCGCCCTCCGAGGAGGAGCTGTCCACCGTTTCGTATCGGGAAGCCCTGGCAGGGGCTCGCGATCGAGGGTCGAGGGAGTATCTCAAGGCACTCCTCAAGGCCTTCAAGGGAAACGTGTCACGAGCGGCCGAGCGCGCCGGTCTGGAGCGCGAGAGCCTGCACCGGCTGCTGCGCAGGCATGGCGTCGACGCAGGCGCTTTCCGCGAGCCTGGCCAACGCGGGACCGATTGACGTTGGGGCCGTCGCGGCGAGATCCGCCGGCGCTTTTTCGGAGTCGTGCTGTCGGCTCGCCCTTCGATCGCGGGAACAGGCGTCGCAAACCGTGCGGCACGGGTCAGCGACCCCGTCTCCCATGGACTAGTCTGTGAGGACCACCGAGACATTCGTCCTGCCCTTTGCGAGTGCCGTGTACTCCTGCACGACGTGCGGCTCGCCGGGGTCTGGCGCGCAGGCCGGTCCCGCCAGGTGAGTGTCGGCGCATGGCTGCTGGTCGTCGCCATCCGTGTCCATCCACGCCTCGATCGCGTAGTCGCCGACGTCCGTAGCGGACGCGTTCTCCCAACAAGCGGTGGAGACCACCAGGGGACTGGTCGGGCCCTGCACCGGTTGCCCACCGCCAGCACCACCAAGAATCGCTCCGGTCGGGACGATAGTCTCCCGCCAGTAGATGACACCCGATCTGCTTCCCGTGTAGGAAAGCTCGATCACCACGGACCGCTGACATTCTGGTTCACCGCAGCCGGCGAGGAGCATCGAAGCAACCAGCAGGACGGGCATCAATGGGCGCAAATGCATGGGGCCAGCGCACAGCAAGACGCATACCGCGGATTTCCCTGGCGACTCGCCGCAGGCTGTGCCGAGTGTCTCCGTGGCGCCACAGGCGGTGAGGCCCGCGCAGCTCGGTGGCGTGGCCAACGAAATACCGTCAGAGGATGAGGATTTCGTCCACCTCGACGGTGTCACCGCGACCGCCCTCACCGCCGGTGAGCTGAACCGCGATGCGCGTGGTACCGCTGGGGGCTTCGAGATCCTGCCCGAACGAGCGCCAGGTGCCGTCGAGCGCCGCCCGCACCACGGTGGTCTGGAGGTCGGCGCCTGCGTCGTCGCGCCAGCGGATGGAAGCGGCGAGGTCCAGCGCCCTTCCGGAGGCGGCGCGCGCCCACAGCTCGGCGCGGTGCCGGCCCGGTGCCGCCGGAAATCCGGGCCAGTTGTCCTGCTCCACGCCCCACCCGTCGGGCGCGGTGATGGCGATGTGCAGGCTGGCGCGTCCGCGTTGGGCACCCTCGAACGAGCGGCTGATGTCGGTCGAGTACCAGGCGTGCCAGTGTCCCAGACCACCCTCGAGATCTTCGGTGTCGGCGTCCAGAAGATTCCCGGTAGGCGTGTGATCGGCGGCGATCGGACCGCAGGCCGGGAGCGTCCCCCACAAGACGATGAGGCCCGCCGCGACGACGAGCCGGCGCCCGTGCGCGCTCATGGCCCCGCCGGTCCGCCCGGGCAGGCCAGCGCGCGCCGGGCTCTGGCGACCTCGTCGCGGTAGATCCCGCCTGGAAAGAGGCGCTCGTGCCAGCGCCACTGCGCACACGCCCGGCGCGCATCGCCGATCTGGTGGGTGAGCAACGAGCCGAGCTCGAAGCTGAGGCGCTCGCGGAGCGGCGCGGGCTGGGACGGGATGGCGGCCCGCAGCTCGCGCGCCGCTGTGTTGAACTGGTGGCGGCTCCGCAGCTCCTCGACGTGCTCGAGGAGCTCGTCCAGCGAGCGCGCCCCGGCCGCGGGCCGGCGAGCGGCACGGACCGGTCCCGGCGCCGCGCCCGACGGGGGCCGAGCGCCAGGCCCGCCCGCCCCGGGCGCCGCCTCACGCGGTGGCGTTGGTTCGTTCGAAGCGGCGGCCGGCTCGGCTGGCGACGTGGACGTGGAGGCGACCGGCACCGGCCAGACGAGCTCCTCGCCGGGCCGCAGACGGATGGGAGTGCCGGCGTTGCCGCGGAACTGGATGTGCCCCTCACGCAGGATCACCCGACCGCTCGAAGCTCCCTGCACGATTGTGAACGCGGTGCCCATGACCTCGATCGCGCCGTGCGAGACGAAGACAATCGCGGGTGGCGCGCCGGCCGCGCGATGGGCCACGGTGACGTCCACGCGTCCCCGCACGATGCGCACGCCGCCGCCCTCGCGCCGGAGGGCCACCGGACCGGCGTTCTCCATCGTCGTGCCGTTCACCGGATCGGACAGCACGGCCGTGCCCCGTTCAATCTCGACCAAGCCGGCGCTCTCACGCGCCACCAGATCTTCGGTCCGCCGCAGCACCTGCAGCTCGCCGAGCCGCGCCGCCGGGGCGCGCAAAGAGACCACCGCCACACCGAGCGCGAGCGCTGCGGCCACGCCCGCGAACGAGAGGCCGGCCGCGCGAACCGAGCGCCGTGTGCGGCCGTCGCGGGTGACATCCCGCTCGAGGCGCGCCCAGATCGCCTGGCGAATGCCGTCCGGAATGCCCTCCGCCCGTCGGACCTCGTCCTCGCGCCGCAGCTCGGCGTCGAAATCACGCGCCATCACGTCCACCTTTTGCACCCTTTCTGCGCCGCGCGACAGGCACCGCTTCGCCCGTCGCGCCAGGGGAGCCAGCGTTCCAGCCTTGGGCCGCCAGCCTCCCGGTCGCGCGGGCGACCAGCTTCGAGACGTACCCCTCCGAAAGCGAAAGCATCTGGGAGATCTCGCGCTGCGAGAGACCGTCGATGACCTTGAGGGTCAGCACCACCCGCTCCTGGCCGGGGAGACTCTGCAGCGCCTCGCTCGCGGCCGAGGCCGACTGCCGCCGGTCGAGCGCCTCCTCGGGCGTGGCGGGCGCTTCGGGATGCCAGGCCAGATGGATCGCCTGGCGCAGCCGGCCGACCAGCGAGACCTCTCGGCGTAGCAATGACAAGGCCCGGTTCTGCGTCACCCGGAACAGCCATCCTCTCACGTCTTCGTGGCGAAGCTCCTCGCGGTGCTTCCACGCGCGGATGAACACGTCGTGCGTGACGTCCTCCGCCCATCCGGCGCGGCCGCCCGCGTAGCGCCTCGCCCACGCGAACACCTGGGCGACGTTCTGTTGATAGAGCTCCTCGAACGTCGAGAGGGCGGTCGGAGGGTTCCATGTGGGGGGACGTGGCATCACCGTGCTTCAGCACATCTGATGGTACGCATGGGCGCCTCGAAGTTTTCCTGTCATCGAAAGGCCCAGGCCACGGTGGCCATTGCCTCGAGGCGGACCGGGCCGCGCGACCACAGCGTCGCGCCCTCGGCGGTGTGCGCCAGCGACCGCGCGAACCCGACCGCGGCGCGCGTCCCGATCACCACGGGGCCCGACGTCCAGCGCGCGTACACGGGCATCCAGGCGGCCGGCGAGGCGTGGGTGCCCGTGCGGTCAGTCGCCCACGGGCTCGCCAGGCTGAAGCGCTGCCCCACCACGCCCGCCGCGAGACCCACGTCGACATCCACCACCCCTTCGACCAGCGCCACGCCCAGTCCCGCCGAACCTTGGCCCTCCCAGACCTCGATCCCGGGGCCGGTGGACCTGGCTCCGAACACCTCGAGGTGGAGCCTCAGCCGCGCGTACGCGTTCGTCGCGGTCACGCCCGCCAGCGGAGCCGCTCCGCCTGCGCGCCAGAGAGCGCCCGCGCCGAGGCCAACTTCCCAGCGCGACGCGCGCCCTGCATCGCCGTCCCGAGGCGCTCTTTCTGGTGCGGCCGGCACCGTCGGGGTCGCAGGCGTGCCAAGCGGGGGTGCTGGTGGTCGCGCGGCTTCCACGGCCGCGCCCGGCGGTGGTTGTCGCTCGCGATGCGCCTGTGTGGCAAGCGCGCGGGCCATCTCCGAGATCTTGTGAGCGACCTCGAGGTGCCACGCGGCCGCGGCGGCCGGCGCTATCGCGATCGTCGCGCGCATCACCGCGCCGCCACCGATGGCGTCGAGCTCGAGCCCTCCGGCGACCATCGAGGCGCGCACCTCCACGTCGGCCGCCGCGCCGGGAGCCACCACCGCGAACCCTTCCTGCACCAACCTGAGCGCCACCTTGCGCTCCAGGGCCAGGCCGTCGATGCGGTGGTATTCGTCGACCGACAGGCCTCTCAGATCGAACGCGATCGAGGCCGGGGGTGGCTGATGGGCGCCAACGACCGACATCAGCACCACGACCCACACGAGCGGCAAGATCCCCTGGTTGTACCCCGGGCGATCGCAGCGAGGAAAGTTTCAACGCGCCCGCGGGTAGAGGGAGGCATGAGGTCACTCTGCCGGCGACAGCGCCCCGTATCGCACCTGGCCTTGGCTTTCGCCGGGGCGGTCACCACCGTCGGTGCCATGGCCCCGCTCGCCGGGTTCGCGGGGTGCCGCGGCAACATCTCGGATCCCAGCGGGAGGACCGCGCCCGACGGACAGCCGCCGAGCAACGAGCCCGACGCTGGCGCCGTGAACCCGCCTGGAAGGCCCGTTGCGCCGGCCCCGGCCCGCTTCTCCTGCGACGGCACCGCCCTGCCCGGCGACCTGCCGCTCCCTCGCCTCTCGCGCCGGCAACTCGAGAACACGCTCCGCTTCGCCGTCGCGCTCGCCGTCCCGTCGGACGCGAACGCGATCTGGCGGGAGGTGTCCGACACGTTCGCCGCGTTCCCCATCGATCAGCGGGCGCCGGCGCCGGGCGATCTCAAGGGCGGTTACGGGCGTTTCGACCAGTCCATCCAGCAGGCGCAGGTCGACGCGATGTACGACGTCGCGCTGGCGATCGCGCACGCGCTCACCGCGACGGCGGACCGCGTGAAGCGCTTCCTGGGTCCCTGCGCGGACGATGCCTCGACCGCCAACGACCGCGCTTGCCTGGAAACCTTCGTCCGCGGCTGGGGCTCGCGGGTGATGCGGTATGCGCTGCCGGATGCCGAGGTGACCTGGTTCGCGGACATCGCCGGGCCGACGCCCGTCGATCCCGCGGCGCTCGCGGACGTCATCGTCACCATCCTCGCCTCGCCCCGAGTCGTGTACCGGATTGAGCATGGCACGCTGGACGCTCAGGCAATGAGCCCGCTGTCCGCGTACGAGCTGGCAGCGCGGCTCTCGTATCAGTTCTTGCAAACGCCGCCCGACGACCTGCTCTGGAACGCGGCCACGAATGGCTCGCTGCTCACGCCGGACGGCTTCGCGGCCGCGCTCGCGCGGGTCCTGTCCAGCCCGCAGCTCGGTGACTCGATGGACGAATTCGTGAACGAGTGGCTGCGCCTGGAGGAGCTGCCCTCGCTGGAAGCCCTGCGCGACGATGTCGTCTTCCAGTCCTTCGCGGGAAGTCCGCTGCCGAGCGATGTGACGCGCGCCGCGATGCTGGACGACGTTCGGCAATCGCTGCGGGCGACGCTGGCGGCCGGCCGCTCGGTCGCGGACTTCTTCAACGATCGCAGCTCCTATGCGAGCGACCCCTCTCTGGCGTCAATCTACGGCGTCGCTCCCTGGAACGGCGTGGGCGCGCCGCCCGCGTTTCCCTCGTCGGCCCGGGCCGGGTTGCTGGGACGAGCCGCGCTGCTTGCCACCGGGACCGCGTCCACGCGGCCCATTCACAAGGGCTACCTGATCCGGAACGCCCTGCTCTGCGAACAGGTCGGGGCGCCGCCCCCGAACGCAGCGGCCATGCCGCCCACGCCGACCGCGGCACTGACGACGCGCGAAGCTGTCACGCAGCTCACCTCCGGGGGGACCTGCGCGGGCTGCCACGCCCAGCTCATCAACCCTCAGGGCTTCGTCCTCGAACGTTTCGACGCCCTCGGCAGGGAACGAACCGACGAACGCCTGTTCGACACGCGAGGTGAGCTGACCGACGCCCGCCCCCTCGACACCAACGCCACCGTTCTGGTCGGTGGCGAGCTGTGGACCGTGAGCACCCCCGCCGAGCTTGGACGCATCATCGACGGCAGCAAGCTCTTCGCCTCGTGCATCGCGCGGCACTACTTCCGCTTCTCGCACAGCCGCGTCGAGTCCGCCTCGGCCGACGGCTGTCTCCTGTCCGCCATGGAAGCGGTCGCACGTTCCGACGCGCCCCTGATCGAGATGCTGAAGGTGACCGCCAACGACGCGACGTTCAAGACCAGGAGGTTCCGTTGAAGACGCTCGACGCTCCCCACGTGCTTCAGATCGAGAGACGGTTCTTCCTGCGCGGGCTCGGCGGGACGCTGCTGGCGCTGCCGCTCTTGCCCTCGTTGCTGTCGCCCCGCCAAGCCCGGGCAGAGGCGGCGCACGCCCCGCGGTGCTTCGTGCACTTTCGTACGCCCCACGGGGCGGTGTTCGGCGCCAACATGTGGCCCGGGGACGACGTCCTCACCGAGCGCATGTTTTACGCGGACCACGACATTCGCCGGGGGCCGCTCACCGCCTCGGTCGCTGGCGGCAACGCGGTCATCAGCCGGGTCCTGACCGCGGGAGCGAGCGTCCTGACGCCAGGAATTCTCGCGAAGATGAACATCCTGCGCGGCCTGGATTACCCCATGTACATGGGGCACAACTTCGGCGCCGCGCTGGGCTACTACGACTTCGACAAGGAGCGGCCGGGATCGCCACGCGCGACCATCGACCAGATCATGGCGTACTCGCCCTCCTTCTATCCCAGCGTCGCGGCCGTGAAGAAGCGCAGCGTGGCGATCGCCAGCTCGGGTACGTCCAGCGGCAGCTGGGGCTATCGCACGCCCGGTGTGGCGACGTCGGACGTGGCGACCAGCTCGACGAGCTCGATCGAGAGCTCACTGGCGCTGTTCGACACACTGGTGGCGGGAACCCCCAGCACCGGGACGGTCCCGCGCAAGCCCGCGGTGGATCGCATCCTCGAAAGCTATCACCGCCTGCGCGATGGCACCGGCCGCCTTTCCTCGGAAGACAAGGCCCGGCTCGACCAGCACATCCAGGCGGTCGCGGAGCTCCAGCGCCGCCTCGGCACCGTCGCACCCACGGGGTGCCAGGTGCCGGCGCGCCCGAGCACGGACAACCTCAGCCTGAAGCGATCGACCTCGTTCGCCGGAAACCCGACGAAGAACATCCAATATTTCACCCTCATCAACGAGGTCCTCGCGCTTGCGCTCGCCTGCGGGACTTGTCGCGTCGCCACCATCAGCGTCGACGAGAACAACCAGAACCTGACCTTCACCACGCGCGCCCCGCAGGGCGAGGACTGGCACGACAACGTGGTGCACCCGGCGACCGTGGCGGGGACGAACCAGGATCTGGTCGTGCAGTTCAACCAGACCTTCTTCGCGGGCGTCTACCTGGATCTCGTGAGCCGCCTCGAGGGAATCTCGGACGGGATGGGCGGGACACTGCTCGACAGCGCGCTCGTGGCCTGGGGGCAGGAGAACGGCAACACGCCTCATTTCTCGTTCTCGGCACCGGTGGTGACGGCGGGGCGCGCCGGGGGCGCCCTCAAGACCGGAAGCTACTGTGATTACCGGAACACGTCCCGCAAGGTCAGCGGGGATTCGAGCACGGGCACCGAGGGCTCCAACCTGTGGGCCGGACTGCTTTACAACCAGTGGCTTGGTACCGCGCTTCAGGCGATGGGTGTTCCGCACAGCGAATGGAGTGAACCCGACCATCCGGGCTTTGGCTGGAAACCGTCTTATCAGTCCACCTACGAGTACCTCTTCACCAACAAGGGGTTCAGCTCGGCTCAGGCCTACCCGCCGGCGATGTGGCAGAAGACGGGAGAGGTATTGCCGTTCCTCTAGCGCCGCGAATCCGGATTCCCGACGTCAGAACCCCATCGTCATGATCTGTGCCGTTACGTGTCCCGAGTCGCCCGTGGCAGCGACGGTGTAGGCATACCCTTCACCGGGGTTGGTACCCGCTGTTCGACGATGGGGCGGGCGATTTCTAAATCGTGCCCTGCAAGTCAACCTTGGTGCGTCCGAAGGTCGAAGGTGGCGCCCCGAGCAATCACCGCGAACAGGAGGTGACCTTCAACGAGGGGCTCGCCGGAGGGGGGACATAGCCTGTGGCCTTGACGGCTGCTTCGCCGCCCTGCCGCCGCATCTCTGTCAGGACGACCTCGATTTCCTTCAGGGCGACGGCGTTGCCAGGATCGAGCTCCAGGGATTGGCCGTAGGTTTGAAGCGCTTGCATGAAATTGCCGCGTTCGATCTGAAGAAATCCTTGCCGCCGCATCAACCGAGCGCGCTCGCAGTTATTGGTGGCGAGTGGCAGAGCGTCGACCATCACCCGTTCGGCGTCGTCCAGGCGCCGCAGGTGCGCGTAGACCAGGGCCAGTTCGCCCCGTGTGCCGCCATCCAATGGATCCAAGGCAATCACCTCCCTGAGCAACCGTTCGGCGTCAGTCCAGCGGTCTTCCTCGACCGCGCAGAACCCGGCGACCACGAACAGATCGGAGACATCACGCGCGACCCAGGTCACGCCTTGATCGGAATAGGGCGCAACCGCGTGGACCTTTTCGACCGCGCGCAAGAACCCGGTGCGATCGGAGGCGGCCAGCGGAACTCCATCGAAGGTCTCTCGCTCGGAGGCCCACCTTGCGAGCGCAGCGGCGATGGGCGCTGCACTGTCTCGACACGGAACCTTGCCGGGATCGATCGCCGCGCCGGCGGGCAGCAGGCCTGCGCCGGGAATGCGTGGGTAAACCGGCGCGTTCTCGGGAAAATAGAAAGTTGGTCGGGTGGGCCGGTGGCCTTGCAGCTGCTTGGCAGCGAAGGCGCGGAAACGGGGGAAGTTCAGCTTCGCGAGAAGGCCGGGGGCAAGGAACCAGCCCGGACGCGCGAATGCTTCCAGCACGTAGTTGGGCATGAGCCCTGCGCCTTCGACGCGCACCGTCAGGTCGAGGTGCCGATTCGGCGCCACGCCTTTCGCGCGATCCTTCGCCCAGCCGTCGGCCAGAACTTGCCGGGCCACGACTTCGACAAAGAAGTCATCGGCAGCGCGATTCTTTGTCTGCAGCGCAGGCCACAGGGCCGCTCGATCGCCGGCGTACCCAATCCAGTGGGCCAGGACATCCTTCGGCTCCGCTCGCACCGCCTTGATGTCGACGACCACCCCCTTGCTCTGTCGCGCCTTGTCGGCGTCGAGGGTGCGTGCGGCATCCAGGCCGCCGATGGGGTCGGCCGCATCGGCCAATGAGGCCGGGGGTGATGTCTTCGCTTCTTGATGGGCGCAGCCAGTCAGTACGACCGGGGCGGCGACCAACGTGACGGCGACCGCTGGAACAGTCCACCATGCACGACCACGCGCGCCGGGCGCCGCGACTCCCATGAATCCAATGGTACCCCTTCGGGGCCACCGTCACCGACTGGAACATCTAGACCAACAAGTCATCAAGACCCAGTTGGTGACCCCACGAAGCGGTCGCCATCAATTGAGTCGAGCGATGACGTTTCTCGGCGCCACCACGCGAACCTGATAGTCTGTTCAGGCCATGATCGAATCCACGTTTCAGCTGGTACCGGGCGTCGGGCCCATCCGCGAGCGCCGCTTGTGGAACGCGGGCGTGACCTGCTGGGATGAGCTCGGCGACCAGGCAGCGGGATCGTTGGTTTCGCGTCGCACGGAGGCGCCGTTGCGGGCCGCGGTGACAGCTTCCCGCACAGCGCTGCACAGCCGCGATGTCGATCGACTGGCGACGGTGTTGCCGTCATCCGAGCACTGGCGACTTTTCGACGCCTTCGGAGCCGACGCGGCTTACCTGGACATCGAGACCAGTGACGACGTGTGGGGCCGCCAGGGCATCTCGGCCATCGGCATCCTGGATTCTGAGGGGCCGCACCTGCTGCTGGCCGGGCGTGACCTGGACGCTTTCCCGGCGCTCGCGCGTGGTTGGAGCATGCTGGTCACGTTCAATGGCCTGTCGTTCGACGTGCCCATCTTGCGCCGCGCGTTTCCTGAGTGGACTCCCCCCGTCTGTCACATCGACCTCCGCCACGTGCTGGCGCGCCTGGGCCACCACGGCGGCCTGAAGCGCATCGAGCGGGAAATCTCCGCGCTGAATCTGGCGCGTCCCGATCATTTGCGCGGAATCACCGGTTGGGACGCGTGCGATCTGTTTCGCCGCGGGCGTGACGGAGACGCCAGGGCGCTGCGTCTGTTCGCCGAGTACAACCTCTACGACGTCGTCAATCTCCGGACTCTGATGGCCTACGCGTACAACGCCCACGTGGCCGCCGAGGTCGCCCAGGCCCCCAGCCTGGGGCCGCGTGTTTCGGTGTTGCCGGTCCCCGGGCGTGGCGACGTCCTCTATGACGTCTCGAAGATTCTGTTGGCGCTGTGACGGGCTCGCGCGGCGGCTGGACGGCGCGAACCAGAAGCGCCGTGACGTCGGAGTAACGAGAAGAATGGCCTCGACGTTGCGTACGAAGAGGTCGGCCATGCAAGCTCGTCGAGTGGACAGCGAGGTAAGGGCCGCCATCACCTGCGCGTCAAACGCCTCAACATCTTGACTGTCAACGTTCGCCAACCCGGGCCCGGCACGCTCAGCCCCGGGCGGCCGCGGCAAGCGCGGCCTCGCGCCGGCGCACCAGCATCGGCGTGCCCTGGGAGGGGCGGGCGAGCACCAGGAACTCGGGCCGGGGCGTGTAGCCCTCGGCCAGCCGGGGCGCGAAGCGCGCGGCCAGGGTGGCCACCACCAGCACCGCCTCCATCATCGCGAAGGTGTTGCCGATGCACTGCCGCGGCCCGCCGCCGAACGGGAGGTAGGCGAACTTTGGCCGGCGCTCCTCGGCGGCGGCGTCGGTGAAGCGCGCGGGGAGGAAGTCGTCGGGGCGCTCCCAGTAGTCCGGGTGGCGGTGGAGGATGAGCGGGCTGAGCACGATCGCGCCGCCGCGGCGGACCTTGAAACCGCAGACCACGTCGTCGGCGGCCACCCGGCGGGTGACCATGTAGACCGGCGGGTAGAGCCGCATCGTCTCTTCCACCACCGCCCGTGTGAAGGGCAGCGCCGGGTAGTCGGCGGCGGTGGGCGCGCGGCCGCCCAGCACACGGTCCAGCTCGGCGTGGAGCTGCGCGGCCACGGAGGGGTGCTGGTCGAGCAGGGCCCACAGCCAGGCGAGCGCGGTGGCGGTGGTCTCGTGGCCGGCCAGGAGCATGGTCACGACCTCGTCGCGGAGCTGGCCGTCGGTCATCTGCTCGCCGGTGTCCTCGTCGCGGGCCTGCATGAACATCCCCAGCAGATCCTCGCTGCCGCCGCCCGCGGCGCCCCCCTGTCGCCGACCGGCGATGATCTGCTGAACCACCCCGAGCAGCGTGCGCCGGGCCCCGCGGAAGGCGCGGTCGTAGGCGGTGGGCAGCACCGGCGGCATCCACCGCTTGGCGCTGAAGCGCTCGGCGAGCTGACTGTTCAGCGTGTCCCAGGCGCCGGCCACCGCGGCAGCCTGGTCGGCCAGGTCGGTGCCGAAGAGGGCGTCGCCTACCACCCTCAGGGTGAGCCGGCTCATCTCCCGGAGCATCGACACGGGCTGCCCGGTCGCGGCCAGTCCCTCCCAGCGCTCCGCGGTCTCGACCGCGGCCGCGACCATCTGCTGGCCCATGGCCGCGATGCGCAGCCGGTGGAAAGCCGGGGCCGCCAGCCGCCGCTGCCGCAACCAAAAGCTACCCTCGCTGGTGAACAGCCCGTTGCCGAAGATGCGCCGGAGCATCTTGTACGAACCGTGCTCCTTGGTGTAGTTGGCCGCGTTCTCCTGGAGGATCCGCCGCGCGCCCTCGGCACTGGAGATGAAGTGGGTGTCGGAGAGACCGAAGGTGTAGCGGGCCACTGGCCCGTAGGTGTCGCGGATCATCGTCCAGCGCACCAGCGGGTCGGCTCGGAAGCCGCGCAGCAGCCTCCAGAGCGTGACCGGCTCCGGCCCGGTGGGCTCGCGGGCCGCGGCGAACTCGGTGGGGGTGGCGTTGGCGCTCTTCATGGGCTCTTCCTCATGGGCTCTTCCTCCGGCGGGCGGGTTTGGGCGCGAGGTCAAGGTCGCCGGAGAGAATGCGGCGCATCTCCCGAGCTCCCTTCGGCGTGCAGCAGGGCTCCAGCAGCGCCACGCCGACCTTGGCGAAGTGGCGGATCGTCTTCTCGTCGTCCTGCCAGCCGCGCACGGTGGCGGCGTTGAGCCAGCCGCTGGAGATCAGCTCCCCCTGCTCGAACAGCACGTCGGTGCGGGCCAGCGCCGCGCGGCGGTCCAGGTGGCCGGCCCGGGCAAGGGCCTCCAGCAGCAGATCGTGCCGCTTCCGGCGCCGGGCCAGGTGCTCGGCCGCCAGCGCCTGCAGCTCGGACGACGCGCGCACCGCGTCCGCGTAGCTCAGCAGCACGAACCGGTAGGCCAGCATGTCACGCATCGCCGCCAGGACCGCGCGGTAGAAGCCGGCCAGCGATGGCTCGGCGGTCATCCCGGCGCCGACGTCGGCGTTGACCCGGGCGTGCAGCTCCTTCACCAGGGCGGCCACCAGCTGGTCCTTGGTGGCGAAGTGGTAGGCCAGGTTACCCGGGCTCATCTCCAGCGCCCGGGCGATCTCCCGCACCCCGACCCGTGCGAGGCCGGCCTCGTTGAACAGCCCCCGGGCCGTATCGAGGATCCGCTGCCGCGTATCGCCCATGGCCCGTGATCTAGGACATCGTCCTAATTCTCGCAAGCCCGAAGCTCCGAAAGAGGGCCGAGCCGGGGTTCTTCCGCTCCTCGTCGAACACGGCCAGCTTCAGCCCACGAATTTGTAGCCCAGGCCGTGGACCGTGATGATGTGGGCGGGGGCGCGCGGGTTGCGCTCGACCTTGCGGCGCAGGGCCGCGACGTGGACGTCGACGGTGCGGGTGTTGGGGACCGAGTCATAACGCCAGACCGCAGCCAGCAGTTCGTCGCGGCCAATGGTCGCGCCTTTGTGCTCGATGAAGTAGTGGAGAAGCTGGAACTCTTTCGCGGAGATCGAAATGGCGACGCCGGCGCGGCGAACCTCGGCGCCGCGCAGGTCGACCTCCACCTCACCGAACCTGACCACCCCGGCGGGTGGTTCGCTGGCCCCCGTCGCCACGGCCCGGCGCCGCAGCTGGGCCTCGATTCGGGCCAGCAACTCGCCCATCTCGAAGGGTTTGGTCAGGTAGTCGTCGGCGCCCATCTTGAGGCCGATGATCTTGTCCACCAGCGCCGCGCGCGCGGTCAGCATGATGATCGGTGTCTGGATCCCTTGCGCCCGCATGTCGCTGCAGACATCGACCCCGCTGCCCCCGGGCAGCATCAGGTCCAGCAGCACCAGATCGAACCGGCGTTCGCTCAACAGTCTGAGCGCATCCGCCGCCGTGCTCGCGATCTCGACGGCGTAGTCTTCCCGGGTCAGGCGATCGCGCAAGGTGATGATCAAGCCGCGTTCATCCTCGACGATCAGGACGCGCGCCTTCATGCGGATCGTCCGGGCTCGTCGGGCGCGCAAGGCAGCCGCAACAAGAACACGCTGCCCCGGCCCGGACGGCTGTCGACCGACACCGCTCCGCCATGCGCTCGCATCACCCGCGCAACCAGCGCCAGACCGAGTCCGGTGCCGCGGATCTGGCGCTTCAGTGGTTCGCGGCCCCGGAAGAACGGCTCGAAGACCAGGCCGATCTCGTCGGGCGGTATGCCCATGCCACGATCCTCGATCGAGATCTCGATCTGGGGGCCCGTGGGGGTCTCGACCCGGTTGAAGGCCACTCCCACCCAGGGCGGGTCACCGCCATATTTGAGCGCATTTCCCACCACGTTCTCGATCGCCTGTCGGAGCGCTTCGGGATCGGCGGTCACGATCGGGGGGGCGTCGTCGTCGCCGACCCCTTCCGTCCGATCGATCTGCCCGCCGCGCGTGCGCAGCTCCTGGGCGAACGATTCGATCGCGGCGTCGACGACGGCGCGCACGTCCAGCGGTTGCAGGCGCAGTTCCTCGCGCAGGTCCCGTCCCGCCGCCAGCCGCAAGGCGTGGTCCAGCATCGCGCCCAGGCGCCGGCTCTCGCCATGGATCATGGTCCCGTACTCGCGCACGCGCAGGTTCTCCTCGACCGTGCCGTCGCGCAGGTTCTCGGCCGCGGCCCCGATCACGGCCAGCGGTGTGCGCAGTTCGTGCGACATCGATGCCATGAATTGCCGTTGCCGTTCCGCCAGGGCGTGGGCCCGGCGGACCGCCAGACTGAGCGCGGCGATGGCGGCGCCCAGCAGGGCCAGGATGCTGAAGCCCAGGGCCAGGTTGCGCCGGCGCAGGCTGGTCACCACGTCGTCGACGGCCCCGTCTGCGTAAGCCAGCGCCAGGTGCCACTCGGGCCGGTGCGCGTGCCCGAGGGACGGTCCAGACAGAACCGAAAAGGTGGCGATGTCGGGCGGTCCGGCGGACAGCCCCGCGGCCCGGGGATTCGGGTGGGTGAACACCGGCGGCGGGCCAACCAGGCCCGGCATCCCCGGCCCGGCCCCGAAGCCAATCACCCGACCGCCGGTGCGGGCGGCGCCGCTGGGCGCGCCACCCCGGACGGTCGCCGGTCCGCCCGGGCGCTGCCGGTGCAGCGCAAAAGGGAGCGGTGAAGGCGAAGGCAACGGCGATGGCAATGGCGAAGGCATGTCAGGCGGCCACCGGCGGGGTGGCTCCATGCCCGCAAACAGGTCCGCCGTGGCCAGGTCAGGTCGCATGCCCAGGATGATGATGGGCGCGTGTTCGCCCGAGCGGAAGCGGGCGCTGTCGGTGGGTCCGTTGAACAGCGGCCCGCCGTCACTGTCTTCGAGCCGCGCCAGGATCGGGCCGCCCTCGGCACCGGGCTCGCGCTGGGCCCGTGTGAACGCGGGCAGCAGCTGACCCACGAGCGGGCCGCCGTCGAGCTCCAGCAAGACTGTGGCGCCCGCGCCGGCGTCGTCAGGAGCTCGGGGGAAATCGAGAGGGATAGCTAGCCATCCGCGCTTCGGATCGCGGACGGGCAGCACCCCGGCGATCCGGAACTCGTCGCGCAGCAGCCCGCGGAATTCGGCCAGCGCGGCCGGCCAGGTCGCCTCTTGCAGCCCGCCCTGCGGTGCCAGGCGTTGCAGCCGCGTTTCTCTTTCAGCGTCGCCTGGCTCGATCAACCACACCGCCGCCAGTAGCTCCGGGTGGCGGCCGGCGCGTTGCCAGCTCGACCAGCGCTGCAACAGGCGATGGCCGCGTGCTTCGCGTGCGCCGTCTTCATCTCCGTCGTCCACCTGGAACCAGAAAAAGGCGCGGGTCAGCTCGCGCTCGAGATCGGTCGCGACGGCCATCCCTTGCCGGTACAGCGCCGCCCGCCTCTGGGCGGTGATGGTCTGCGCCACTTGGTCCAGCCAGCGCGCCTGCAAGGTGCCCAGCAGCACCAGCAGCGCGGCGCCCGCGCCGGCACCGATGGCCAGAGCTCCTTCGTGGCGTCGCATCTGTGGCAGCGATGCTACTGCGCCCCGAGCGGTCCGATCGCCCGACCTGCGTCGACCGGCGAGATTTTACGTTTCTTACGATCTCCTTTCGTGGACTTGACCCGCGCGCGGGCCGGGTTTGCCAGAGTGACAGCGATGTCGACCTTCTCGTCGGTGACCGCAGCACGCTTGCGCTTCCTTCCGATCGGACTGGTGCTGGCGGCCGGCTGCGGGCGCGACGCTGAATCCCCGTTGCCCGACGCCGCCGCCGATGACGCAAGCGCCGACGGCGGGACGGCGGCGCTGGGGGGATTCGTGGTCAGCCTGGTGCCCGCGGTGCTGAATGCAGCCGGAACAGAGACCGCGCCCGCCCACACGTCCGTGTTGGGGAAGGTCTACGACGGGCCGCTGCCCGCGACGACCGTCTGGACGGTGATCGAAGACGCGGGCGGGTGTCAGCTGTCGACACCCGCGGTTCCCTCTTGCAGCCCCGGGTGCGGCGGTGGCGCCGCCTGCGTCGAGGGCGGCCGTTGTGTGGCCTACCCCGTGGCCCAGAGCCTGGGCCGGGTTCACGTCGTGGGCCTCGGCGTCGCCGCATTCGACATGGATGCCATCTCGGGCAGCTACCAGCCCGCTGCCAGCGTGATGCTGCCGTTCCCGCCATTTCAGGAAGGCGACGTCGTGCGGATGACAGCGCCCGGGGGTGCCCTGGGTCCGATCTCGATCGACAGCCGGGGCATCACGCCGCTGGTCTTCGACCAGATCGCGGCCCCGGTCGTCGGCCAGCCGCTCGAGCTCACCTGGACGCCACCCGACCGGCCCGAGCTGGGCCGGATCGAACTCAAGCTCGACATCAGCCACCACGGCGGCGCCAAGGGCAAGATCGAGTGCAACGTCGCCGACACCGGCAGCTTCGAGATTCCCCAGGCGCAGATCACCCGGCTGATCGGGCTGGGGGTCGCAGGCTACCCGACCATCGTGCTGGCGCGCGTGGCCACCGGGAAGGCTGCCCTGCCCGCGGGAGTCGTCACCCTGCGCGTGCTTTCGACCGTCGAGCGCGCGGTGCAGATCGATGGGCTGCGCTCGTGCACCGCCGACAACCAGTGCCCCTCCGGGATGACCTGCCAGACCGACTTGACCTGCAAATAACGAAAGCGAGAGCAACATGAGCCAACATCGGATCGTGGGACGCTGGGGCGCGGGCCTCTTCGCCATCAACCTGCTGGCCACCGCGGCCTGTGGTTCCGACAAGGATGCCAACCCAATCGACGCCGGCGACGCGTCCCAAGCCGACACGCCGAACGACGCGAGCGGCGAGGCCGAACGGTTCAGCTTCTTCGTGACCAGCTGGGCGGCGATGCAACGGCTGTCGGGCAGCCCGGCCGGGTTCGGCGGCGATCTGCGCTTTGGGAAAGCCGATGGGCTGTCGGGCGGCGACGAGATCTGCCGCGTGATCGCCGAATCGTCGCTGCCCGGCTCGGGCGCCAAGGGCTGGCGCGCGTTTCTGAGTGTCACCAAGGGACCCGACGGCCAGCCGGTCCACGCCATCGACCGGGTTGGCGAGGGGCCCTGGTACGATCGGCGCGGGCGGCTGGTCGCCCTCACCAAAGCCGACTTGGTTCAGTCCCGCCCTGCCGGCGCGGATGCTTTGATCGCGAACGATCTCCCCAACGAGGACGGCGTTCCCAACCACGCTCCCGAAGGTGAGCAGGTCGACAACCACGACATCCTGACCGGCAGCGATGGCAACGGGCGTCTGTACAGCATGGACTGGAGCCACAACTGCCACGACTGGACCAGCGCGGTGGGCAGCGACGGGCAACCGCGGGTCGGGCACTCCTGGACCCGGCAGGGCGGCGCGGGAGGCGGCCCCGACGGACCGGGAGGCCCGGTACCCATGGGCGGCGATCTTCCCGACGGGGCGACGACGATCTCGATGGACGGCGCGCCCCCGCTCGGCGGCGACTCGGGCGACGGCGGGCGCATGACCAGCTGTATGCCAGGCGCCGAAATGATGGACGGGCCGCCCGCCGATGGAGGCGTCTGCATCGGCGGTAACGGGGGCCCGGGCGGCGGTGAGAGCTGGATCTCGACCCTCGACGAAGCCGGCTGCGCCCCCGGCGCCGATCTGATCGAGAAGGGCCCCCCCGATCCGCGCAACCCCACCGTCGGCTCGGGCGGTGGCTACGGCGCCATCTACTGTCTGGCGCTGACACCGTGATCGCCGGAGGATCGCAGACACGGCGTGTGGCTCGGCCTAAAGCACAGGAGTCAACATCGCCGTGGTCGCTTGCAGATCCACCACGTGCTCGCTCGCCATCGCGGCATCTCCCGCTCGAAGCAGCCCTGCCCCTTCGTCGCCGCCGATCAGGGCTCCAAGGCGCCGCCGTGCCGCGGCACCGTACATCGTGAGCCTACACGCGTCGAAGACCCTGACCGCTGTCTGGAGATGATCTCGCGCGGCGTCGAGCTGGCCGATTCGCTGGGCGAGTCCAGCGCCGATCGTAGAGGCGAATCCGGCCACGAAGGCGAGAGGAATCTTGCCCAAGATCTTCATAGCCGCCCGTACTCGCGCTGCGACGGCTCGATCGACTGGTTGGCGAAGTGGCGCCGCGGACAACACACAGGACGCGCGGAGGTACACCATCATCGCCAAAGCAATCTGCAACCGCATGAGCTGAGCCTTGCCGAGCGCCTGCCATTGGGCGTCCACCAAGTCGACGCCCACCGACGCCGTCCCGTCATACAGCGCGCGATTCAACTCAGCGAATAGCGTCATGTAGTCCGACCATTGATAGCTGCTTTGCGGCTGGTAGCGGCGCTTATACTCCGCGAACAAATCCCTACCCTCGAGGCGACCGAGCGCGAGCGAAGCTGGCACCGCATAGGCGGCCGCCGTATTGGCTAAACACAGGTCCCCTTTTCGGAGGGCATCCGTTGCGATCGCCGGAGCCGTGTTCCCGATCCAGTGGAATTCGCCACCGAACTGGGCCGCGATGAAGTTGTAGCTATGCGAAAAGGCGAGTTCGAAGGGCACCGCAGTGCAATGACTGCCTAGCCAATGCCCCGCTTCCGTGAGCACGGGTCGGGCATCTGCAAACCTTCCCACATGCGTCAGCACACACCCGCGCACGGTCTTGAGCCAACCGACCAGCTCCGGGCTCTCGACCTGGCCTGCGAGCCGTTCGGCTTCCTGAAGCAGGGGTTCCGTTGTCTTGTGGGTGGTCTCGCCCTTGAAGCTGGCGAGGTACGCTTCCATGGAGAGCGCACGCGCCGCGTGGGCGTGAGCGCCGCTGTCCAGGGATAGGCGCGTGTAGCGCGCTGCCATGTCGACCATGACGAAAGGATCGTTTCCCATCGAGCTCTGTGCGACCGTCCACAGGGCATCCAGACGCGTGGCTTCTCGGTCCGTGATCGTTCGGGACGACCTGAACTCGTGGCCCCTGACGCTCAGCCGCGCGCGGGACCAGACCGCGTGGGCGATTGCGCTCTGCACCGAGCGCGGCAGGCGAAGGCCGACCGCGGCCAGCACCTCCGACAGGATGGCCCGACCTTCGTCGACCGCCCCGCTCAACATCAGCCAGTGGGCCGCCAAGCGCAGGTACTCGAAGCGCTCCGCCGACCCAGACTGCTGCGCCGCTCGGAGGTATTCACCTGCAGCGTCACGAGACCTGCCGGCCGAGGCGAGCATCTGGGCCCATTTCAGCCGGAGCGAGAGCGCGCGCGCCACGTCTGACGTCTCCAGGATGAGGGCTTGTTCGTACTGGCGAGCCGCGTGGTCGAAGGTGAGAGCCCGGGCGGCCGCGGTGCCGGCGGCCTCGTAGTGCAAGGACGCCGCGGCGTACTCACCTGCGCCGTGATAGTGCAGAGCGAGATGCTCGGGAGTGGCCTCGCTCCACGCAGAAAGCGTATCGGCCAGTCGCCGATGAATCTTCTGGAGCGCCTCGGGACCAATGAGGCTGAACGCGCACTCGCGGATCTTGTCGTGGTAGCACTCGAATCGCCGACCATCGCCCTCCTCGTTGCTGATTCGCAACAGTCGTTCGATGGCAAGCAAGTCGACGGCGTCATACCCCACCCCTGCCGCGTCCAGCGCCACCTGCGCCGGCAAGGGACGACCGGCCACCGCCAGCACGTCTAGCAGTGAGGCGACATCTTCTCTGAGCGAGCTCAGGTGCTGCTCCAGGGCCTGCTTCAGCGACACCTGGTTGGCAGCGGAGTCGTTTCGCTGAGAGTGACGCACCAGTTCCCCGACGAGGAATGGGCTTCCTTGAGACTCGGCAGCGATCGTCTCCGCGCCTCGTGAACGTGCCTCCCCGAGCATTCGCGTCGCCAGTTCGCGGGTCGCAGCCGCTGACAGCTGTCCGACCGCGACGGTGCGGAGGTCGATGGCACGGTTCTTCTCGGCCGCGCGGAGCACCCGCTCGAGCAGCGAGTTCGCGGCGGATCCCTCGCTTCGTTGGCTGACGATCAACAGACTCGGCGGCGGTTCGCCTTCCGAGAACAGATATTCGAAGAGCACCGCCGAGTCGTGGTCCATCCATTGCAGATCATCAATGAATGCCACCAGAGGTCGCCGATCACTGATACGCCCCAGGAGTTCATGAAGAGCGGCGTAGGCGCGGCTGCGCAGCTCCTGATGGTCGGGAATCTCCCGCTTGGGCGCCCGCGCGACGGCTTCGACGCGTTCGAGCGCCGGGAAGAGCCGGGCCAGGGCAAACACGTCACGTGGCATCAGGCCGTGGGCGTCTTCGGACGGCAACTTGCGGAGATATCGGCTGAGATCGTCGACCACGGAATCAAGCGCCTTGAAAGGCACGCTCTCCCGCTCATAACAGCGGCCCTTCAGGACCACCGCCTCCCCTCGACTTTCCAATTCCTTCAAGAAGTGTTGAATGAGGGACGTCTTGCCCATGCCGGATTCCCCCGCCACGAACACCACGACGGCCTTTCGGTCGAACGTCGCCTGGTAGGCCGCCTGGAGCTGGGCAATCTCCAGCTCACGTCCCACGAAGAGGTCGCGTTCCGACTGTGCGCGCGTGTTGGCGACCGGCTCGGCGCTGGACGCGGGCTCAGCGCCCAGTCGCTGCTCGACGTTGAATGCGTCGGGCCTCTTTTCGGGCTCGGTCTCCAACAAGCCATCCGTCAAGGCAGCCAGATCGGAAGGCGCCCCGGGAACGAAAGACAGCAGCGACGGAGCCGGATCGCGCTGCTTCGAGGCCAAGACTTCTCCGACTCGACCGTTGAAGGGCAGGCAACCCGCGAGAGCCTGGAACAGCATGACGCCTACGGAGTAGTAGTCGCTGGCCTTCGACGCTGGCGCCCCCCGGGCCTGCTCCGGAGCCATGTACGCAGGGGTGCCCGCGATTCCTCTTTCCAGGAGCGTTCCCTGCGCGTCGGGGCTCTGGTCCATGGCAAGCCCGAAGTCGAGCACGACGACGCGCCCCTCTTCGGTCACAAGCACGTTGGCCGGTTTGAGGTCACGGTGGAGCTTGCCAGCGGCGTGGATGGCAAGGACCGCACCGTGAAGTTGCCTCAGCGAAGAGCGCAGCCGGGTCTCGTCGAGCGTACCGCCCGGTCGCACCCAGCTGTCGAACGGCTGCCCGCGAACCAGCTCCATGGTGAAGAACCACACGTCTTCGGAGAACAATTCGTAGAGCCGACACAAATTGGGATGACTCACGTCGGCGAGGGACCGAAATTCGCTTTTGAACAAATAAACCGCCGCCGCGTTCAATTGACTGATCACCTTGAGAGCAACGGCCGCACGGCGCCGCTCGTCATGGGCTTCATAGACGACCCCCATGCCTCCTTGCCCGAGCCGACGGGTGATACGAAATCTGCCGTCGACGAGCAGGGTGCCCGGGGCTAGCCCGTCGTCGGACATTGGGGGACTGGCGGCCGACATGGATCCAGTCCGGCGGGGCTGCGGGGTGAAGGTTCCGCTGTCCACGGGGAGAGTCGCCTGCCCGCTCCCCGGGTCGATCGTCCTCTGCCTATTCGCCTCACCGCTCATGCAGACTCTCAAAAAGCGTCTGTTGGGATTCCAGGAAGTGCGTGCCGCACCGTCGGACACACCACCGCGGCGAAGCCGAAATGCAACGTTTTGCTGCCGACGATTCCGTCGGTGCCGGACTTGACAGACACCGTGATCCTCCTATCCGTTCGGCCGGTAAATAGCGCGGCCCGTGGGGGTGAAGCAAATGCGACGCGGAAGGGCCGAACCCTCGATGAGAGGTTCAAGGACGGCCGGTCCCCACCCACCCAGTGTCCGCGATTTCGTCAACGCCAGCGTATTCGCGTGGGCGGTCGTGCTGCCGCCCGACCACGCTGCGGAAATGGGAGACGCTGATCGCGTGGCGGCTCGATATATTCCGTCTCCCATGCAGGCTTCCGCGATCCGTCCGTCGCACCACGAAGAGCTCCTGTTGCAGCACCTGCGATCGTTCCTGGGGATCGCAGATCCGGGGGCGCTCGAGGCGGTGCGCAGCCGCCTGCGGTGGATGCACTTGGCGGGTGGCCGCACGCTCCTTCGCCAGGGCGAGCCCGGCGATACCCTTTATCTGCTGGTGAGCGGAAGGTTGCGGGTCTACACCCAGGACGACGACGCCCAGCACCGGATCATCCGCGAGATCCCACGCGGCGAGGTAGTCGGCGAAATGAGCCTCATCACCGGCGGGGCGCGGTCGGCCACGGTCGTGGCGATTCGCGATTCGGTTCTCGTGAGTCTGGGCCAGGCGGACTTCGTCCACTTGCAGGCACAGTATCCAGAGGTGACGCTGGCGCTCACCCGCCAGATCATCGAGCGGTTCCTTGCCGAGAGTGGCCGCTCCGTCAAGGAGCGGCCGGTCACGATGGCGATACTGCCCATCAGCGCGAGGGTTCACGCCGGCGCCTTTGCGCTCGACCTCGCCCATGAGCTCGAGCGGCGCGGCCGGGTGTGTGTCCTGGACGCGGCCCTGATCGCAAGCCACCTGGCGGAAGAAGGAAGACTGGTCCCCGCCGTGGACGACGAGGCGGCACTTCCGCGGATCGCGGCGCTTCTCGACGAGATCGAAGGGAGGCACGACTACGTGTTGCTGGTGGGCGACGCGACGCCGACCCGATGGACGAACTGCTGCACCCGCCACGCCGACGAGATCTTGTTGCTCGCGGACGTGCAGGAGCCGCCGCTGATCCACCCCAGCGAGGACGCCTTCTTGGCGGATCGCCCGCCGTATAGCGAGAGCGCCGAGATCCTGGTGCTGCTGCACCCACCGGGGGCGACTCACGCAAGCGGGACGATGCGCTGGCTGGCGCGGCGGCCCATCAGCGACCATGTCCACGTTCGACAGGGGCTGGCCGCTGACATGGCGCGCCTGGCACGAATCCAGTCGCGTAGCGCCATCGGCCTGGTCCTGGCGGGCGGCGGCGCGCGCGGCTTCGCCCACCTTGGCGTCTACCGCGCCCTGCAGGAGCAGGGGATCGAGGTCGACTATGTCGCGGGCACCAGCATCGGCGCGGTGATGGCCGCGTTGATCGCGACGGGACAGCCGTGGTCACGCCTCGAAACGGCGGTCCGCGCCGCTTTCGCGCGCAACCCGACCGGCGACTTCACGTTGCTGCCGCTCCTCTCGCTCATCAAGGGGCGGCGACTGCGCGCCATCGTCAAACGCGCGGTGGTCGAATTCGTCGGCGCCGACGCTGGCATCGAGGACCTGTGGAAGGGGTTCTTCTGCGTGGCCGCCAACTTCTCGAAGGCCAGCGAGATGATCCACCGTCGGGGCGACCTGGCGCGGGCGGTGTTGAGCAGCACGGCGATCCCAGGCGCACTGCCGCCCGTGATCATGGATGGCGACTTACTGTACGACGGTGGGATCTTCAACAATTTCCCCGTCAATGTGATGCGACAGATGCGCGGCGTGGGCACCGTCATCGGCGTGGACCTGAGCACCACCAAGGCCCGCCGCATCGAGATCGATGAGGTCCCGAGCGGCTGGGCGCTGTTCATCGATCGGCTTCGCCCGCGCGCGTCGCGGCGCTATCGCCTTCCCAGTCTGCCGGCCCTGCTGATCAACTCGACGGTCCTGTACAGCATGTCGCGCCAGAAGGCGGCGCGCGCAGCGACGGACCTGTACTTCAACCCGCGTCTCGAACGCGTGGGTATGCTGGACTGGAAGCGCTTCGATCAGGTCGTGCACCAGGGGTACGAGCATGCGCTGCAGGTGCTCCGGCAGGTGCCGGGTCAGGGCGCGGCGGATAGATGACTCTGAATTGCGGCGTACCAGACGTCGCCCATGACGACGTACCCGGCGTCGTTGGGATGAAGGAAGTCGTTCATCAGCGCGGTCTTGTAGTTGGCCTGCGCCGTGAACGCGGCGTACATGTCGACCATCGTGACGTGCTTGCCGTTTCCGACGCGACTCTGGACGATGCCGGTGATGGCGGTGTTGTAGGTCTGCACGATGGCATTCGCCCCATCATCGGGAGTGGGCGTAATCTTGGCGACCACCACGAGCGCGTTCGGCGCGTCGTTGATCAATCGATCCAGCAGCGTGCCGAGCCGCCTGGGAGCGTTCGCCACGTCGATGTCTCGGTTGACGTCGTTGGTGCCGATCATCAGCAAGATGATCTGCGGATGATTGGTGGCGATCGACTGATCGACCAGCGGCGAGATGCCCGACGTGGTCGCGCTGTCGTCGATGGTGTAGCCGGGATGGCCCTCGTGATTGCGCGGAAACGTCTTTCCATCGAGCATGGTGGGCCCGTTGGGGTCGGTGGCGCTGCCGACGAAGGTGAGCGCCTTGTGCGCCTGCACGGCGTCGTGAAACAGCTGCAACCGGTATCCGCCACCGGGCGCCGTCGAGCCGACGCCGTCGGTGATCGAGTCCCCGAGCGGCATGACGATGCAAGCCGCGCCCGTCGTGGGGCAGGGGTTGAAGGGCGCGGCGCCTCCGCGTCCCCCACCGCCGGTCGAGCCGCCGCGCCCGCCGCCGCCCGCTCCGGCGGAGCCGCTGGCGCCCGACGTCGCGCCACCCGCGCCACCACCGCCTGCGCCGCCACCCCCTGTCCGCCCCGCCGTGCCGCCGCCGCCCGAGCCCGCGCCGCCGCCGCCGCCCGAGCCCGCCGTGCCGCCGCCGCCCGAGCCCGCGCCGCCGCTGCCGCCTGAGCCTGCGCCGCCGCTGCCGCCTCCTGTTCCGACGCCTCCCGAACCGAGGCCACCGGTGCCAGCGCCACCGGTGCCAGCGCCGCCGCTCCCGGCGCCGCCCGAGCCCGCGCCGCCGGTGCCGCCGGGGTTTCCCCCGCTGCTCGTGGTTCCACCGGCGCCCGTCATGTCGCGGCCCCCGTCTTTGTCAGGGCCCCCGCCCCCGCTCGGGGCACACGCCTGCGCGAACAAAGCGATGAACAGAACCGGAACCGGAAAGACAGATACCGCTCGGCGACAGCTCGAATTCATCGATACCATGCGTGGCCGTCAGGTCAGGCCCGAGAGCGCGCCCGTCGTGAACGCGGGGTCCGAGCCCTTGCCGAAGCTGCTCACGTCGACGCCGAAGCTTTGCGCGATCGAGACCAGCAGGTGGTTGTTCGCGCCGGCCGCAAACTTCACGTCGCGCCCGTTGCAAGAATCGTTGGGTGGCGCGCAATCCGCTGCGATCCTGATCCGGCGCCCGAACCGGAACGGAACGTTCTTCCCGCCCGCCAGGACAGTCGGCACCGTCGTCGACGAGTGGAGCGCAGGGTTCCCCATCTCGCTGGTGACGTAGATCAGCACGTTGTCGAGCGCGCCCAACCCGTCGAGCTTCTGCATGAGACGCACGACCTTGCCGTAGACGTACTTGTTGTACTTGGCCAGCGGCAGCCAGCTGGTCGGATCGCCCATGGACGCGAGCTTGCCCTGCCAGTCGTAGCCGGGCGGATTGTACTTGTGGGCGACCAGGCCGTGGAGCTCGGAAGGCAAACCCAGCCCCAGGGAATCGGTGGTGGCATTGTGAGCGCTGTCCCAAGGAAGGTCGTTCATGACCAGCGTGCCGAAACGGGTGATGTCGCACGCGAATCCCTGCGCCAGCAGGTCGATGAAGAACGTGGTCACCGCGTCGAAGGTGGGCTCGCCGCCGTTGTATCGCAGGAGCCTGCCGATGTCGCTGGGGAAATCGCCGACGGCCGGTCGCGCCGGCACCTTGCAGGAGCCGCCCGAGGACATCATCGTGCCGAAGGACTTCTCCAGATCGCGAAGGGAGGCCAGGTGCTGATCCATCTTCTGCTGCTCGACGGGCGCCAGGCGCGTCCGCAGGCGCGTGCAGTCGGCCCGGACGGCGTCGATCACGCTCTGACCAAGCGCGTTTCGTCGCTTGGCCGCGTCCTGCCCCGCTGTGTCTCCCGGCGGGGCGAAGCCGCTGAACAGGAAGTCGAACGCGTCGTAGGGGGAGGCGATCTTTCCCACGCCCGTTCCCCCCGCGCTGTACGACAGCGTGTTGCCGGGGTTGATGCCGTTGTCGCCCACGCCAAGCACGATATTGCTCCGCTTGGTGGACGCGCCCAGCCCCTTCTCCACCGCCAAGAACTGATCGAGCGAGGAGTTGGCCGGCTTCCCACCGTTGAGCGGGGTCCCCGTGAGGATCGACGCCACGGCATCGTGGCCGTCGTAGGCCAGGTCGAGCCCCTCGATGGTGAGGAGCCGGTCCTTGAAGCTCTTGCCGTAGGTGGCGGCGTCGTCGAACGGCTGCAGCGAACAATTCGGATACGTGATGTCGAAGCTGGTCTCGGTGTCCGTCCCGCGCAGCGACAGACCGTCGGCGGTGATGGCGGGGCCGTCAGGCCGGCGCATGTTCCAGTACTCGGCGGCGATGCCGTGGGGCGCGGAGATGGTGATCAGCTTGAGCGGCAGCGGGTCGCCGGCCGCCTGCGCGAACGAGTCCTCCAGCAGGCGATAGAACGGCAGCGCGGTGGCACCCATGCCGACGGCCCTGAGAAATGAGCGGCGCGCGCGGCTCCGCGGCGCGGGAGATCTCTTGAGCGGAACGGTCACGGCGTCCTCCTTTGCACGAACCGCGGGCTCTTGACCCAGGCCACGAGCACGGCGGCGAGTTGATCTTGTTGAGCGGCGGGCAATTGCTTCCAGGTCTCGACGAAGTCGTCCTCGGCGCCTTGCACGGTCCGGTCGCTGCGGCCGGCGGCGCTGCGGAAGATCTGCCGGGCCAGGCAGGTCTTCACCGAGACGCTCCCGGCAAGCGCCTTGGCCAGCGCGACGCCGTCCGCGTAGGTCCCGTCCATGTCCGAGCCGACCTTGACCGTCACCGACGAATCGATGGGTTTGCCGTTGTCCATGGTGCGCAGCTTGCCCATGCCGTCGAAGCCCTCCAACGCGAACCCGAACGAATCGATGGACGTGTGGCAGCTGGCGCACGCGGCATCGGCGGCGTGCGATTCGAAGCGCTGGCGCGTGGTCTTCGAGGGATCGGCGGCCGGGAAACTGACGACGATGCCCAGCGCCCCGGGGTCTTGCACCGGAAGACAGGCGATACGGCGCATGATGGCGACCCCACGAAAGACGGGGTGACTCCCGTTGTTGGTCGCGAAGACCGACAGGAACGCGCCCTGGCCGAGGATCCCCCGCCGCGGTACGCCTGCCAGCGACGTTCGCCGGCCCGCGCCGCCGCCGGTCACCCCGTAGACCGCGGCCAGCGGCGCATCGACGATGGTCCAGTCGGCCGTGAGGAGCTCGGTGAGCGTGCCGGTCGAGTTGTTGAGGACCTCGTCCACGAAGGCGCGGCTCTCGTTCTCCATGGACTGCGCGACGCCCGCGAAGTCCGGGTACACGCTGGACGCCTTCTCGCGGTGGGCCACGTCCTCGATCCCCAGCCACTCGCGCACCACCCGCACCAGGCGCGCGTGTCCAGCCGGCGTGGCCAGCAGTCGCCGCGCCTCCGACTCGCGTACCTCGGCGGTGGCCAGTGCGCCCGCGGCCGCCTTGGTCATGAGCGCATCGTCGGGCGGGCCCGACGTCAGGAGATACGCGAGCGCACTGGCGATCTCGTTGCCGGTCATGGCGAAGGGGGAGGTCGTCACCCCCGGATCCCCCAGCTCGGTCACGTAAAGAAACCCCGCCGACTGCAGCAGGATGCGCGTCAGAAGGTCGATTCCGTCGGCGTAGGTGTAGCCGTCGGCGCCGACGTGATAGGCGGACGTCGAGCCCGACACCAGCCCCGCGATCTCGTCGCTGCTGAGCGGCCGCCGGTAGGCTTTTGCCCCGAAGCTCTGGACGAAGGTCCGGGCGCAGGCTTCGCCCCCCGAGCTCGGGTTGGCGCAAGGGGAAAGCGCCGCCAGCTTGCCGTTGCCGCGCGCCTCGGCGACCAGCGCCTGCGCGACGGTGTCCAGCTTGTCGGTCAACACCGGGTCGACCCGCTGCGCGTCGTTGACCGTGAACGCCGCCCCCGCCGGCGCGCCGGCTGGCCCCTGGCGCGCGTCGGGTGGAAAGGCGTAGGCCACGCTGGGCGCCATGGCCGTCCCCAGCAACGCCTGTACCGAGGCGTCGTACTCTGCGTTCGTGAGCCGGCGAACCCGCGCCGGGATGTACGGGCTGGCGGAAACCGTTCCGCCGCCGGTCCCCGGGGTGGCGCCGCCGCTGCCGGTCCCCGGGGTAGCGCCGCCGCTGCCGGTCCCCGGGGTGGCGCCGCCGCTGCCGGTGTCGGGCGACGAGCCGCCGCTGCCAGCGGCTCCCGCGCCCGGCTCACCGACCTTGCCGACGCAACCCGAAAGCCACGCGGCGAGGCCGACCAAGGCGAACGAACCGGGCCTCACGAAACGCACGTATCTGGGCGACATCACCGTGGAAACCTCTTGGGTTGGTGGACTTGCCGTACAAAGGGGTCGGCCGACGTCCGAACTTCTCGAAAGCGTCCCGGCCCAAGACGGTTTCCGTGGGAGGGGCGACTGACCCGTGCTGTCCGCGGGGCTCACCCGGTGGAGGGACGAGCTTGCGGCGCTCAGTCGCCGATGCGACCGGCCGGACCGACCCGCTTGCGGCTCACCGCGCAGTCGTCGACGAACAGCGTGGCGGCGCTGGGCGTGAGGTTGTCCGCCAGGTTCAGCACGTCCCATTCGATCCACGGCGTCGGGCTGGTGGCCGCGCCTTCGAGATCGATGACCGGTTCCCCGTCGAACCAGACTGTCATGGCGCCGGTCGAATCCGACGCGTTCCGATAGTACGCCTCGAGCTGGAACCACACGCCGACGGGGACAACCAGACCCGTGCGCACGGGGACGACCTTGTCGACCCGGTGGTCAAACGCCCCAATCGTCATCTCACCGTTGGTGTCGTTACCCAACCCCACGTCCAAGAGCTCGTCTTCACTGGCCGGATCGTCGACGACGGTCCTGCGCCGGAACTTGAAGATCACCCAGTATTTGCGGATGTTCACCGTCGCCGGCAGGTAATACCAGGCGCTGTAATATCCCTCGGCGGGCAGATTGCCTCTGCGCGACAAGGAGGCGCTTTGCGCCCCGCCTCCGTCTGGCGCCTCGACGACGAGCTTGGCGGCGAAGCGCCCCATGCGCGCGTGATCGCCCGACACCTCCATGCTGCCCGTCGTGGATGACGTGGCCGCCCCGCCCCCGGTCGTCCCGGTCCACTCGTCGAAGGCTCCGCCCTCGAAGCGCGCCGTCCACAGGACGTCGGAACCGACGTCGATGGTCCCGCCACACCCGGCCAGGCAGCAAGACGCCAGCGCCACCGCCACGAGCAGGAGGAGGTGTGACTGCCTCCTGGACGGGGTCCAACCGGGCATCGGCATCAGAGCAGCTCTACCGACACGCCGGCCGCGGCGCCAACCCAGATGCGCGGCGTGCGTCCGACGTCGCCACCCGGCAGCACCGAGATGGTGGGCGGCGCGGGATAGAGCTCTGCCTCGAGCAGCACGAAAGAGGAGCCCCAACGGCGCCGCAGAAAGCTGGCGCCACCGCCCACAACGACGCCGAGCGCGCCGGCCATCCCCGCGCGCGCCGTGGCCAGGTCGGACGCCCGCTCGGACAAGAGCGTCGCGACCGCACCGAACTCCAGGAACGGCAACACCGGCCGGTCGTACAGCAGGTGAACGCGGGCGGTGAGCTGCGCGGCGGCCCGCCACTGTCGCAGCCGGACGTCGCCGATGGTCGCCTGCGCCGGAGCGCTGCCGCGGGCACCGGCCGTCACCACGAGCCGGCGGCGCTCCCAGGCGAGCTGCGCCAGGGCGCCCGGAGCCGCCGTCGAGGCCCCGATGCCGACGCGCGCGTCGGCACCGACCTCCAGGTGCAGGACCCGTCGCCGCGGCGCGGTTGGGGGGGGCGGCGCGCTGACGGTCGCCACGACGGGGGGCGGCGGTGGGGGTGGCGGCTGGATGGGCGGGACGGCGGGGGGGACCTCGGCGGAATCCGCGGCCAGGGCCACGAACAGCGCTGCCAGCTTGGCCCGATTTCCACAGTCGCGGGCATCGTCCTCGTACTCGCGGCTGCGATCACCCACCCGAACGCGAAAGGCGGCGCCCAGGTCCGTCACCTCGATCGCCCGGGGCTCGCCCGCCAGCGTGCGCAGCCGGTTCTCGACCCTGTCGATCTCGACCAGGCCGCCGAGGGCCCCCCACACCGCCCGCGGCTCGGGGCAAGCGCTGGCTCCCTCGACCAAGTCGTGCGGATAGTCAGGCTCCGGCGCGGCCTGGCCGGCGCGGCTGACCAGCGCGAGCACCGCCGCACCGGCAGCGCCCGCCAGCCGGCGCGCAGGGGCCCTCGACGCCGGCCCGGGTGTGGTCACGGGACGCACCCAGGCATTTCGCAATCGGCCAGCATTTTGAGCAAAGTTCCGCACCTGAACGATCCATATAGTAAGCGTGTCGAGACTTTTCGCCTTGCCTCGACCGAGCAGCGCCGAAAGCGCGGCAGCTTCGGGTGGTCGCTCGCGCGGCGACGAGTTCAGCCAATTCTATAACTCCTGGTTCGAGCGCGTGTCACGTTGGGTGAGCCTGCTCGGCGGTCCGGACGCGGATCGCGAGGACATCGTCCAGGACGTCTTCCTGGTCGTGAGGCGACGTCTCCCCTCGTTCGACGGAGCGAATCCGGCCGGATGGCTGTACCAGATCACGCGCCGGAAGGTGCGCGACTTCCGCAACCGCACCTGGGTGAAGCACATCTTCACACGAAAGCGCGACGAAGAGCCGGAGGCGCTGACGGCTGACGTCGCCCACCCGGAAAGGGCCCTCGAGACGAAGCAAGATCAGCGGGCACTGGGCGCCATCCTGGCGAAGATGAACGACGATCGCCGGGCGGCTTTCGTACTTTTCGAGATCGATGGCTTGTCGGGCGAAGAGATCGCCCGCATCCAAGGCGTACCGCTCAACACGGCCTGGACCCGGCTGCGCATCGCCCGCAAGGAGTTCTTCGAGCTCGCGGCGAAGTTCCGGCGCGCGTGTGACCGGGAGGATCTGATGGTGCGCACGAGAGGGCGTGAATGAGATGAAGGACGACATGATCGACCGGGAGGGGCGGCTCGAAGGCGCGCTGACCCGTTTGCAGGAGCTGCGGCCGGAGGGGCTGGGGGAAGATGCCGCGTGGGCCGTCGAGCTGCTGCGGACGGCGCCCGCGCATCGGCTGAAGCCCGGCGAGCGCCAGCGCGTGCTGCTTGCGCTGGGGCGGCCGCGTGCCGCCCGCCGCCGGCAGTGGACCGTTCGCCTGGCCACGACGGGGGTGGTGTTGGGCGCGGCGACGGCGATGGCGCTGGCAGGGCCGAGGAACCTGACGCGCTGGCTCACCGAACTCACGCATGGATCGCGTCCGGTCCCGCAGGCTCAGGTGCGGCCGGTTTCCAGCATGATGCGCCATCCAGAACCGGCGATGGTGGAGTCGCAGCCTGGGCCCGCGACCGCGCCCGCGCCCGCGCCGATCGAGGTTACGCACGCGAACGCGAACGCGAACGCGAATGCGAATGCGAATGCGAATGTGAATGTGAATGCGAACCGACCGGCGCGGCGGCCAGCGGCGGTGCCCGCGAAGCGGCAGGACGGCGATTCCGAGCTGGTCGTGCGAGCGATGCGCGCGCTCCGTCGGAACGACGATGCGGCGCTGGCGCGCGCGCTTTGCGGTCGGTACCTCGAGCTCCATCCCGAGGGGCCGCTCGCCGAAGAGGCCCTGGCACTGACCATCGAAGCTGCCGTCGCACAACACGCGCCGGACGCCCCCACGCTCGGCACGCACTACTTGCGGCAATACCCGAACGGACCGTTTCGAGGGCTGGCCCGGCAAGCGAGCCACGCCACCGGCGTGGATTCGCGCTGAGATGGGGCGCGCCAGCCACGGGCCCTCTTGCGGTCGGACGATCGCTGTCTAGATTCGGTTGAACGTCGGGCGGAGGTCTTGGCTGGTCGCGCACGGGACGAAACCCCGCCCTCGAAATGAGGAGGCTCACATGCGCAAGGTCGTGCTCTGGATAGGGATGTCATTGGACGGGTTCACCTCGGGCGTTGGCGAGCAGCTGGACTGGCTGGTGCCCCACGCGACCCGGCCCGAGTCGGAGCCCGTATTCCGGCGGCTGCGCGAGCGGAGCGACACCGTGCTCGTGGGACGCGTCAACTACGAAGGCTTCGCGGGTTATTGGCCGGCCGTCAAGGACGACCCCAAGGCGGCGCCCAACGACGTCGCGATCTCGCGGTGGCTCGACGAGGTGCCCAAGATCGTCTTCTCTCGTACGCTGCGCGAGGTGAAGTGGAAGAACTCGCGCCTCGCCAAAGGCAACGCCGCCGATGAGGTCGCCGCGTTGAAGCGCGCGCCCGGAAAAGACATCATCATCCAGAACAGCACGCGCCTGGCTCAGAGCCTGCTGGCGGCGGATCTCGTCGACGAGCTCCAGCTCATCGTCGCCCCGGTCCTGCTGGGCGCCGGCCGCAGCCTATTTTCCGGGTTGCCGCATCGGCTGGACCTCGGCCCCGCCGAGCTGACACGCTTCGACGATGGCACCTTCGTCGCGCGCTACGAGGTCAAGCACCGCGCGTAGGAAAGCGGGCGGAACAAGGGCGGGCCGTCAATGCGTGGGAAGACGGTTCGCCCGGTGCCGCTCAATGCGGGTGGAGCTCGCTTCGAGAGGCGCGGCCGCCGTGGCGACGGATGTCGACGTTGAGCGAGGAGGGCGCGTTCGGATTGGCGCCCTCGTTCACGGAGATTCCGAGCGCCTCGACCAGTTCGCCCCCGAACCAGGAGCTCACCACGGCCAGGCCGACGCCCAACCAGCCCCAGATCATGCTGCCCACGCCGGCCGCAGCGTACCCGCCCGGCGCCGCCCGCCTGGCCAGCAGCGAAACGACGAACAACGCCACGACGGTCAGGTTCAAGACCAGATGGTAGACGCCGATCCGGCGGGCCCGCGTTCCCGAGGGAATGCCCAGCCAGTCGATGAAGCCCGGCACGGCGGCAACCACCGCGCCAACCACACCCGCGACGACGGTCCAGTAGGCGACCATAGCCCACGGCGATCTCTCCAGGGCCAAGCTGAGGACGTCCCAAACCACCGACGTTCCGAGCAGCCCCAAGGGAAATACGATCAGCATCGGATGCAGTGCGTGTCCCGCCACCACCACTCTTGATTTCATGGCCTGATACCTAGATCCGCGGCGTCGCAGGAAGAGAAAGGGAGCCGGCGCAACGCCGCCGAAGCCGCTGGGTACCGCCAGCGCCAGGATGGCACTCCCCTGGGAAGAATTTCGCACGTCGAAACGGCTGGCGTTGCTTTTATTGCGCGTGATGTGCGGCCCTCGGACCCTGCCTTTTCTTGGGGCATGTGGGCGCCGTAGAGTTCCCGCGTCTGACTGGCAACGTACCGGTGAGCCGTTTCGGCGTGCAATGCCTTGTCCAGCAACGCTCGTGCCTGCAGCATCGCCGCTTTTCCGCGCGATTCCTGCGGTACCGAAGCCGTCGGGCGGACGGCAATGTTACGGTCACGGTGCGGCCCGTCGTTCTGGTGAAACGCGGACGCGGGCCACCGGCCCCTGCCCGCCGCGATTGGTCACTGGGCCCGGCTGGCGTCGAGCGCGCCCTTGAGCGCGGTCTCGACCTTCGCATCCCACGCGACCAGCAGAACCTGCTGAATGCCAGGACACGTCGGGAGGTTCCCACTCACGGCGCGCACGGCAATGTTCGCGGCGCGAGCAATCGGGAACCGGTAGACGCCGGCTAATGGCGGGGAACGCGATCGATCCGATTCCGTGCGTCTGCGCGATAACCAGTGACTGTTGGTAGCAGGAAGCCAGCAGGTCGTCCTCGCCTCGGTGGCCCCCCTCCCACACGGGCCCCACGGCATGAATCACGTATCTGGCGCGAAGGTTGTGCCCGGAGGTGATCACGGCGGTCCCCGTGGGACACCGTCCAATACGCCGACATTCCTCGAGCAGTCCGGGGCCAGCAGCGCGATGGATGGCACCATCGACGCCTCCGCCACCCGACAGGGCGCTGTTCGCCGCGTTGACGATCGCGTCCACCGCCAGGGTCGTGATGTCCTGTCGGACGACCGAGATTCTGTCGGTCAGGGAAGTCATTGGCGTCGCCCAACCATACGGCCGCTGGGTGGTGGGCGGAAGAGAGCCCCAGAAACGGCAGGCCCCGCTCCAGGGTGAAGGCACGCCTTTGGGCGCCTTCATCCCCGGGCGACTCGACCACGAGGCCTGCCGCCCGTGTGTTACCAGGTCAGCGCGCTCGAGCGGGTGACGGCGTCGTCGCCAGCGGTGATGTTCAGCGCGCCGGCGGCGAGATTTTGCTCCCCGCTCAACGTCGGCACGAAGTCGGTGCGCCCATCGGCGTTGAAGTCGAGCTCGGGGTGAGGTTGCTGACCAGTGAAGAACTCGTTCGAGCAGAGATTCGTGCCGAGGACGCTGGCTCCGAGAGTGGGATCGCACCCCGCGCTGGTACCCACTTGCTCGATGGCGTCGTTGTTGCTCGACTGTATGTTGGCGTCGAAACCCGCCCCGATCGAGTTGGCCAAGGTCTGCCCGGCATTCCATGCTGCGCCGATCCCCACGACGAATTGCGGGTACGCATGGATGAACGTCGGCGCTGCCGCCGCCTTGGCGCCGGCGTTGATCCACATGTCGTTGGCCCTGCTCATGTACGATGCGACGGAGTACACCATCGCGAACGGAACGGCGCAGGTACCGATCGACGCCGGTGTGAGGGCGGTCGCGAGCGTCGACGCGGAGATGGTCCCGCTCGGGTCGGCCGAGGTGAAGTACGCCACGCCACCATTGGTGCCGCCGTCGCCGATCACGAAGTGCGTGATGGCATAGCCGCGGCTCGTCGCCGCACGGTAGGCGCTCATGAGGCCCTTGAACGTCGCGGGCACGACCATGTCAGCGCGCCCGATGGTCCCGCGCCTGAGTGACCACGCGGTGTTGTTGTAACCGTCGTAGACCTCGGGTGAGGCGGCGATGGCGATGAAGTCATAGCCGGTCGCGAGATCGTCGAGGCTGGTCTCGATCATCTGGACCAGGTTCGTCAGGTTGCTGCCCCCTTGCTCCACGTAGACCACGATGCCCTCGCCCAGCTGGCCCCGGCACGCCTCGTCGGCCGGCTTGGGGGTGAAGTCGTCATCGTTGGCGATGCCGTCCTGATCCTCGTCGCTCACGCTGATGCGGAACTGGGCGCTCATGGCGCCGTGTAGGTGCGTGCAGTCGCCCCCCCGGCACAGATCCGCGCTGACGGTCTTCGTCAGGGGAGACATCGAGCATCGGATCACGACCGGCTCGCAATCGCTGCCGACGTCATCGGCTCCGTTCAGCCCGCTGTCGTCCTCGTTGAAGGTGGCGCACACGTTGATGGTCCGTACCTGGTTGGGGCTGAGCGGGTGCTCGGCCACCAGGACGTCCGTCACCTTGGGGTAGCCCTCCTTCATCTTCATGGTCCCCGAATCCGGCCAGGTCACCGGGCCGTCCCCCGCTTCGGCGGTGACCGAGACCTCGAGCTTCCCCTCGCTCAGGCCCTGGCCCTTGACGACGTCGACTTGTTCCATCATCACCTGAATGGTGCAGGGTTTGGTCGGGGGCGGTGGCGGTTGGGTTTCCTCGTGCTGCGCGTCGAAGCACGACTTGGGGTTGGCGGCGGCACCGGTGCAGCTCGTGCTCAGCGCGGCGCTACGGACGGCGATGCCCGTTTCACCGGTCGGTGTTTCCGCAGGTGGAGGCGCGCCCCCGCATCCGGCGGCGGCCAGGCCGGCGGCGACGGCAATCAGCCATAGGCGCGCCATCCCGGCGGTGGTCAAAGAGCTTGGAGCAAAGCGGTCACGTGGGTCGGTCATGATGGTCTCCTTTGAAGGTCCACCCATGAAGACCGACCGACGCCTCAATTCTGTCGCCGCTCATTTCGAGTCCAGCGCCGATCGTCACGGCGGCGCGTCCAGCGTCGACCCAGGTGATGCTATGGTTGCCGGTGAGATTGGATTCCCACCCTCGATGGTAAAGACCAAGCCCACGCCTGGCGCTGCCGCCGACCTCGGCGAATTCCATGCCCTGTCCGAGAAGACTCTGGACGAGCTGATCGAGAAAGGACGTCAGGCGGCCGAAGCGCTGGACAAGGCGATTCGATCGCAGTTCGAACTGTCTGACGCCGACGGGACGCTTCGGGTTCGCTGATCCATGGAACACGCTCGAGTTCGCAACCGGATCACGGTTGTCCCCTTCGGCGCGGCAGATTTCGTTCGGCGCATTCGGGAGGCCAGCCGAGCGGCGCCGACCAGCCGGACCGTGGTCGGACAGGTCGAGTACCTGGCCCGCTACTGCAAGGCGCTGGGCGCGAAGACCGTGGTCATCGAAGACCACTACATCGATCGCCACTACCTCGACGAGTTCGCCTTCTACTATTGCCGGAGCCTCAGCCCGCCCGAAAATTATGTCAGGCGCTTTCACCTCTTCTCGGTTTCCTTCGACGACGGCGCCCTCCGCCGGCGCATCCGGGACCTCGCCAAGACTCAGGCGGCCCCCTCGGCCATCGAGGACGGGTATCGGGGGTTCGTCTCGATTCGCCCGATCCCTGCGGTGCCGATCGGACGGACCGTCCTCAGCCGGCTCGACGACGGTGAGCCCCGGGATATCTGGGCGACCGGAAGCCAGAAGGTCCACCTGGCGAATCTGGAACTGGAGGTCGACGGCCTGGCGTTTCAGCAGCAGGATCTGGCCGTCGGTGCCTGTGCGACCGCGGCGCTGTGGAGCGCGCTGTCCCGTGTGGCCCGCATGGAACACATGCGCGCGCCGACACCCGCCGAGGTTTCTGAAGCCGCCGGACGCCATCTGTTGGCGACCGGCCGGGTGGTGCCGGCGGCGGCCGGCTTGACCATCCAACAGATCGGCGAGGCCGTACGCGCCTGCGGCTTTGCGCCGGAGTATGTCCGCGCCGAACGCAACGAGATCTTCATTGCGACCCTTCACGCTTACCTCCTGTCGGGGATCCCACCGGTGCTGGTGCTTCGCGGGCCGGAGGAAGGTCACGCCGTCACGGCGGTCGGGTTTCGGGCCGATCGGCTCGCCAATCCGCTGCTGCAACACACGGTGCAACTGCGCAGCGCCCGGATGACGAAGCTGTACATCCACGACGATCGAATCGGTCCCTACGCGCGGTGCTTTCCGATCCCGCGCGCCGGCAGCGACGGCTGGAAGGAGTCCTTGATCCTGAAGGTCGAGCCCGATCGAAGCACGCCGACCCCCAGGCTTGAGACCTGGGTCATGGTCGCGGCCTTGGTGCCAGTGTATCCGAAACTGCGGCTGTCGGTCCGCAATCTGCTGACCCTGGCCGAAACGATGGCGGAGATCATGGAGAGCACGGTGGGACCTGAGAGGGCCCAGCGGCTGTCGGTCGAGCTGTTCTACCGCCGCTCGGGTGAGTACCTTCGCGGATTGAGCGGCGGTATCGACTCGAGGCGAGCTGCCGGGCTCGCAGAATTTGCCCTTTCTAGATGGTGCGGCATCGTGCGTTGGTACTTCGACGACACTCCGATCGTGGAGTTCGTGTACGACACCACAGACGTCCTGCGGGATTCGTCGGAATTTGGGGGCGAGTTGCTTCGGGGCATCGTCTGCCGATACGCACCGTTCGAACCGGTGGTCGACCAACTGGCCAAACGCCTCGGTGTGCCCAGGGTCTAGACGCTGGGGACAGGCCGGCTTCGATCTTCTTGCGTTGTAAGCTGCGTAAGCTAACACTTGAGTCATGACGCGCTCTCAGGAGAGGCACCTGGCAGGGACGATCACGTTGGGCCAGAAGATCCGGGAGTTGCGCGAGGCCAGGCAGCTGTCCCTGCGCGCCCTGGCAGAGAAGGTGGGGGTGTCAGCTCCGTTCTTGAGCGATCTCGAGCATGGCCGTCGGGGAACGGAGAAAGTCGATGAGATCGCGCGCGCCCTGGGTGTCAATGCGAGTGAACTGAGGAAGCTGAGCGGCAAATTGACTCCGGAGCTGAAGACCTGGTTGGCCGAGAACCCGGGCGTCGTCGCCTTGCTTCAGGAAGTTCGCGCCTCGGGGAGACCGGTCGACGAACTGCGGGTGGTGCTCAAAGCCAACCGGAAACGCTCGGCGGCGGTGTGATTCAACTGCGCTCACATGTGGCCCCAGGCATCGGGCTGCGTGCCGTCGACGTCCGTGAAGTGGTACGCGCGCGCCAGGTCGGCGGCGGTGAGTGAGCGCTGATTCCAGCGCGCGCGACCTGGATCGGAGGCGAGCGCAGCGATGGCTCGGCCCATGTAGCGTGGAGTTTCTGAGTTGGCAAAGCCAGGTGGTGCCGTAGGTTTGCCCTTCCGGGCGGGTTCGAGCGCCTCGCGCCAGTTCGCCTCGGTAACGCCGAACGCTTCGAGCATCATCTCGGAGCGCATCCAGCCCGGTGTGATGGCGACCGCCATGGCCTGCTTCGGCTGAAGTTCGTGACCCTGCGAAAATGCCAGGCGATTCACCGCCACCTTGGCCAGATCGTAGTAGACCGAAATGCGATAGGTCTTGGCGTTGTAGTCGACGGTGCCGTCCGTCACTTCGACCAACAAACCGCCGGGCTTTTCAATCAACAACGGCAACAGAGCGTGGGACGTAATCAGGTGGGTCTCGATCGCCAAGCGCAGGATCCGTAGCCCCTTCGCCAAGTCGTGTTCCCAGATTGGTGTGTTCCAATCCTTTGGCCCGCCCTTCAACTCCTCGCCGCCCCAGATGTCGTTGACCAATACCTGGATGTGGCCGTGCTCGCCGCGGATCCGTTCGGCCAACCTTCGCACCTGCTCGGGATCGAGATGGTCGACCTGCGCGGCGATGCCACGACCGCCCAGCTTCGTCACCAGCTCCGCGGTCTCTTCGATGGTCTCCGGGCGATCGTAGTCCGATCCTCCCCTTCCCGTGCGACTACTGCGCCCCGTGCAGTAGACGGTCGCGCCCGCCTCTCCCAACGCGGCAGCAATGCCGCGTCCTCCTCCGCGCGTCGCACCAGCCACCACCGCGACACGACCGCGCAACGCTTCCGGATCGGGAGACCAGGTCATGAATGGCCCTCTTTCTCTCAGGTGAGGGAGGCACCTTCCAAGTTGGGATGTTCCATTCGGCAATGCAAGATGCCGTCGCGCCGTTTGCAAAACTGCGGCCACCCGCGGCCGGTTGCGTCCCCGACAACTTGATCCAGGCTCGGGGGTTGGGATGACAAAGGAGGCAGCAATGCTCGTCGCCAAGGCAGAGATGCTGATTCGAAAACCCGTCGCGGAGGTGTTCAACGCCTTCGTCGATCCAGCGGTGACCTCGAAGTTCTGGTTCAGCCGCGGCAGCGCCAGATTGGAAGCCAGCAAGGAGGTGCGCTGGGACTGGGAAATGTACGACTTCAGCCTGAAGGTGTCGGTCAAGGAGCTCGAGCCGAACCGGCGCATCCTGGTCGAATGGAGCGGCGCCCAGCAGGCGCCCACGAAGATCGAATGGACGTTTCGAGCCCGTCCCGACGGGACGACCTATGTCACCGTCACGAACTTCGGATTCGTCGGCGATCCCGAGCAGATCGCGAAGCAGGCGATCGGCTCGACGGAGGGGTTCACCTTCTTGCTGGCCGGGGCGAAGGCATGGCTGGAGCACGGGCTCGCGCTCAACCTCGTCAAGGACAAGCACCCGGACGGACTGCCGAAGCCGTAGCGGTGAACTCCCATGACGGCCCCCGTCCTCCGATTCGCGACGGTCTTCTTCACCGCGGTGGCGATGGCCGCCGCTCTCGCCCACCTGTTCGTCCTGCCGCACACAATTTCGCTCGACCGGTCCACCTACTTGACGGTCCAACAGATCTATCGCGGATGGTCTCTGCTGGGATTCGTGGTCGTCGCCGCGCTGGCATGCGCGGCTCTCCAGACACTCAGCCTCGGCAAGGACGACGCTCGGGGACGGCGGCTGTCGCTCGCCGCGACGGTTTGCATCGCGGCGGCTCTCGCGGATTTCTTCGTTCTCGTGCTTCCCGTGAACCTCAGGACGGACAACTGGACGCAGGCGCCGGCGGATTGGCAGGCCCTCCGCGCCAGGTGGGAAGCCGGACATGCGCTCGGGGCGCTGCTGTACGCCGTGGCTTTTTCCGCCCTGGTCCTCGCACTCTTGCCGCACGCTGCGCGCGCGGCGCTTCACGAAGAAGCCGAAGTTCTGATTCACGCGCCGCCAGCTCAGGTGGCGGCGCTCTACCGTGATTTCAGCGGCTGGCCGCGGCTCTTCCCCGCGACGATCCGGGGCGTGCGCCTGGTGCGCCGCGAACCACAGCGAGTGACCGTCGAGGTGGACCACCGCCAAGGCACGGTGGTCAATGTCATGTCGGACCTGTCACCGGGTCGTATCGCTCTGTGGGAATCGAAACGCCGCTACGATGCGACGTTCGTCAATTCGTTCGAGCCCGCACCGATCGGCACGCGCTACCACGTGACAGCCGACGTCGAGCTCAAAGGACCGGCTCGGTGGCTGGCGCCGTTCCTCCATCGCTACATCCGAAGGCAGATCCAGCACTACGTGCTCGAACCGATGCGGCGTGCGGCGGAACAGAAGACGGGTTGAGGGACAATCACCATTCGCCTAAACGCATCTCAACGAGGTCGTCCCCAAGGTCCGCCCCGAATTTCACGTATGCTGCGGCCGTGCAAACTCGGCTTCCGCTGTGGAATCCATGGCGTCACAAAGTCCTCGGCATCGCGCTGGCCACCATCGCGGTGAGCAGCGTCGGCCGGGCGGCCGGGCTCGACGCCGAGCTCGCGGCCGTCGAACCGAAGGTCGTGGCGTGGCGCCGCGATCTCCACCAGCATCCGGAACTGTCCAATCGCGAGGTCCGCACCGCCAAGGTGGTCGCCGACCATCTGCGCCGGCTTGGTCTGGAAGTCGAAGCCGGAATCGCGCACACCGGCGTGGCGGCGTTGCTGAAGACGGGCAAGCCTGGGCCAACCATCGCGCTGCGTGCCGATATGGATGCATTGCCGGTGGTCGAGCGTACCGACGTCCCCTTTCGCTCCGTTGCGAAGGGCAAATACGGTGGCGAGGAGGTCGGCGTCATGCACGCCTGCGGGCATGACGCGCACACCGCGGTGCTGATGGGGGTTGCCGAGATCCTGGTGAAAAAGAAGAGCGCGTTACGTGGGAACGTGCTGTTCCTGTTCCAGCCGGCGGAAGAGGGCGCTCCCGCTGGTGAAGAGGGGGGAGCGTCACTGATGCTGCGCGAAGGGGTATTCGACCGGTATCGGCCCGAAGCGGTGTTCGGCCTGCACGTGTGGTCGTCGTTGAACACGGGCCAGGTTGGCTATCGCAGCGGGCCCTTCATGGCCGACTCCAACATCTGGCGCGCGGTCGTGACGGGAAAGCAGACCCACGGCTCACGGCCCTGGAGCGGCACGGATCCGATCGTGATTGCGGCGCAGATCGTGACCTCGCTGCAGACCGTGGTCAGTCGCCAGGTGGACCTGACGTTCAATCCCGCGGTGGTGTCGGTGGGGATCTTCAAGGCCGGCGTGCGGACCAACATCATTCCGGACACGGCCGAAATCTCCGGGACGATTCGCACGTTCGACCCCGGACAGAAGAAGCAGATCGCGGAATCGATGCGGAGGCTGGTTGAACATACCGCCGCCGCAAGCGGCGCCACGGCCACGTTCGAGCTCGACCGTTACAGCAATCCCGTGACGTACAACAACCCCGCGCTCACCGCGCGCGTGCTGCCCAGCCTGCGAAAAGTGGCCGGCGCCGACAACGTGCGGGAGATGCCACTCATAACGGGCGCCGAGGACTTCTCGCACTTCGCGCAGAAGGTTCCGGGCGTGTTTTTCTTCGTGGGCGTCACGCCCCAGGGGACGGTCGCATCGGCAGCGCCGTCCAACCATTCGCCGCTGTTCTACCTGGATGAAAAGGCACTGCCGCTCGCGACGCGCGCCTTGGCCACGGTGGCGGTCGATTTCCTGGGGAAGGACGAACCCGCGCCGGTCAAGTGATCGGAGGGCAACGGCCGATTCCGTCGGGCAACCCCGCGGCGTCGAACGCCTGGTCCAGCACCGGTTTCACGCCTGCCCACAGTTCCGCGCCGACATCTCCGTCTGCCTCGATGGCCACCATCGCGCCGTAGCCGCGAGGGACGTCGATCCAGGGAAACGCGCCGTAGAGCCCGGGATCCGCGAAGATCCCCGGGTGCGCGCGATCGACCCACCAGCCCATGCCATAGCCGTCGAGGCCGCCACCTGCGCCGCCATGACCACCGGCGGTCCTCCCCGTCTGTCCGGAGGTCGAGCCGCCGTAGGTTTCGAGAATACGGTCGACCTGCATGCGCGCCACAGATGCCTGGGACAGAACGCGGCCGCCGTCGCAGACGCCGCCGCGGAGGTGCATGAGCAGGATCTTTCCGTAGTCACCGACGGTGGTGTAGAGCCCCCCCTCCACGCTGGGGTTGTCGGTGGCCGGCAACGTCGCAAGGTTGCCCTCGAAGAACGACGGATACGTGAGCGCGCCACCCAGCCCACTGCCCGACTGCGCCGCCTTTGCGAACTGGTTGGTGTAACCGAAGCTCAGGATCCCGCAGGGCCCCCGGTAGGTCTCCGTCACGAGATCGGCCCACCGCTTGCCGCTGACCAGCTCGGCGATGCCGCCCGCCAGCTGCCATTGTCCGCCGCCGTAGTGGAAGGCCGTATCGGGCGGAACACGGGTCGCGGCATCATCCGCCGTGAAGATGGCCCGGGCACAGTCCGTGAGCGTTCCCGCGTCGCGATACTGGCACGCATACGGACGATAAAGGGGGTTGTCGACGAGGCCCACCAGGCCGGAGCTATTCGACACGAGCTGTGCGAGCTCGAGCTCGGGCTTGCCGTTCGGTTGCCAGGCCGAGAGGTACCGGCCGAGGGGCGCGTCGAGGTCCAGGGTGCCTGCCTCCGCGAGGCGCATCAACACTCCGACCGTCACCACCTTGCTTGCGGAGCCCACCAAGTAGATGCGGTCGACCGGGTAGCTGCCGTATCCGTGGGCGTGCACGACGCCACAGTCCCTGTGCACGACCACGCCGCTCGCTCCCTGGAGGCCCTTCGCCGCGACGAAAGAGTCGACGGCCGCATCGAAGCGCTGGAAGTCGAGCGCGGCGCAACCGGACAGGCCGCCGGCACCCCCGGCGCCCCCGGTCGCACCGGCACCCGCGCTCCCCCCCGCATCATGCGAACCGCCGGCGCCCCCGGTCCCGTACCCGCCGCCGCCACCGGGTCCCGGTGCTATCGAGCCACCGCTCGAACAGGCCAGCGCACCGCCGAATGCGATCACCAGGGTCATCACCTGCGTCAACGTCTGAGCTTTCATGGTCGCCACCGCAGCAATGAGACCCAGCGGCGCCCAATTTCTGCAAGCCCGCGCGCTAACGAAGCGTGTGGGCGTAGACGCGGTCGGGTTCGCCGGGCCGGCGCACGACGTAGCCGAGCACCGCCTGTCCGGTGGGGCTGATGGCGGCGGCGACCGCGGGGCAGGTCGCCCCGGTCGCGCCGGCGTTGAGCGTCTGGACGTAGGCGGTTTCCCAGCCGACGCCGTGCTGGTAGCGGCTGGCCTGCACCAGTCCGAACTGCGAGTCGTCGCGCGCCCACACCAACAGCGCATTGCCGGCGTCGTCCATTGCGACCGCGGGCGTGGTCTGGAAGTTCAGCGGCCGCCCCTCCTGCCAGGTGTGGCCCTCGCGCACCCGCACGGTCCAGCGCGGGCGCGTGCTGTTGGCGGACGCCGTGGCCACGATGAGGTCGCCGCTGCGGCTGGCGGCAATCAGCGGCTGCACGCGGGTGTCGATCTCGTTGTCGAGGCCAATCATGAACGGAACCCAGGTCTTGTCCGCCTCGTACTCGCGATAGATTGCGGTCGACGACTCGCCGTTGCTGCCCGGGCGGGTCCAGACGATGTGAATCCTGCCGGCCCCGTCGGTCGCAACATTGATGGCGGACCGTGCGCCGTCGGTCGCCGCCGCGAACCCTCCGACGGCGACGCCCAGCCCCCAGGTGGCCCCGGAAGCCGAGGTGAACAGATCGACGAAGCCGCCGCTGATGCGCCCCATCGCGAACCCACCGCCGGGCAACGGGGCGATCGCGGCCCGGTCGAAACGCGCGGCGAAGGCCGACGCCGCCGTCCATCCACCCGTCGGGCTCCACAGGGCATACGCCGCCGGCGACTCACCCTGCGACCAAACCGCCAGAGCCGGACCGGCCGGGTGCGTGGTCACCGCGATCGATCCGGCGGCATCGTGGGGTCCGCCCAGCTCGGCGAGCGCGGTCCACGCCGCGCCGCCCATCGACTGCGTCGACACGACGCGATCGGCGCGGCCACCCACGATCAGCGCGTCGCCCGCCGCGGTCATCGCAACGTCGTGAGAGGCACCCCACGCGTCGCCCGCGGCTTCAATCGTCGACCATGCGCCGCCCGTCGTCACGCGCCGCGCGCGCATGCGCTCGGGGCTGGCGGCGCCCCAGGTCAGGAGCCCGGGACCGGTGCCGCTTGCCATCAGCGCGCGCACCGAACGGATCGAGCAGTCGGTGCCGTCGTCGATCCGGATCGGCGGGCTGAAGCTGTGCCCCAGCGCATCGGGCGCGCACGCGGCGGTGCTGGCGCAGGGCTCGGGCGTCCCCGCGAAGTTCATGGCGACCGGCGCGTTGCAGGTGGCGACCGCAGCGCCCCCAACTCCGCCCGCGCCCGCGACGCCGGAACCACCTCCGCCGGCGCGTCCACCCGCGCCGCCGAGTCCGCCCGCGCCGCCGAAGCCGCTCGCGCCACCGTGTCCGGCCACGCCGCCGTGTCCGCCCGCGCCGCCGATTCCGCTCGCGCCGCCGCGTCCGCCCGCGCCGGCGGTCGAGCCGCCGTGACCCGCCTGGCCCGTCCCGCCGCCGACCCCGCCGGTCGCGGCCGCGCCCCCGGCACCCGCCATCGCGCCGGCCGCCCCCGAAACACCGCCGTTGACCACAACGGCACCGGCCGCGCCACCGACGCTCGCCGCGGTGCCGCCGACCCCAGCACCGCCCAGACCCGCGCCCGCGCCGGCCGCGCCAGGAGCCCCGCCGCCCGGCGCCGCTCCGCCTCCGCCGCCCCCCGCCCCTGCATCAGCTGGCGAGCCCGTCCCGCCCGAACCGCATCCGACGGTCCCCACGGCCAGCGAGCACACCGCCACCACGAACCCGCACGATCGATTCCACGACATCGCGACACCCAGTGTTTCGCGCGAGGGCCGGGACTGTCAACGGGACGCTTCGACCAGAGGGCCCGGTAGCGCTTTCATGGATAGCGACCACGTCTGGATCTCGACGACGGTTCGCTCGGCGTGCCCTCGTGTTCGACTCACCTCCTGCTTCGCATCGACGATTCCTTCGTGAGGAGTTGCCTTCACAGGCGGCATCGGTGCGCGGCAGAAAGTTGAACGTCGAGGGCACGTCGAACGTTCAGGGATTAGCGGGGACGGGTGTTGTTCTGACGACGGCCGCCTTTCGGAGACAGCGCTCGCATCGCCTTGCCAAACGCCTTCGCAGATTTGACGTCATTCTTGGGGACCCATGTTTTTGCCATGGGTACAGGGTTCGTCTTCTTGCCCCTTAAAGCCAGCTTTGCCGTCGCCAATCGACATGGGGGAACATTCTTCACGTCATTTCCCCCCTCGAATGCACGCAGTCCTTGACATTGGTGGAACGACCACCGCGGTCCCTATCATCGCCCGGGTGATGATTCCTGTGCTGCTGATGCTGACCGGCGTCGCGGAGGCCGGCACTTTCGACGCGCCCGCCGTTTGCCCCCCAGGTCGCGAAACGCAACTGGAGATCCGCGCGCTCGAGCGTCCTCGCTTTCTCATGCACGACAAGAGCGTCGGGCGCGACAAGCTCATTCTGCGGAGAACGGGGCCAGACGCGCGCGAGATCTTCTCCCTCGAGCTCAACGATGGACGCTGGACCTGTCTCGCCATCGATCGCGGCGAAGGTCGGTATGTTGTCGGCGCTTTCGGCGAGGTCGGTGCCTGGATCGTCCTCCGATCGGTGTCGTATCTGCGGGAGAGTGCGCCCAAGCTCCAGGACTCGGGTTTCACGCGGGGCAACTACATGGCGCTCGCGTCGGTGGCCAGCAGCGACGGTCGTTACTTGGCTTTCGTCGGCGGCGAGGGGAATATCGACGGCCTATACGTCCTCGACACGCGACACGACGTCGTTCGCCGCTTGGGCGCGCCGCCTGCGCCTCCTCCCGTCGCGGACTTCCAGTCGGACGAGCGTTTCGATTGGGGAACCGGTTGGGCCGGCGGCTACCTGGTCCTGGAACCGTCGGTGCTGCGGTTCGAGGGCACGGACGTGGTGATTGCCACGTACGGCAGAGACACGCACAAGGCGCGCGCCAAGAAACGGGTCGTGCGGCGGTTCAAACTCTGACCGCTACCTGTGCCGTGGCGTTTCTCCGCCCGGTGGCGCGGTCCGAAAGGGGCGGCCGCCCGCTACGGAAGGTGCTCATGGATCGTGTCGGCCATCAGCTTGCCGAGATCCAGCTGCCCTTGCGAGCCGAAGTGGATCTTGTCGCTGGGGTAGCAGGTACCGGGGTCGTTGGCGCGCAACGACAAGGTGTCGCCCGAGACGACGACGGCACCTTTGGTGGCCAGCACGCTGCCCGAGTCCTGGTCGACGTCGGCCTGACCCTTGCGGACCTGGTCTCGCGCCGTGCCGTAGTTCGACGCCGGGTAGATGAACCCGTACACGAACAGCATGTCGGGCACGTTCCATTGCTGGCGAACGCGCCCGATGAACGCCCGCAGGTTCTGACCGTAGCTCGAGGCAGACGTGCCACCCATGTCGACGTCGCGCTCGCCCTGCTGCCACAGCATGGCGCGGATGACAGGATTCTTGCCCACGGTCTTCAGCGCGGCCAGCCCACCATTCACCGTCGTGACGAAGGTCTGGAACTCGGGACCGAAGTGCGCCGTGTCGCCAGCATTGCTGCCAGGAGCCCAGTCCATCGCCAGGCCCGTGTTCGTGGTGGCGTGCTTGATGAGATGGATCGCCCGGTCGGGATAGTGGGCGCGAATGGCGTTGCCGAAGCCCAACTCCGGTCCGAACCGCAACCCCAGATTGCAACCGTCCGTACCCTCGGAGGCAGGACGCAACGTGATCCACGAGTTCGCTGCCGCACCGCTGACGATGCCTGCGGAGTGATAGAGCATCACCTTCGTGTCGACGACGAACGTCGAAGGGATGTTCTTGGCATATCCCTGTCCGGTGGCATTCGATTGGCCACCGATCAGATAGACGTCCACGTCATTGGGAGCGCCGCCAGCCCCGCCGACTCCGTTTCCGGAAGCGCCACCGATCGGAGGGACTCCGCCCGTGCTGGGGGCGCCTCCACGGGAAGGAACTCCGCCGCTTTCCGACGTGCCGCCGATCGCGGGAACTCCGCCAGCACCCGAACTACCGCCGCTGGCCGGGGCTCCACCGGTTCCCGGCGCGCCACCGGTCGCGGGAACTCCGCCCGCACCCGAGGCACCGCCGCTGGCTGGGGCTCCACCGGTTCCCGGCGCGCCACCGGTCGCGGGAACTCCGCCGCTTCCAGGGTTGCCGCCGACGCCGTGCCCCCCCGACCCGGTCGGAGTATTTGCGGTCGAGGAGCAAGCGCCCGCAAGAACGACGGCGAGGGCCATGGCCCGCCGGTGCGATGGCCAGGGTCGATTCCGCGCGCGTCGCTCGATCATGTGCTCACCGCACAGGCCCCCGTCTACCCTCCGCCCGCAGGCAGATCGTCAAAATCGTAGACCACGACGCGCGTCCAGTACTTCTCGCAGCGGGCGTGAAACGCGTCGTGAATCGGATGGGTCTGATAGGCGTCGTGCGCGGCCAGATCTTTGAACCTCAGCAACAGCGCGAACGTGTAGGAGCGATCGATGACCTCGCGGTGGGTGGCGGAGGCGGTGCCGACCCAGCCTGCGCTGACCGACGGGACGCTCGGCAGCGTCAGCAGCCCCGCCTGAAAGTCAGCGCGCTCCGCGGGGGTGAGCTCGTCCTTGGCCCAGAACAACACCGTGTGAGTGAGCATGGCCGTTTCTAACCGAACTGGGTGGCGAGGGAAAGCCACCGATTCCGGTCCACCCCGACCGGGGGTGAACAAACCTACTTCGCGCCCGGCCGGTTCTTCCAGGCCTCGGTGCTGTAGCAAGTAAAGGAACCCCTACCAGAATCATCGGACCTCGGGACGCACACGCAGAAGCCAGCCGTGGCGATCCCGTGCTCGTCGCGAAAGGCGACCTTGGCCGCCGAGCCGCAGGGACGACAGACGTCCAAGGCGCAAGCTCCCCCAAGGGTGGGCAGGTTGCGACCGGACGGATCGGTCGGATCCGGCGGACAAGCCACGGCCGCTGCGGTGGAGTAGCAATCGTCGGCCAGGGGTCCCACCGTGCCAGCGGGCGGGCCGAGATTCGTGGTGGCGGCGGGCGGCGCTGCCGGGGGTGACTTGCGTTCGCACGCCCCGCTGGTCGCCATCGCGAAAAGAAGGACGCCGCCGATGAAACGCTTCACGCGTCCCATCGTACAGTCCCGGCCGCTACCACCGCAACGGCGCCGCGGCCGTTGCGGGGTGCCCTGAGGCGTTTCCCAGCTATCGGCCACGCCCCGGAAGGTCAGGCTGCGGCAGGTGGCCGTAAGCGCCGGGAGGGTCACGGGAAGGTCCCGTGGCTTCACGTCATCAGCGACTTCGCGTCACGTTCGCCAGCCGGAGACGGATCGTCGCCCAGCATGGACTCGGGCAGCACGAACCTGAACGTGGTGCCACGTCCTGGTTGACTCTCGATCTCGATGCGTCCGCCCAGGGAGTGCACCACTTCCCGGACAGTGCTCAGTCCCACGCCCCTTCCCGAGGTGTCTGTCACATCCCGCCGCGACGAGACGCCGTCCGCGAACATGACCTGTTCCAGATCGTCCTGGGTGGCGTGAGGCAGATCGTGCTCCCGGGCGCGCGCGGTCAGGCCAGCCCAGTCGATCCCGGGGCCGTCGTCTTGAACGAGGATCGTCACGGATCGTCCGTCGTGCGCCATGGCCAGCTTGACGGTCGCCGCCGGCGGTTTTCCGCACGCGTCGCGCTCCTGGGTGGTCTCGATCCCGTGATCAACGGTGTTCCGGACCACGTGCGCGAATGCCGACCAAAACCGTCCCCACTTTTGCGGCGGCAAGCGCAGGTTCGTCGGCTGACACTCTACCTCGAGCGGTGCACGGCCGAGACGGACAGCCAGGGCGCGCAAGTGTTCGGCGATCAGCGCCAGCCGTCTCGAGGCAGGTTCGAAGCGCCAGGAGTCCGCGACCGAAAGCAATACCTCATGGGGCAGCTGCGCCCGCAGGTCTCCGAGATAGGCGGCGTACTCTGCGCGGTCGAGCTCGATTCCGTCCTGGTTCCCTTCGCCCAGTTGGGCGCGCATCGAGACGATCTTGGCCCAGGTCGATTGGAGGGCAAGCGTGTCCTGCGGCGCGAGAGTCCCCATCGGTCCTATTGAGTCGTTCAGACTGTCCTCCAGATGGTGGCAAACGTCCGACACGCTCTCGAGACCGTAGAGCGCCGCGTTTCCCTTCACCGTGTGAATGTTCCGCTTCAGGTCGTCCAGGTCCGTTCCGGAAGAGGACGTGATGGAGCGGACCAGGTTGGTCATGTCGGCCAGGAACTCGTCCAGCGCCACGCGATCGGAGAGCAGGCGGCGAAACAGGCTCAACATCTCGCGCTGACCTCGCTCCGCCCGCTGCTGCTCGATCCGCGCTGTCACGTCGGTGATCACCAAGATTACTTTGAAGAGCCGATCGCCAACCAGGACCGGTCGGTAGGCGAACTCGAAGATGCGGCTGCCGTTGCTCGCGACCCGCGGCAGCTGCTCGAGACACAGCTCCAGCGGGAGGAATTGCTCCTGGACCGCCATCCACCCGACCTCGAACATCTCTGCGATGCCCGCGTCGATCCGGCTCAGGTAGTCCCAGAACTTCAGCTTCCCACCGGCGAAGCCCAGCCAGTCGTCGATGACGCGCGAGCGTTCGTCGGACATCCTGCCCTCAATGTCGAGGGTGATGAATCCCTGTTCGACATTGTCGAGGACCAGCCGCATGTCTTGATTTCGGGCGTTGATGCGCTCCTCGCGCATCTTGATGGAACTCGCCATGCTACGAAAAGCGCGGGCCAGCTCCCCGACCTCGTCGCGGGTGTGGATGTCGACCCCTACCTCCACGGCGTTCGGCCCCCCGCGCTCGAGTTCCCTGGCCGCGGACGCCAGCTTGCCCAGCGGGCCCACGATCAGCAGGCGCGCCATCGTCATCAAGAGCAGCATGATGCCGGCCGCCACGGCGCTCGAGACGATGAGGATGTTTCGTTCGATCTGGGCGATGGCCGTGTTTTCGCGCCTGAGCGAGAGGGCAGCAACCACGGCGCCGACCGTGGTCCCGCTCAGATCCCGGACGGGCGCAGACAGGACGACGCGGTCACGCTCGCGCCGGAGCTGGCTGGCGGCAGGGATCTTGGTCAGCGTCTCGACCGCCTCGCCACGGCGGAGCTCGCCGTACAGCTGCAACTTGCCGCCGGATGAATCGGACCTCCATACAGCGGCGTATTCGACATCGTCGTTGCGCCCCAGGATGGCCAGCTCGTCCTTGATTTTTTGATCATCGTCGAACACAAGAGCCGGCACGCACGAATCGATGAACAACCGGGTCAGAGCCGACGAGCTGCCCTCTTTGGCCTGCAACAGATTCTCTCGTTGCCAATGGCTCAGCTTCAAGTACACACCCGCGGTCACGACCACGACCAGCGCAATGATCGCCCCCGCCAGCTTGCTGCCGACCGACGTCAGGCGCGGCCTTGTCATGATCGAGGGCGTGGTTCGGGCGTCGACATCACCGCATTCATCGGGTCGATTACCCGGAGCTTGAATCGCGCATCGCCGCCTCCCGACGACGTCGTACAGAGGGAGAGCCGTCCCTTCGAGCGGTCGATGGAATCAAGCTCTTCGGGTGATCTTCCGATACGCCCGCAGTGACGTTCTCAAGCCCACCTCAGGTACGGTGTAGTGACACGTCACCGTGGGCGGCGACGAGCGGAGGCTTCCCTTGTTCGGGCTCGGGAAAAAGCTGACGCTTCGTCCCGTCTCGACGAGACGACGCATGAGGCGCGCCCGAACATCGCGTTCCACGCTGCGGATGGGGGCCCTCCTCCTCCTGGCCTGCCTCACCCCCGCCACGGCCCATGCAGAATCGGTGAGCGTTCCGTTCGGGCTTCAGGTCGCGCTCTTCACCAAGGTCGCGGACTATGACAGGACACTTCCCGGCCTTACGGCGGGCGTCGTGCGCGTCATTGTCCTCACCCGCCACGGCTCTCCCGAGTCATCGGCGGCAGCCGGCCAGGTTGTCGACGCGCTCGCCGGCATCCCGCGGATCGGCGGGCTCCCCCACGAGGACACCTTGGTCGCATTTACCGACGCCGGCGCGCTCGCGGCGCTGTGCCGGGCTCGTTCGATCAGCATCGTATACCTGACCCCCGGACTGGCGGACGTCGCCGAGGCGGTCAGCAAGGCGCTGACAGGGGTTCCCGTCCTGACCGTATCGGCAAGCGGCGAAGGCGCCCGGAACGGCGCCGTGCTCGGCTTCGAGCTGATCGCCAGCAAGCCGAAGCTGCTCGTGCACCTGCCATCGAGTCGTAACCAGGGGGTCCGGCTGTCGTCGGACGTCCTGAAGATAGCCACGGTGATCGAATGACCATGCAATCTCGTCTCCTCAAGACCGCCTCCTCGCTGGTGAGTCTGACCGTGGTCCTCGGCGCGGCGCCGGCGGCACTGGCCGAAAGCACCAGCGAGCTCGATCGGTTGCTGAACCAATCCGTGGTGGTCGCCGCTTCCCAGACCGCCGATCCGACCAGCGACGCTCCGGCCACGGTGTCGACGCTGACGGCGGACGACATCCGTCGGTACGGCATGCGATCACTCGCCGAGGCCATCAATTTCCTCGGCATGGGCATGATCACGCAGGACCCTCTCCACTCCGTGGAGCTCGGTGGCCGTGGCGTCCTCCTGACAGCGGACTTCAACAACCACGTCCTGGTTCTGGTCGACGGACACACGATGAACGAGCAGTGGGACGGGACTGGATACTTCGACCAGGGCCTGGGCATCCCCTTGGAGCTCGTCGACCACATCGAGCTCGTGTTGGGGCCCGGTTCGGTCCTCTATGGTGGCAACGCCATGCTGGGGGTCATCAACGTCGTGACCAAGAGCGCCCGCAACTACCGTGGGCTGCACCTGATCGCGGAGTTCGGTGGTTCACCGGGGCAGCGCAAGGGCCAGATCTCCAGCTTCGCACCGGCGGAGGCGGGCTCCTCCTACCGAGTCGGCGCGGGCGGTGGCGCCGAGACGACCCTGCTCGGCAGGCGTCTGGAACTGGCCGGGCAGCTCGAGTTTTACGCGCAGAACGGTCCGTCATTCTCATGGGGCCCTCAGGCCGCGATGAACCCGGACGGCACACCCACTGACTACGGGTCGAAGACCCCTGTCGGCACCTGGGGAGGCGTGACGCACGACGAGTACACCACGACCGTTCCTTCGGGTTACTTGCGGCTCAAGTACGGCGAGATCACCGCCTCTATCCACGCCGCGAGCTATCACCGCCGGACGCCGTACGTGAACAACTTCAACCAGTTCGTCAGCGATTTCGACGACCCTTCCAACTTCGAAGTGGACCGCTGGCTGCGGGCGGACGTGAAATTCGAGCACCAGGCCAGTCAGCGCTTCATGTTCTCGGCGCGGCTCTACGGCGACCACTACGACTATGACCTGGAGAATCACGCGTCGAATCCCGTCAACTGCTTCGTGAGCACGGCGGGCGCATGCCAGATCTACATCCGCGGGAAAGCGAACTGGAGTGGCCTCGAGCTCCAGGCCCGGCAAGACTGGCTGGGCAACGGCAGACTCACGACGTTGCTCGGGGTAGACGGCCGCGTACGCTCCGTCGCTCAGAGGTTGGGCTCGACCGACACGACGACCGGGCAGGACCTCGGCCCGATCAACGAAGGGAGCGCGTTCGATGCGCCGCTGGGCGCGTACGTGCAGCAGCGTTGGACGCCGATCCGGTCTCTCCATCTGAACGCCGGGGCGCGCTTTGACCGGGTCTCGCGCGGGGGCGCACATCTATCGCCGCGCGCCGCCGTCGCATTCGACAGCTGGGAAGGGGCCACCTTCAAGATCATCTACTCCGAGGCGTTCCGGCCTCCGAACTATTACGAATACCATTACGCGGGCGGCCCCAATCCGTCCTTGCGGTCCGAGACCGAGCGCTCGGTGGAAGCGTCCTTCGAGCAGAGAATCGGTGCGCATCGGCTCCTCCTCGGCGCGTTCCGGTCTTGGTGGAGCGACATGGTGCAGCTGGTGTTCAATCCCGAGACCAATAACCTCGGATACGAGAACGCGTCGACGATAGACAACTATGGTGTCAACGGTGTGGTTGATGGCCAGCAAGGTGCCTTTCACTACGGCCTGTCGTTCACCGGAGCCTTCACGCGCCGCCGGGCCGGCGACGTCTCCACGCGACTGACGGTCGCTCCGCAGGTGTTCGGCAACGCGCGCGTGGCGTACGACCTCCCGCATTCCTTGCCCACTCTCGCGCTGGCCGCGAGCGTGGTGGGCCCACGGCTGGCCGATCGCGCCCTCGATGGCAACTTCGCTGTCGAGCCGAAGGCGCCGACGCAGGTCCAGCTCCGCGCGACCGCGGGCGGAGATCTCCGCGCGATTCCTGGCCTGACCTACCGGGTCTCGTTCGACTACGCCGTGTCCTCGACCAATCCATATGTCGCGGGACCAACTCAATTCGTCGATCCATCGGCGCCGAACAGGCCCGTGGCCGAGCTGGCGCCGGTGAACCGGATGACGTTCTTCCTGACCTTGCAGTACCACCTGTTCCGATAAGAACGAGCCGCCGCGGCGCCCGGTTCGACCTTTGACGGTGTCAGGTTGGCTCGAGCGGTCCGCTACGCCGGGTCGCGGGTGCCGGTCACTTTCCACACCGAAGGTCGCCGGTTCGACCCCGCATCCCATGCCATGGTCAAAGCGCCTTCTCTCGAAAATCCGTGGCGCGCCACCGTTGGAGTCGCTGAAATGGCGGGCTCCCGTGGGGGCACGCCGCTTGCTGTGCAGCGCGGCGTGAAGAAGCTTTCGCTGCTGACGGGGTGCCTGTTCCTCTTCGCGTGTTCATCGGATGGAGGTGGCGGTGGCGGCGGCGGGCACGGGGGAGGCAAGGGCGGAGGAGGAGGCGGCGGCAACTCCGGCGTCGCGGGAACCACTGGCGGCGGGGGTCACACCTCTGGTAGCGGCGGTCAGAGCGGTGGAAACGGCGGCGGCGACGCGGGCGGTGGCGGACGGACCGGTGGCAGCAGCGGCAACGCTGGCAACACCGCGGGCGGAGGCCAGACCGGCGGCGGCGGCTCCGCTGGGCGAGGAGGCGCCAGTGGCCAGACGGGCGGCGGCGGACAGGGAGGAAAGGCCGGACAGGGGGGAAAGGCCGGACAGGGAGGTGCCGGCGGCGGCCCGAGCTGTCGCGACCTGGAAACGGCTTACGCCAAGGCGCTGAAGCAAGCGAAGGCTTGCAACACCAGCTCCACGCAGCCGCAATCGCAGTGTGCCCAGTCGGTGACCTCGCCGCTGATCTGCTGTTCGACCTACGTCAACGACCGGACCGAGCCCGACAAGATCTACGCGCAATTCCAGACGGCCGGCTGCACCCCGACCCTGGTTTGCGCTGCCGTCACCTGCCCGGTGCCGGCTCGCGGCGCGTGCGTCCCGATCGACAGCGGCGACTGGTGCACGGACGTGCTGACGCCCTAGCACCGCGCCTCCGTCGGCAGGTTGCCTACGGCTGCTTCGTGAAAGCGGCCACCTCGGGGGGATTGTTCAGGCTGTTGTAGACCGTGAACACTCCGCCCGCCGAGGTGTAGCTGAACGAGAAGCTGCCTGCCGTTGCGGGGCAGACGATCTGGACGGTGATGGTCGCGTCCGTCAAGGTCGCAGCCTGGGTCGTCCGCTTGTCTGCCGCGCCGTTCTTGCTATCGATATCCTCGACCCGGAACATGTTGCCACCCAGGCTGGTAATCACGATGGTCTCCTTGCGGAGTTGGCCGTTGGGGCCGGACGCGCCGGACGCGCCCGTGTAAAAGTCCGCCTTCGTGCGGAAGTAGACGCCCGGGACCAAGGGGCCACCGGTTCCAACCGGCAGGGTCGCGGCGATGTTCGTCTCGGTGATTTGCGGAGCCGCATTGGTGATCGTGTTCGGGCAGACCAGGGGGCCCGCGGTACCGCCCGCGCCACCCGCCGCGCCGGCTGCGCCACCGGCTGCGCCGGCCGTGCCGCCGGCTGCGCCAGCCATTCCGCCGCCGACACCACCGCCGGCTGACCCAGCCGCGCCACCCGCGCTTCCACCGGCGCCCGCCTTCCCACCGGCGCCCGCCTTCCCACCGGCCGCGCCACCGGTTGCCCCGCCCGCACCCGCGGCGCCCACCGTCGCTCCCCCCTTGCCCGCGGTCCCGCTGGCGCCTCCGATAGCACCCGCAGTACCGCCTGCTCCGACCGTCGTGCCGCCTGCGCCCGCGGCGCCCCCCGCTCCGGCTGTCGAGCCGCCCATGCCGCCCGTGGCGCCCGCAGCCCCGCCGGTTCCCGCCGTCATGCCGCCCGCTCCAACTGGCTTGCCGCCCGCGCCCGCGGTTCCGGCTGCGTGTCCGGCTGCCCCGCCAGCGCCTCCGCGATTACCATTGCTGTCGTCGTTCGAACTACACCCGATGGCGAAAATGATGACGAGGGAACAGGACGACAGTGAGCGAACGTTGAACATGGGGTGAGGCTTCCTTCGGGTTCGTGGCGGGCCGGGTGGCAAAAGGGACGGGCACCTTATCCGCGATCGCGCGCGAACGCGAGGAGACGCGGTTCCGGCTTGCTCGGCATGGACCCATGGTGGGCCGCTCCGTCGTGTCGTGACGTCAACGCGCGCACGGCCAACGGCTATTCGGCGGGGCTGACGCGTCAGCGACGCTGACGTGTTCCGGAAACAAGGCGCAGCTGCGTTCATGCGGGCCCCGTTTTCTTCCCAATCTGACATAGACGGAAACCCTGGGGTCGCGTACGTACTACCGTACGCTGATCGGTCCGTGCACGACGTTGTCGCGCCTTCTCGTCAGCAGGTGTGGTGTTGGTTGGGAGGCGTCCGATGAAAAGACTGTGGATTGGCTTTGCCTTGGTTTGCGTATTTTCGTTCGGTGTCCTCGGGTGGATTGGAACGCGGATCTATCAAGAGATGCCGCCGCTGCCGCACGCGGTGATCGACACCAGCGGCTCCGCCGTCGTGCCGGACGGCGACATCTCCCGCGGCCAGAATGTCTGGCAAGCCCTCGGCGGGATGGAGGTGGGATCGATCTGGGGCCACGGCAGCTATCTGGCTCCCGACTGGACCGCCGATTGGCTCCATCGTGAGGCGACTTTCGTCCTGGAGGAGTGGTCGATCAACGAATTCGCCACCGGCTACGACAAACTGTCCGCCGAGAACGCTGCCAAGCTCCAAGGGCGACTCGAGGAGATGTACCGGCGCAACGATTTTCAGGCGGGGACCGGGACGCTGACAATCGAGCCCATTCGCGCGCGGGCCTTCGAGGCCTGCCTGCACCACTTCTCGGAGGTCTTCCGCGGCGGCAACGCGGCCTATGCCATTCCGCCAGGAAGTGTGAGCACGCCGGAACGCATGCGCCAACTGGCGGCGTTCATGTTCTGGACCTCGTGGGCTGCCGCCGCCACCCGCCCCGGCGACCGCGTTTCGTACACCAACAACTGGCCGCACGAACCCCTGATTGGCAACCGACCGACCGGTGACAGCGTCATCTGGACCGGCGTCAGCATCATCATGCTGTTGGCCGGGGTCTGCGCGATGGTGTGGTGGTATGCATCGCAGAAACCGGAAGAGGCACCCCCGGTCCCCGACCACGATCCCCTCTCGAACTGGGTCGCCACAGCCTCGCAGCGCGCGACGTTGAAGTACTTCTGGGTGGTGTCCGCGCTGATCCTGGTCCAAATCGTCATGGGTATCGTCACCGCACACTATGGCGTCGAAGGAGACGGATTCTACGGCTTCAAGCTGGCGGAGTGGCTGCCCTATAGCGTCTCGCGGACCTGGCACGTTCAGCTCGGGCTGTTCTGGATTGCAACCGCCTGGCTGGCGGCCGGCCTGTTCATCGGCCCGCTGGTCAGCACCGTCGAGCCCAAGTTTCAGCGCCTGGGTGTGAATGTCCTGTTTGGTGCGCTGCTGGTGATTGTGGTGGGCTCGCTGACCGGCGAATGGTTGAGCGTCAAGCACAAGCTTTCGGACACCAACGCCTTCCTGTGGGGTCATCAAGGGTACGAATACGTGGATCTCGGCCGCGCCTGGCAGATCTTCTTGTTCGCCGGCCTGCTGATCTGGCTGTTTCTGGTGGTTCGCTCGGTGCGCCCCGCTTTGAAAACCGCCGGCCATCAGAAGCCCTTGCTGTGGCTATTCCTGATCTCGGCCGCGGCGATCGGACTGTTCTACGGCGCCGGACTGATGTGGGGGCAGCACACCCACCTGTCGATCGTCGAGTACTGGCGCTGGTGGGTGGTTCACCTCTGGGTAGAGGGCTTCTTCGAAGTATTCGCCACCACGGTCATCGCCTTCTTCTTCACGCGGCTCGGTCTCATTCGCCCGGCGCTGGCCGCGAGGTCGGCGCTGCTATCGGCCACCATCTTCCTGGCCGGTGGGATCATCGGCACCTGCCATCACCTCTATTTCTCGGGTACGCCGACGGTGGCGCTGGCCTGGGGCTCGGTCTTCAGCGCGCTCGAGGTGGTGCCGCTGACCATGGTGGCGTACGCGGCCATCGACGATCTGCGACGGGGCAAGCAGACGGCATGGACGATCCGCTACAAATGGCCCATCTATTTTTTCGTGGCGGTCGCGTTCTGGAACATGGTGGGCGCCGGATTGTTCGGCTTCATGATCAATCCGCCGATCGCGCTCTATTTCATGCAAGGGCTGAACACCACGCCGCTCCACGGGCACGCGGCCCTGTTTGGTGTGTACGGCATGCTGGGCGTCGGCTTGATGCTGGTCTGTCTGCGCGCCATGAGCCCCGACGCCGTGTGGAAAGAGCGTTGGCTGCAAATAGCGTTCTGGGGCATGAACGGCGGTCTGATGATGATGTGCATCGGCAGCCTCTTGCCGGTGGGGCTGATGCAGACCTGGGCCTCGGTCGAGCACGGCTATTGGTATGCGCGAAGCACCGAGTTCCTGGGCACGCCCGTGATGCGCACACTGCGCTGGATGCGGGTTCCCGGCGACAGCGTGTTCGCTCTCGGGTCGTTCGTGTTGGTGGCCTTCGTGTTCACCACCCGGTCCCGGAAGCCGAAGGTGCCCGCCAAGGCCCCGGTGACGCTGCCCGAGGTGATTCCCCTGCCCGCGCCACACTCCGCTGGCTAGAAGCCATCGCCGCAATGAAGAAAGGCGAGACTCTGGTCAGCGACGCGCCGGCAGCGGGCAAGCGATGGGTTGCCGATGACGAGTCTTCCTTCAGCGGTGGAGGTTGCCCGTCAAGAGAAGGACCACCAGGATCAACACCACGATCCCGGCCGGTGACCATCCGGCGTAACCGAACCGGGAATGCCCGACGCCTCCCCCGACCAACGCCAAGACCAGCAGAATAATGATGAGGGTGAGCATTTTGATTTCGGTACCTTTCGTCCCGTCATAGGGTCGTTGATGCGGCATGAAGCCGCGAGTGGCTCGTCGACGGGGGCCGAGCCATCTCTTGATCGAGCAACGAAGCAATCAACTCAAGCAGCAAGACCCGGGCCTGGTGATTTGCCCCGTCCGTTGGCGCGTGACCGGCCGCTTCCAACGCCGGATCGCCGAGCAGCGTCCCCGAAATGAAACGGCGAGAGCGCCCTCGGCGTTTCGGTTGGCGGGCATGCACCGCGACAGGCTTCGCTGAAGTCCCCCGCGATCTGGCGGCGCTTGGTACCCGTTCCGTTCAGGGCACGCGCGGCGCGATCGGATGGCGATGACCGCCGAGGCGCAGCGTCGGATGCGTGGGTTCGCCCTCGATCCGGTCCGACAGTGCCGTCGCCGCCGAATTCGCCAGCCGCGCTTCCAGCCGCCCCCGTCGAACCCGGCAGCGCATGACGCCGGCGGTGTCGATGGTCAGGGTGGCGGCGTCCAAGGGTTCCTCGGAGCCGTCGGACAGCGCGAGGAGAATCGCCTCGCCATCGACCCGCGCCCCGCGCGCGACCAGCGGCGTGTCGTCGACGTCGACGTAGGCGAACCGCTGCGCATCCAGGCGCAGCACGTAGCGACCGTCGTCCAGACGATCCAGCCAGCGAAACAGAGCCTCGCGCAGCCCCTGGTGCAACACCGGCTGACCTTCGTGCTGGAACTCGCCTTCGCGATCGATGCGAATGCCGGACTGGCGGAGACGTTCGATCATCTCCGCGGGAAGCGTCATGCGCGTCGCGCGGTCAGGCCGCGCGCACCTGCTGGGCCAAGATCGCCATCCGATCTTTGCTCCAGAGCTTTTCCTTCTTCAGTCGCGCGCGCTCCAGTTGCTCGTCGGAGGTCAGCGACAGATGGTGCTCGAGCTCGGCGAGCCGCTTCTCGATCTCGATATGGCGCACTTTCAAGCGGAGGATTTCGGTCTCGACGTCACTGGCAGCGGACCCATCAACGATGCCCTCGCGAAAGCGCTCCATTCGGACCTCCCTAGGTAGCGACCAAGACTTCCTGGTCGATGGATCAAGAATATCCCGCAACCCGGGAGGGTCAACCGAACTGCGCACCAGAAAATGCCCGGCCCATGCCGGCCCCTTCCCATCGACGATCGCGGCGCCACGCGGCGCAATGCGCCCCGGCCCAGCCCAGGGCTCCGCCCCGGACTCGGGAGGGCGCCATCGCCCTCAAGCTCGGTGACTGGCTTCGAAGCGCGCGATGTCCGCTTCCTGCGCCAGCAAGAAGTCCATCTCGTCCTGGCCGTTCATCAGGCAATAGCGCGCGAAGGCGTCGATCGGAAACTTCACCGCGGTGCCGTCGCCCAGCGTCAGCGTCTGATCCTCCAGCGACAGCCTGACCGTCATGCCCGGCGCGGCCAGCAACTTCGCGTGGACGGAGGGCTCGACCACGATCGGCAACAGACCGTTCTTCAGCGAATTGCTGCGAAAGATATCCGCGATCGACGTGCTGACCACGGCGCGGAAGCCGTAGTCGTAGAGCGCCCAAGGGGCGTGCTCGCGCGAGGAGCCGCAGCCGAAGTTGTCGCCGGCGACCAGCACCGCCGCCCCCTTGGCCTCGGGACGATTCAGGATGAAGTCCGGCTTGGGTGTGCCGGCGCTGTCGTAGCGCCAGTCCGCGAACAGGTTGACGCCGATGCCATTCTTGCTGGTCACCTTCAGAAAACGCGCGGGAATGATCTGGTCGGTGTCGACGTTTTCGATCGGGAGAACGACGGTCTTGGTCGAGAAGGTCCGGATGGGTTCCATGTGGTGTGTTCTCCCTGCGTTAACCGAGCAACTGGCGCGCGTCGGTGATGCGTCCCGTGACGGCCGTCGCCGCAGCGGTCAGCGGGCTGGCCAGAAATGTCCGCCCACCCGCGCCCTGGCGTCCTTCGAAGTTGCGATTGCTGGTGCTGACCGCGTACTGCCCTGGGCGCAGCTGGTCGCCGTTCATCGCGATGCACATCGAGCAGCCGGCCTCGCGCCACTCGGCGCCCGCGTCCAGAAACACCCGGTCCAGCCCCTCGGCCTCGGCCTGCTTCTTCACGCGCTGCGAGCCCGGTACCACCATCGCCCGCATGCCCGGCGGAACCTTGCGACCCTTGAACACCGTGGCCGCCTGGCGCAGGTCCGAGATGCGCGAGTTGGTGCAGCTTCCGATGAACACCACGTCGATGGCACGGCCCAGCAGCGGCTTGCCCGCTTCGATGCCCATGTAGCCCAGCGCCTTCTCCATGGTGGCGTTTTCGGGCGCCGGCACCGCATCGCCGATCGCGATGCCCATCCCGGGGTTCGTGCCGTAGGTGATCATCGGTTCCAGCGTGGCGGCGTCGAAGCGCTCCTCGCGATCGAAGACGGCGCCTTCATCGCTGGGCAGCAACCGCCAGGCCGCGACCGCCTTGTCCCACGCCGCACCCTGGGGTGCCCGCGGCCGTCCCGCCAGGTAAGCGAAGGTCGTCTCGTCGGGTGCAATCATGCCGGCGCGCGCGCCCGCCTCGATCGACATGTTGCAAACGGTCATGCGTTCTTCCATCGAGAGCGCGCGAATGGCGCTGCCGCGGTACTCGATGACGTGGCCGGTGCCACCGCCAATGCCCAGGCGCGCGATGACGGCCAGGATGATGTCCTTGGCCGTCACCCCTGGCTTCAGCTGACCCTCGACGGTGATGGCCAGCGTCTTGGGGCGGCTTTGCAGCAGGCACTGCGTGGCCAGCACGTGGGATACCTCGCTGGTGCCGATGCCGAAGGCCAGCGCGCCGAACGCGCCGTGCGTGCTGGTGTGGCTGTCGCCGCAGACGATGGTCATGCCCGGCTGGGTCAGGCCCAGCTCCGGCCCGATCACGTGGACGATGCCCTGCCCTTCGCTCCCCAGCGCGAACAGCTCGATGCCGAACTCACGACAGTTGGTCTCCAGCTGGGTGAGCTGCTTCTCGGCCAGCTGATCCAGGATCTTGAACTTGCCGTCCGCCCCGCGAGGCGTGGTCGGGATCGAATGGTCCATCGTCGCGACCGTGCGCGCCGGCTGTCGCACGCGCAGCCCCCGCTCACGCAACCAGGTGAAAGCCTGCGGGGACGTGACCTCGTGAATCAGGTGCAGATCCACGTACAGCACGGCCGGGGTATCCGCGGTCTGCGGCCGCACCAGGTGGTTGTCCCACAGCTTCTCGAACAGCGTGCGTGGCTTCATGGCCCTGACTGTGAGGGCGGGCGGCATCACCGTCCAGTGACAATCGATTGCCACCATCGTTAAGTATTGCTTAACTTTCAATTCCCATGGATGCCGCGCTGCTGCCTGCCTTTCACGACGTGCTGGTGGTGGCGCAGACGGGCTCGGTCGGCGAGGCCGCGCGGCGCCTGCACAAGACGTCCTCGGCGGTGTCGCAGCAGCTGAGGCGCGTCGAGGAACGCTTCGGGGTGGCGTTGTTCGATCGCGTGGGACGGCGCCTGCGACCCAGTGCCGCGGGTGAGACGCTGCTGGGCGCGCTGACCCGTTTGTTTTCGGAAGCGACCTCGGTCGAGAGCTTGCTGGAGGAGCTGGCCACCAACCGCGTCACGACCTTGCGCGTGGCCGCCGCCGACTACCTGGGTGAAGCGCTGCTGCTGCCGGTGCTGCGCCGCCTGTTCGACGATCACGTCCCGCTGCGCTTCGAGATCACCACCATCAACTCGCCCGAGGCGCGCCGTCTGGTGTCGACCGGCCACGTCGACGCCGCCGTCATCAGCACCGACCGAGCGCTGGCCTCCGACGAGCTGGGGCTGTGCCGGCAGGCCTTCCGCTGGGTCGCGCCGCGCGCCTACCGGGGCCGCGCGCGCTCACCCGCGGCGCTGCTGGCCCACGAACCCCTCTTGCGCCTGGGGGCGGGAAGCCAAGGACGGCGCTTGCTGGATGAGTTTCTGGGGCGGTCGGGGCTGCGTCCGCAGTCGACCATCGATGTCCCCAGCGTATCGCTGATGCTGTCCTACGTGCGCAACGGACTGGGGGTGGGGCTGGCCCCGCACCTGGGAATCAACCGCGCCGATCGCGCGCGGGTGCTGGTGCAGCCCGCGGATGTCCCGGACATCGAGGTGCGCTTGATGCTGTACCCCGCCCTGAAGCGCAGCGCGCCCGTGCGCCGCTTCATCGACGAGCTGGTGGCCGAGGCGCGCGACAAGGGGAGTGTCAGGGGCTGACCCGACCGCTAGGCCCGCACCCGACGCAAGGTCAGCAGGCCGATCTCGGGGCGCACGCCCACCCGGACCGGCGGGCCGGTCGTTCCCAGCCCGCGGTTCACGTACAACGACGCGTCGCCCACCCGATAGAAGCCCGTGGTGAAGCGGGTGATCAAGCGCGCCAGGTTCAGCTTCCGCGCGAAGAACGGTAACGCCAGCTGGCCACCGTGGGTGTGGCCCGACAACGTCAAGTCCACGCCGCGGGCGGCGGCTTCGGGGAACAACGCCGGATCGTGCGCCAGCAACAGCGTGGGCATCCCGGCCGGTCGATCGGCCAGTGCCCGATCGAAGTCCTGGCGCCGCGTCCACGTGTCGTCCACGCCGGCCACGAAGATCCTTCCATCCCCGTGACTCACCTCGACGCCGCGGTTGCGCAGCATCGTCAAGCCCGCCTCTTCGATGGCGGTCGCCAACGCCTCTCCGTCGGTGAAGTAGTCGTGATTGCCCATGCTGGCGAACACGCCGGACGGCGCACGAAGCTTGCCCAGTTCGGCGGCGACCACGGGCACGAACTTTTCACCGTTGGCGATCAGATCGCCGGTGACCGCGATCAGGTCGGGGCGCAAGCGATTGACCTGGGAAACCCAGCCGGCCACCCGCGCACCGCTGGCGAACGGTCCGCAGTGCAGATCGGAGATCTGGGCGACGCGGAACCCTTCGAAGGCCTCCGGCAAGCCCACGATGTGAATGTCCCGGGTGCGCAACCGCGGGCGCTGCCAGACCGCCCCTGCCGCCCCCAAGGTCGCCAGCGCCACCCCCAGGATCAGCGCCACGTCCCGGGTCAGCGACGAAAAGTGCGCCAGGCCCAGCAGCACCGGCGCCAGCAAGGCGAACAGCAAGGCCACCGTCCACCAGGCAAAGAACGGCCACAGAACACCGTACAGCTGGACCGGGCTGGGCTCGCCCCACACCGAACGGCCACCGAACATGCTGGAGAGGAAGGCGATGGTCAGCGCCGCGGGGGCCAACACGAAGGGAAGCCAATGCCCCGTCAGCGTGCCCAGAGCGGCGACCAGCGGAATCTGGATTCCCACCGACACCAAGAGGGCCACCAGAACGACACGCCCCCGCCGGCGTCGTGGCGACGACCGGGACGTCTGAGCGGGTTCGGACACGCGCTAACTGTGACGGTGAAAGCCACGCCCTACAATGAAAACCAACACTTCTTCACAGGACCCACGCGGGCCATTGCGCCGGTCGAGCTCGGGGAACTAACCGCGAGCGGTCGCCACCGCGCCGGCCTCGGCGGAGCGGGCGCGCACCAAGGGCAATTCCAGCGCATCCGCCAGGGCCTCGGCGCTGGCCTCGATGATGTTCGGTGACACCCCGATGGTGCTCCAGCGTTCTTCACCGCGGGCGGCCTCGATCAGCACCCGGGTCTTGGCGCCGGTGGCCGCCTCGGGATCCAGGATGCGCACTTTGTAGTCGACCAGCCGGACATCCCGCAGCAACGGGAAGGTGGCGTTCAACGCCTTGTGAAAGGCGCCGTCCAGCGCGTGCACCGGCCCGGCTCCCTCGGCGACGGTGTGAACAATCTCGTCGCCGATGCGCAGCTTGACCGTCGCCTCCGCGAACATGCTGTTGCCGCGCCGGCGCTCGGAGATCACGACCACGTCCAGCACCTCGAACGGCGCCACATAGTCGGGCTTGTCGCGGCGAAGCAGCAGCTCGAACGAACCGTCGGCGGCCTCGAACTGATAGCCCTGGTTCTCGAGCTCCTTGATGCGGTTCACGACGGCGCGTTCGTTGCCCCCCGCATCGACGCCCATTTCGCCCGCGCGGAGCCGTACGTTGCCCCGCCCGGAAAGCTCGGACACCACCACCTTGCGGGTGTTGCCCACCGCCTCGGGGGGGATGTGCTCGTAGCTCTCGGTGACCTTCTCGATGGCGGCCACGTGGGCGCCGCCCTTGTGCGAGAAGGCGGACGCCCCCACGTAGGGCGCGTGCGCCCGCGGGCGAATGTTGGCGATCTCGCTGACCGCCCGTGACAGATCAGTCAGGCGCGCCAGATTCTCGGCGGGAACGCAGGCCCGTTTCATTTTCAGCTGCAGGGCCGGGATGATCGAGATCAGGTTGGCGTTGCCACAACGTTCGCCCCATCCGTTGATGGTCCCCTGCACCTGGGTGCAGCCCGCCTCGACGGCGGCCAGCGCGTTGGCGACGGCCAGATCGCTGTCGTTGTGCGAATGGATCCCCAGCGCGGTGGGCACCGTGCGGCGCACGTGCGCGATGATGTCGGTGATCTGGCTGGGCAAGCTGCCGCCGTTGGTGTCGCACAGGGTCAGCCAGTCAGCGCCCGCCTCGGCGGCCATGCGCAAGGTCGACAGGGCATAGTCGGGGTTGGCGCGATAGCCGTCGAAGAAGTGCTCGGCGTCGTAGACCACCTCGCGTCCGGCGGCCTTCAGGAAGCGCACGCTGTCGCCGATCATGGCCAGGTTCTCCTCGGCGGTGGTTCCCAGCACGCGCGTCACGTGCAGCAGCCACGACTTGCCGAAGATGCACACCACGGGCGTGTCCGCGTCGACCAAGGCCCGCAGGTTCGCATCCTCCGCCGCGGTCCCGCCGGCCTTGCGGGTGCTACCGAACGCGGTCAGCTTGGCGTGCTTCAGTCGCAGGCCGCGGGCGCGCCGGAAGAACTCGACGTCCTTGGGGTTCGACCCTGGATATCCACCCTCGATGAAGTGAATGCCGAAGCCGTCCAGCAGGCGACAAATCTTCAGCTTGTCCTCGACCGAAAGGGACAATCCCTCGCTCTGCGTACCATCGCGCAGGGTCGTGTCGAACAGCTGAACGTCCATGATCCGGGCCTCCTTGGGGGAGGCGGAGCTTACGGGACGGGGCCCCCGGTTGCCAGGCTGGACCGGGTCGTCGACGAATCCCGGGCCCGCCGGCCTAAAAGGGAAATTCGACGCCCACCGCCAGGCCGAGAGCCCCGTAGCGGTCGTGCTCGGTGGTGGTGGTCGTCGTCGTGCCGTCGCTGTTGGTCGTGCTCTTGGTGACCATCACGCGGTCGGTGCGAATCAGGGTGGCCGAGTTCAGGCCGATCTGGAGCCGCGCGGGCGTCAACCCCTGCCGGCAACGACCGTGGTCCAAGGGGATCTCCAGCCCCACGCCAAGCCCGAAGCCATAGGTGAGGGCGGCCTTGTCCGACGCTGCCAGCGTCCCGTCCTGGTTGCGGAAATCGACCTGCTTGGCCCCGATGGGGAGGCTGGTGAAGACGCTGCCACTTCCAAAGGGCACCGCGTAGCAATTCGGGTAGGACAAGATGCCGCCCACGTCGATGGCGGTGAACGCACCCGCGGCGGGCGCGACGCCGCCGCCGACGCCGCCGGTCACCGCGGCCCACCCGCCCCGATTGGCCACCTTGCCGCCCACGCGCGCGGCAAAGATGTTGCGGTTGATATCGGAGTGTTCGTCATACACCGCACGCGCCCAGGTGGCGTCGGCGTTGACTTCGATCCCCTCCTCCACGCCGCGCCGGACGCCCACGCTTCCCACGGCCACCCCGGGATCAAAGACACTCGCGTAGGCCGCGCCGCGCGCGCCCACCACCGTCTCGCCCGGCGCCGCGGTCTTGGCCGATTCGACGTTGACCATCCGCGCGGGAGGCGAGACCAGCACGTACGAGCAACCGCCAACCCCGAGGGCGAAGAGGGTCAGCCCAAGCGGTAGGAGCCGCACACCGGCAGAGCATTCGGCGTCTCTCATGCGGGCCGGGAAACGCAAGGCGTATGCCACCCGTCACAGACCGACGAAGGTCCTCGGTGCAAGCGAGGCGGCGCGGCCGTGCCGGTGGAGACGCGACGAAATGCGTTGAATCTTTGACAGCCGCCGGTCAGGGACCGGAACGTTTCGGCTTGGTAATGTCGGGCGCGCGACCATAGGCCGGAACCGCCTTGCTCAGATCCTCGACGTCGCCGCGCTTGAACCGCTGGATGGCGTGGGCGGCAACGGCGTCGGCGCTGGGACCGGGCACCTCGACGAATCGCCCGCGCGCGGCCAGGCCCTCTTCGAGGATCGCGCGGTATCGCACCGCCCCCGAGCCCCCGAAGACGATCGGCGCATCGCCCGCGACCAACGGGTTCCCGGCCGCCACCAGCTCGGCCGGCGCCAGCACCCAGTCCTCCCCTCCCCGCTCGACGTTTCGAGGCTCCTCCCCGCCCTGCTCGAACGGCGCCAGGTAGACCTGCCCCTTGCCCGCGTCCAGGCACGGCCACAGGCGTTCACCGGCTCGCGCCAGCGGAACCAGATCCCACGCCAGCGCTTGCAGCGACGACACCGAGAGGAACGGAATGTCGAAAGGGATCGCGAACCCCTTGGCCACGGCGTAGCCGACCCGCAGTCCGGTGAAGCTGCCGGGTCCCGCGCCGCAAGCGATGGCGGCCAGCGACGCCACCGCGACGCCGGCCTGTTCGGCGACCTCGACGCACAGCCGTAGCAAGTTCGACGAGTGCCGTTCGCTGGTGGCCGACGCGCGGGCGCGGCACGCGCCGGTGTCCAGGTCGTACACGCCGACGCGTGCGACGGGCGTCGACGTCTCGATGGCCAGCAGAGCTTTCATCGGGGAAGCAGGTACCTGACCACGTCGTTGCGCAACGCGAACAGCATCAACACCGCCACAATCGCCAGGCCGATATACGACGCGATCTCTCGCGCACGCACCGAGGGGGGACGACGTTTGAACAGTTCGATCGTGAAGAACACCAGCAAGCCTCCATCGAGAATGGGAACCGGGAGAAAATTCAGCACCGCCAGATTGATGCTGAGCAGGGCCATCAGCCACAGGTACTGATCGACGCCCTGCTCGGCCGCCACGCCGGCGACATAGCCGATCATGATCGGGCCGCCCAGCGTCGACAGCGGCACGCGGCCGCGCGCGATCTGGATGAACCCCTGGACCATCGCCACCAGGATGTGTCCGGTGCGTTCGAACGCGTGCGAGACGGCATAGCCGAAGCGGTTCTGGATCGGCACCTGCGCGTCGGTGCGCCAGGCCAGCCGATTCAGCGCGCCGAACACCAGGCGTCGTTCCTCCTGGCGATAGGCGTCCATTTCCGAGCGGACCTCCTGCCGAAAATTCGCGCTGCGCGCCACGCCACCGGGCGACACCCACGCGATCTGAAACGTACGCTCCGGGCTGGCGGCCAGCTGTTGCCGCAGCAGGTCCCAGCTCCCGATCGGCTTGCCGTCCAGCTCGACGATCCGATCGCCGCGGCGGATCCCGATCACGTCGGCGGGGCTGCCGGGATCGACCGAGAACACGAACAGCTCGGCCGAGAGGATCCCCGTCTCGTAGGTGCGGTGCCCGGTGGCATCGAAGACCGGATTGGGAATCACCACCGCCGTGCCGGGCTGCTGGATCTCGACGTGCGCGAACGGCACCGCCGAGTACCCGCCGCGCAGGTACGTCACGCGCAATGGCGACGCGCCCATGCGCCCGATGGCGCGCTGAAACTCCGCCCAGGTCGCCACCGGACTGCCGTTCACGGCGGTCACGAAGTCGAAGGTCTTGAGGCCGGCCTGGGCGGCCGGTGATCCCGGATCGATGACCCCGATCTCCGGCAAGTGAAAGCGCGGTGACACGCCGATCCAGCCCACCGACTCGGGAATGCCCAGCGCGCCCGGGCGTTCAATCCGCACCGGCACCACGTCGCGTTCTTCCAGATCGGTCCCGCGCCGGATCTCGAACCGCCGGGTGCGACCGCGATCCTTGGCGATCTCGTCTTCCAGTTCCTCCCAGTACCGGATGCGCTTGCCGTCGATGGCCTCGACGGTGTCGCCGGGCAGCAGGCCCGCCGCCGCCGCGGGGTAGTCCGGCAGCACGGTGCCCAGCGTCGGCGGCAACAACGTCCGCTGGCCCGCATAGTGGACGAAGTAGATCAGCAGCGGCAGGACCAGGTTGGCCATCGGTCCGGCGATCACGATGGTGTACCGCTGCCAGAGCGGCTTGGTCACCATCGCGCGCGGGCGATCGCGCGGGGAAATCGCCTCGGCGGGATCCTCGCCCAGCAGGCGCACGAAGCCGCCCAGCGGCACCAGCGACAGGCGGTACTCCGTTTCGCCCCAGGTGAACCCGAACAGGCGCGGCCCGAACCCCAGCGAGAACCGCAGCACCTTGACGTCGAACAACCGCGCGCAGGCGAAGTGGCCCAATTCGTGGACGAAGATCAGCGCCCCCAAAAGAGCCAGAACCGCGGCTGCCCAGACAAGGAGATTCATGCGAGACCAGCGGCGCCGGCGCGCCGAGGGCCCTTCATAGCACCGCGGAAGGCCGGTCGTCAGCCCGGAAGCAGCCCGCCGACGGCGTCTCAAGCCGTCCCCCGCTTCGGCCGAAGAAAGAACCCGTAGAAGAAGGAAGAGGCCAGAGCCCAGCGCCATGCGATCGCCCGAACCCCCCAAGCCGCGCAAGCCCGCCGGCGCCGCCAAGGTCGCCCTGCCCGAATCGATGGCCTCGCGCATCGACGACGTGGAACGCACCATCGAACGCGTGCGCGGGCTCTACGAGGCGCACTTTCTGGGCATCGAGCGCCGCCCTCCGGAGGTGCAGCGTCTGGAACTGCAGCGCAAGCTGGCCGAAGTCCGGCGGGTCCCCGTATCGAACACGGCCCTGAAGTTCCGACTGGATACTCTGGTGCAACGGGTGACCGTCCTGTCCACCTACTGGACGCGCACCATGCGCGAGATCGAACTCGGCACCTATCGACGCGACGTCTTCAAGACCCAACGGCACCTGGCCAGCCGGGCCGGGGCCGAAGGCGCACGACGTCCGCCCCCGCCGACGGACGAGACTTAGTTGGACGGGTTCAGCCCGACACTGGCCATCGCGCGGAACTCGGCGTTATCGCGCACCAGGTCGGCAAACGGCAACATCGCCTGAAGCCGCCCCTGCGACAGAAACATCAGGGCGTCACAGCGCTGAACGGTGCTGAGCCGGTGCGCGATCACGATCAGTGTCTTGCGGCCCCGTAGCCGCTCGATGGCCTCGGTCAGCTCGCGTTCGGTCTGGTTGTCCAGCGCCGCGGTGGCCTCGTCCAGCACCAGCAGCTCGGGGTCGTGGTACAGCGCCCGCGCGATGGCGACCCGCTGGCGCTGCCCGCCCGACAGCCGAATTCCGCGCTCGCCGATCGGCGTGTCCAACCCCGCCGGAAGCCCGTCGACGAACTCGGCCAGTTGCACCAGCATCAGCGCCTCGCGCACGCGCCCCTCGTCGATGGCCTCCGCCGGGATGCCCAGCGCGATGTTCTTGCGAAGGCTGTCGGCGAACAGGAACGCGGTCTGCGGGACGTACCCGATGCGCCGCTGCCAGGCCCGTCGCGCGCCGCGGATGTCGACGCCGTCGACCGCGATGCGCCCCACCGACGGTTCGAGCAACCCGAAGATCAGGTCGATGAGGGTGCTTTTCCCGGCGCCGGTTGGCCCCACCACGCCGATGGATTGACCGCGCCGGATCGTCGCGCTGATCTCCGAGAGCACGAACGGCGTCGCATCACCGTAGCGGAACGAAACGCGTTCCAGGGTCAGCGCGTCCTGAAATTCGATCGCGCCCCGGTCCGTCTCGGGCTCGACCCGCGCCAGGTCGCGCAGGAACTCGGCCCGGTGGCTAGTCAACCGATCGATCGCCGCGCCCGCGCTCCGCAACGAATCCACATGGAGCAAGAGGCGGTTGGCCGATGGGATCAGGCGAAAGCCCGCATAGGCGAACAGCCCCAGCAGCGGAACCACGTCCCGGCCCGAACGTCCGCCCACGGTCGCCAGGGCCACCACCAGCACCACCGACGAGACGAAGATGGTCTCGATCGCGATGCGAGGCACCGCGGTCAGCCACCCGTGCCGCCGCCGCGCGCGCGCCAGAGTCTCCTGCGTCGTCGCGAACGACTGCCCGAAGGCATCTTCGCGCCCCAGGATCTTGATCTCGCGAATGCCGCCCAGACTCTCCTGGGCGTCCTTCAAGGCCTGGCGGCCACGCTGTTCGCTCTCCTTGCCCCAGCGCCGGCTCCCGCGCTTGGTGATCACCAGGGTTGCCGCCACGAAGACCGCCAGCGTCGACGCGGTCCCGAGGGTGACCAATGGGGCGGCCAGCAAGAGGAACACCATCAACCCCAGGCTGACCAGGAGCTCGGCGAACACGTGGGTCAGCGAGCCCAGGCCCATCTGGACCGCGCGCTCGACCGCCACCGTCGCGTCATAGGCCAGCTCGGACGAGGTGTAGCGCAGGTGCGTGGGATAGGGCGCCGCCAGATAGCCCGCGAACAGGCGGCTGGAAACCCCGGCGATGGTGTCCGCCACCGCCCGGCTCTGGGCGCCGGCGACCAGCAGGAGCGCCAGGCTCCGACCGATGAAGAAGATCGCGACGAAGATGCCGACCGCCAGCACGATGGTGCGGTCGCTGGCCTCCGCCAGGCCGCGCGCGATGGCCTCCGGCAACCATGGCGCGGGCAACGCGCGCGCCACCGCCGGATCCCCGGCCACCCGGACCAGCAAGAACACCAGCGCGGTGCCCAGCATCTCGATCACGCCGGTCGACACCAGCAGCGGCCCCAGCGCCAGCCAGCGCCGCCGCTCCGCCGGGCTCAGCAACGCGCGCAGCTGGGCGGCCAGCTGCCACATGGTCACGGCCGCGCCCCCCGGCCCGTCGACGACGCGACCGACACGAGTTTCTGCAAGGCGATCCTCGACGTCGTGGTGCCGGCTCGCATGGTCAGCCGTCGATCGCCAGGGGGCTGTCCGGCTCCCCTTCCGGTTGTTCTTCGACGCGCTCGCCGCGTTTCAGGTTCAGCCGGCCCTCGTGCCACAACGTTGTCTCCACCGCGTCCAGCAACGGCCTGGTGCTATCCCGATCGTTGGCGGAGATTGCAATCACAGGAAAGCCGCCCGAGGTCCGTCGCAGCGCCAGCACCCGCGCACGCTCTTCGGGGTCCAGTCGATCCAGCTTGTTCATCACGACGATGCGCGGGGTCTCCGCCAGGCCGCGCTCGGTCAGGATGCGCTCGACCGCCGCCATCTGGGCTTCGCCATCCGGATCGGCGGCGTCGACCAGATGCAGAAACAGATCGGCTTCGTTCAATTCCTCCAGAGTGGCGCGAAACGCCTGGGCCAGATCGGGCGGTAGGTCGCGGATGAATCCCACCGTGTCAGCGATGATGATCTCGCGCTCGCGCGGAAAACGCAGGCGCCGGGTGGTCGGATCCAGCGTGGCGAACAGCTTGTCCTCGGCCAGCACGTCGCTCTGGGTCAGCGTGTTCAGCAACGTCGACTTGCCCGCGTTGGTGTAGCCGACGATGGCCACCACCGGCAGGCCGCGTGCGTCGCGCTGCGAACGCCGGCCAGCGCGCTGCCGACTGTAGTGTTCGATCTCGCGTTCCAGACGATTGATTCGTTCGCGCGCCCGCCGCCGGTTCTCCTCCAGCTTGGTCTCGCCCGGCCCCCGCCCCCCGATGCCGCCGGTCAACCGGCTCATCATGGTGTTCTTCTCGTGCAGCCGCGGCAGGCGATAGCGAAGCTGCGCCAGCTCGACCTGCAGCTTGCCGTCGCGGCTCTTGGCCCGGCGCGCGAAGATGTCGAGGATCAGCATCGTGCGATCGATGACCCGCAGGTCGGTGAAATCCGCGATGGCGTGGGCCTGCCCCGGTGTCAAATCGGGATCGAAGATCAACACCTCGGCGTCGACCTGCATCGCGCGAATCAGCACTTCCTCCAGCTTGCCGCGACCGATCAGCGTCTTGGGATCGGCCTCCGGGCGGCGCTGCTCCACGATTCCGGTCACTCGAACTCCTGCGGTCCGGCACAGCTCTCGCAACTCGGCCACGCGTGCCTCCTGGCTGGCCGCGGCCTTCCCCGTCTTTCCCATCTTGCCGTCCTTGCGACGGATATCCACCACCACCAGCAAGGCCCGGTCCTGGCCCGTGGTCGCCACCGCGCGCGGGTAGGCGCGATCGAACTCCTCCTCCAGCGCGGACATCAACGCCACGACATCCAGCTGGTGCCGATGGAACGGCTCGGCCGGCAGCACCCGCCAGGGCTTGGCCGCCACCTCGCTGCCTTCGGCCTCGTGGTCGACCGGCAGCAGATGCGCCAGATGCATGTCCGCCGGACGCCCGTCGGGCAGCATCCCGATGGCGGCCACCAGATCCAGGCGCAACAGCGCAAGGTCGACCAGATCGTCGCGGGTCAGCGGCTCGTTGCGCAGGTGGGTGTGCACCAGCCGCAAGCCGCGAAAGCGCCCGCGTCCCGCCCGCAGGCGACCGATCTCGGGCAGGTTCAGGCGCGATGCGTCCCCGACGAACACATGCTCGATCTCTCCCCGGCGGGAAACCAGGACCCCCACCTGGCGATCGATCTCGCGCGACACCGTGCACAGATACGTACCCAGCTCGACCGAAACGACCTCTTCAGGGCGCAGCCGTCGCCGATACACCCGCTCGAGCGCGTGTATCTGACTGGGCTTCAGCCCGGTGATGTTGCCCGAGACGGTGTTCACGCCCCTACCACCCGCAGCTCACGGCCGGCGCGATCAATTCCGTTCCCGACCGACTGCCACCCCGCGGTCCAGATCGCGCGCTTCTGTCGCAGGTCTCGCGGCGAAAAAACAGCGTCCCCCCAACAGCCAGGCAGTTCAGCTCTTCTCCGCCTCGTCCCCGGCGGGCACGGGCTTGAGGCCGGACTGTGGCGGCGCGGCGTTCCGTTCGTCCAACAAAGCCAGAGCCACGCCCAGGGCGCGTCGCACCTTCTCGGTGGTCTTCTCGTCGCTGCGCAGACGTTGAAAGGCGCGCACCACCTGATCCTCGTAGTCGCTGACCTTGGCTTCCAGCTCGTTCACACGATCGCGGGTCTGGGTCAACTTCACCTCGCGATCGCCCAGCTCGGCGCGCGCCGCGTTCAGGTCGGCCTCGAAACCCGACATCCGGCGGTAGGCCTGATCCAGCTCCTGCAACCGGGCCGCCAGCTCGCCCTCGGCGCGCGCCGCGCGCCCCACCGCCTGATCGTGCTCGGTCCGGTGCCGGTCAGCCAGCTCGGTCTTTTCGATCAGGTGCCGGCGCTCGCTCTCGGTGACCCGCGCGTGGTGCTCTTCATCGCGCACTTGCAGCTCAGCCCGCCGTCGGTTCTCGGCCTGTTCCAGCTCGGCGACCCGACGCTGCTCTTGCTCCAGGATGTCGCGTTGTCGTCGGTCTTCCGCGGCCGCCAGCTCTTCCTCGTGGCGCCGTCGCAGTCCCAGGACCTCATCGCGATGGGTCCGGTGCTTCACCTCGGTCTGCGACTCGTAGGCCTGCCGTTCGGAGGCCAGCTGCAGCGCCTGCTCTTCCTTCAACGACTGGAGATTCTTCTCGTGCTCGCGCCGCAGCTTCGCGAGCTCGTTTTGCAGGCGCTCGGCGGCGACGGTCAGCTCGTCGGTGAACCGCTTCTGCAAGGCCTCCATCTCGGCGCGGTGCGTCCCTTCCAGGTGCAGCACCTCCGCCTGATGGGCGGCCTTCTCGGCGGCGTCCGCGGCGGCAAACTCGTCGGCTGCCTTGGCCAGACCTACCCGCCGGGATTCTTCGACCTCGGCGATCTTGGCTTCCAGCTCGAAGCGGACCTTGTCGCCCTCGGCCCGGACCCGCTCGATCTCTTGCGCGGCCCGCTTGCGGGCGGCTTCCAGCTCGTCTTGGCCCTTGCGCAGTTCCTCGTGCGCATCGTCCAGCCGGGCCTTCAGGCCGCGCTCGCGCTCGACCGACTTCTCCTTGTCCTGGGTCAGCTCCTGGACCTTCTCGTTGGCGGCGACCAGGCTCTTCTCGAAGCCCAGGGTGCGCTCGTCCAGATCACGCCGCGCCCGCTCCAGCTCGCGGATCTTGTCCTTGTGGTCCAGGATCAATCGATCCTTCGCGTCCAGCCCGTCGCGAAGATCCAGGATGTCCTTCTCTTTGCGGTTGATGATCTCGCGCAGGTTCAGCAGGTCGCGTTCCTTCGAGAAGGCTCCCTGACTCACGGTCTGGGTCATGTGCTCGCGCTGCTCGTCCAGCTCCTTGCGGAGGGTCTGGCGCTCGGTCTCCAGCGACGAGATCCGCGCTTGTAGCTCGACGGCCCGGCTCTCGGCTGCCCGCTTCTCTCCGTTGACGGCCACGACCTGGCCCTGCAAGGCGCTCAACTCGTCTTGTAGTGAAGCCAGCTGCTGATCCTTGGCGGCGTCACGCGCGCTCCCCCGTTCGTCGTACAGCACCTCCTCCGGCAGTGGGGGCACCTCGTTGCCCAGACCGGCCAGGAGCTGGTCCTCCACCACCTCGAACGAGGTGGTGGCCGTGGTCGGCGACGACCCAAAGGGAGCGGAATCCTCTCCCTCGGGGGACTCGCTCGGGACTGCCGGTGACGCGGCTTGCGTCACCAAATCGTAGGGAGCGCGGTCGGACGCGTGCTCCCAGGGCATCTTGGCCGGCAGATCGGCGTCGCTCCACATCGACCGCAGGTCCACCAGATCCCCACCCTCGGGCGGGGTTCCGGTCGACGGAAAACCAGCAGCGGACGGCGCTACGTCGGGGGTGGGGGTGCCGGCCTCGGCGGAGCCGGCTTCCAGCGCCGCAAATGCGTCCTGGGCTTCCTTGTCGAACTGGGCGGCGTCGAAGTGCATCGGATCGCCGGCCACGACCGGTCCCGAGGCCAGGTCGTGAAACGGCGAAGGTGCGTTGGCGTCCACGTTGGTGGGCCTGGACAGCTCGCCCAGCATCGCCAAGGACTGGTCCGCGGCTGGAACGGCCTCCAAAGCCGGGTCTCCATGCGGGATCGCGCGGAAATCGGCGACGGTATGTTCCTCGACCAGGGCGACGTCGTCGTCGGACACCTCAGCCAGCTCGTCGTCGGCGAGCTCAATCTCGTCCCCGTCCGCCTCGCCCGCCGCGCCGCCTTCGACATCGATCAGGCGCCGCACCCGTGCCATCAGGGTGTCCCCGTCGAAGGGCTTCAGGAGGTATTCGTCGGCGCGCGACTTCAACTTCTTGTGCTGCTCGAACGTGGCCATCGTCTCTTCGGCCGAGACCAGGATCAACGGCACGTCATTCAAGGCAGGGTTGCGCTTGATCTTGTTGCAGATCGCATAACCGACCTTGCGTGGTTCGACCGACAGGATGATCAGGACCGGGCGATTCGTTCGCGCCCACTCGATGGCTTGCTCGCCATTCGAAATGCTCTCGATTCGAAGACCGTGCGGCGACAAGGCTCGCCGGATCTCCACGACCGTGGCGGCATCCGGTTCAATACACAAGACAATTCGCTCAGCCATCGATCCTCCCAGGGTAAATCATCCTAACACCCCAGGAGGGCTGCTCAAGGCCACCCGGCGAAACCACGCCCGACGTTCAACGTTCCGCGCGCGACGAGCGCCGTTGATCAGTGAAGGGCGCCTGCCGGAAGCGTGGCCGGCATCGCCGCGTTCTGCTGAAAACTGGCGCTCACCAGGTTGGTCAGAGAATCCTCGTCGAGATCCGCGGTGATCACGTATCCAAGGCCCCGGTCTTGATAGGCGGCGGTCGAGATCCCCGGCCCCCCTCGATAGAAAATCTCGCGTCCGTCCACGATCCGTCGATGGGGCGCCTCGATGGAGGATGACTCCGCGTCGAACATCAGGACCGACACGCGGTGGCCCCGGGGATCCTGGTACACCAGATAAGCGGCTGGATGGGCCTCGACATTGACCAGGCGCCCTCCCTGACACGTGATCTGCGCCGGAAGCCGCGGGGGATGGACCGGAAAGTCGACCCGACCTCGGAACCAGGACGACACCGAACCACAGTCAGAACCCGAAATATCGAGCGGAAGCTCGGTCTGATAGGTCCGCCGCGCCTGATCCATCACGGTCGAATGGCGGTTGCGAACGGTCGCGCAAATCGCCACCACCAGGCCCACCGCCGCCACCGCCGGGACCATGCGCGGCCACGTCCATAGCGGCCAGCGCGGCGGCGCGCTGGGTTGCGCCGCCAGCGCCACCCGGATCCGCTGCTCGAACACCGATGGCACCGGCCGGCGTGGCAGATGGCCTCGCACCGCCGCCTTCATTCGCCCGGCCAGGCGGGCCGCCCCTCGACACGGCTCACACTCGCCGAGGTGACGTTCGAACGTGTCGCGATCGCGCCCGGCCAGCTCACCGTCCACGTAGGACTGCGTGAACGACCCGACATCGCCGCAGCCAAACTCCTTGGCTCGATCAGGCTTGGCCATGGCCCGTCCCTTCCCCGCCGCCGCGTTTCCGCCGAAACGATTCCAGATCGAGGGTCACGCTCTGTGCATTCCCTTCCGAGGCCGAGGCACCGCCGGCGCCCTCCTGGGGACGGCCGGGATCGACGATGCCCTGTTCGACTGCATAGTCGAATAATAGCCCCTGGAGTAACTTACGCCCGCGATACAGGCGGCTCATCACGGTGCCAGCCGGGCACTCCATGATCTCGGCGATTTCCTTGTAGGTGAAATCTTCCAGGTCGGCCAGGATCACCGCCAGACGAAAATCCTCAGGAATCTGCGTCAGGGCGCGTTCGACGTCCTCGGAGACCAGCCGGCCCAGCAAGGCGGTGTCCATGTCGCGTCGGCCCTGCTGTCCCGCGAAGAACTGTTCGATGTTGGCCTCAGACGACTTGGCCTCCGTCAGGATCTCGTGCTCGCGTTCGCGCTCGCGGTAGCGGTTGCAAAACACGTTGGTCAGGATGCGAAACAGCCAGGCCTTGCAGTTCGTGCCGGGCTGAAATGAATCGAAGAATCGGTACGCGCGGAGCAAGGCGTCCTGCACCAGGTCTTCGGCGTCGCGCTCGTTTCGGGTCAACCGCACGGCGGCCGAATACAGGGCCGACAGGTGCGGAAGGGCCTCCCGTTCGAAGTCCGCCCGAGAGGGTCGTCGATTGAACAGTGACATCGCTCGGTAGGCTAAACACGGCGCAGGACGGGACTATTCCACAAACCAACCGGAGGATTGCAGGTCGCACCCCCACCTACTGGCAGCTGACCTCCAAGAAGAGCCGGTTCCCGGCGGTCTGACTGGCGGGATCGGAGGACGCATAGTCCGCGTAGGTGGCGAACAGGCTGGCGCCAAGGGGGCTGGTCGACACCGCGCCAGTGTTTCCGTGGGACGAGGGCAGCGTGACGACCTGGGAGGTCTTGTTGCCGCGATGGTCCACTTGCCAGGCCTGGCCCCCCGACCGCTGGGCGAACAAGAGGGTGAACTTGGTGTTGCTGGTCGACCCGACGCCCACCACGGGCGGCGCGTCACCGCCCGGGACCCGTTCGTTGCTGAGGACGATCGTCGGCAGAAAGTTTGCCGTGTCGGATATGGCGGTGAACAGGTCGCCACGTCCATAGCTGGTGGGCGGATCCCCCAGTTCCTTCCAGGCGACGGCGTAGCCGCTGGTCGTCGGCACGAACGCGGGGCAACCGACGCGGACGCTTCCGAGCGGGAGCGTCCGTGACGAGCCGGGCTGTCCGTCCCGGTCGACCTCCTGAAAGAACAGGGTGTGCGAGTTGGTGGCGATGTCCGCGCGCACGTAGCTGAGCGTGAGGTCGTCCTTCCCGGGCACGAAACGGAGACAATCCAGATCGTCTACCGAGCCGGCGTCGACGGGGCCGGCCAGCGGGAGTCCGTCCATGCCCAGCACCAGCGCGGACACCTTGGAGCTGCCCACTTGCGACCAGGCGATGCCCAGATGCTCCCCCGCGCGGCCGGAGCCGGTCGCGACAACCACCGGCTTGGAGCTGCGGTCAGGGATCTTGGCGATCGCCGCCGGCGTGCTGGCCATGCCCGTGGCCATGTCCACCCAGAAGGTCATCAGGTCGGCCATCCCCGAGGCGGGACTGGCCGCGTAGGCCACCACCACCCGGCTGGCGGGACCAGCCGGCGTTCCCGCCGCACCGAACCAGGGACCGTCCGTGTGAGCCGGGACGGCCACAACCCCGGGCGTCCCCATCAAACCCGCCGTGCTGAGCGTGGCCCAGCGTACATTGTCCTTGTCGGAACCAAGCAGCACGAACCCAGCCCCGGAACGATCCAGCCGCGCATCCGCCAGCAAGGTCAACGCGTTGCCCTCCAGCGGCACGGAGGTGTACGAGCACAGGACCGGCAAGGCATCCCCTCCGCAATCGCCAAGGATGGCGAGAAGGGCAGACCCGACCAGGCACGAGCGGACGCGGTGACGCATGGGGTGGCGACTCCAAGGAAGATAGGCGGGCTCCCCTAATCTACCCCCGGACGACCAACCGCGACAGAGCCGGCGCCTAAGCCGAACCGCGCATCAGACGGTGGCGACGACGCCGTGGCACTTCTTGTACTTCTTGCCGCTTCCGCACGGGCACGGATCGTTTCGGCCAACCTTGGGTTCATTGCGACGGACCGGACGCTCGGCCGCGGCGCCCGACTCGCCATCGCCGCTGGCCGCGGCGGCAGGCTCGGCGCCGGAGCTCGACGATTCGACCACCTGGCGCTGCTTGCGCGGCTGAGGCTGCGGCACGGCGACCTGATTTCCCTGCTCGGACCGGGACAGCTGCATGTGGAACAGCTTCTCGCAGACGTTGCGGCTGATGTTGTCCATCATCTCGCCGAACACCACGTAGCCTTCCTTCTTGTACTCCTGCTTGGGATCCTTCTGGCCGTAGCTGCGCAGGCCGATGCCCTCTCGCAGAGCTTCCATGGCCTTCAGGTGGTCGATCCAGCGCGCGTCGATCTCTTCCAGGAAGAAGTGACGGCTGAAGTACAGCAGCACCGGCAGCGAGAACTCGGCCTCGCGCGCCTCGATGACCTTCTCCAGTTGCTTCCAAAGCGCGTCCGTCAAGGCATCGCGTTCCAGCACGGCGCCCTTGTGGGTCAGTTCAGGCTCGAAGCCGAACCGTTCCTTGATCGCGGTGGCCAGAACCTCGAGGTCCCAGTCCTCGGCGTGGGCGGTGGGGGGGCAGTGTTCGTCCATCAGCGCCGAGACCATCTGCTCGGAGAGATCGAGCAATCGTTCGCGTTGCTGAATCAGCGACGAGGAGATCTCCTTGGCCAGGCGGTCCAGCGTGCCGGTGCGATCTTCGGCGATCCCGGTCGTGTCGGGAAACGCGCCGAACTGGCGGTACACCAGCGAGCGCATCTTGAACGGATCGATGGGAATGGCGACCATCTGCGGCGGCTGCGCGGCCGGGTCGGCCCCCTCGGCCGGCGCCTGGGCCAGGGCGTCCGCCATGCGGCCCAACGTCGGGCGCACCATGCGTGACAGCGTCTCGATGTTGTGCGCTCCGGATTCGTTGGGGACCTCGCCCACGGCTGTCTTGCCGGCCTTGCGCTCGGCCTCGGTCGGCTCGGGCGCGTAGCGTCCCTCCAGCACCTGGCGGCGCAGCGCATAGATGGTCTTGCGCTGCTGGTTCATCACGTCGTCGTACTCGAGCAGGTTCTTGCGGATGTCGAAGTTGTGTCCTTCGACCTTCTTCTGCGCGTTCTCGATCGCGCGGTTGATCATGGAGTGCTCGATGGGGACGTCTTCCTCCATCCCCAGCGTCTCCATCAAGCCGGTGATGCGCTCGGCTCCGAAGATCCGCATCAAGTCATCTTCCAAGGAGAGGAAGAAACGCGAGCTGCCGACGTCCCCCTGGCGGCCGGAACGGCCACGCAGCTGGTTGTCGATGCGGCGGGATTCGTGGCGCTCGGTGCCCAGGATGTGGAGGCCCCCGGCGGCCAGGACCTCTTGCTTCTCGGCGTCGCAAGCGGCCTTGAAGCGCGCGTAGGCTTCCTCGTAGGCGGCTTGTTTCTCGGGGGCCAGTTCGTGGCCGGGCTTGCCCGCGTTCTCGGGATCCACCTCGTGGCGGGCCATGAACTCGGCGTTGCCGCCCAGGATGATGTCGGTTCCGCGGCCGGCCATGTTGGTCGAGATGGTGACCGCGCCCTTGCGGCCCGCCTGCGCCACGATCGACGCTTCCTTCTCGTGTTGCTTGGCGTTGAGGACGCTGTGGGGGATGCCCTTCTTGCGAAGGATGGACGCCACCACCTCGGACTTCTCGACGCTGACGGTGCCGACCAGCACCGGCTGGCCGCGCTTGTGACAGTCCTCGATGTCGTCGCAGACCGCGCGGAACTTGCCCTTCTCGTTCTTGTAGACGAGGTCGTGGTGATCCACCCGCTGCATGGGACGGTTCGTCGGGATGACGTTCACGTCCAGCTTGTAGATCTTGTTGAACTCCTCGGCCTCGGTGTCGGCGGTACCGGTCATGCCGGCCAGCTTCTTGTAGAGGCGGAAGTAGTTCTGATAGCTGATGGTCGCGAGGGTCTGGTTTTCTTCCTGGACCTCGACGCCTTCCTTGGCCTCGATGGCCTGGTGCAGGCCGTCCGACCAGCGGCGGCCCGGCATCTTTCGACCGGTGAACTCGTCGACGATGATGACCTTGTCATCCTCGATCAGGTAGTTGACGTCTTTCTTGTACAGCGTGTGGGCGCGCAGCGCCTGGGTGACGTGGTGAAGCCACTCGATGTTCTCGGGGTTGTACAGGTTCCCGACGCCCAGCCGCTGCTCGACCCGTTCGATGCCGTTGTCGGTCAGCATGGCCGAATGCGCCTTCTCGTCGACGGAGTAGTCGATGTCCTTGCGCAGGCCCGGGATGATCGCATTCACCTTCTGATAAAGGTCGGCCGACTGCTCGGCCGGACCGCTGATGATGAGGGGCGTGCGGGCCTCGTCGATCAAGATCGAGTCGACCTCGTCGACGATGGCGAAGAACGGATCGCGCTGGACGTAGCGCTCGATCGAGTCCTTCATGTTGTCGCGCAGGTAGTCGAAGCCGAACTCGGAGTTGGTGCCGTAGGTGACGTCGCAGCGGTAATTGGCCTGACGTTCCCAGTCGTTCAGGCCGTGGACGATGATGCCCACCGACAGGCCCAGGAACTTGTAGATGCGGCCCATCCACTCGGAGTCGCGTCGGGCCAGGTAGTCGTTGACGGTGACCACGTGGACGCCTTTGCCCGCCAGCGCGTTCAGGTACACGGGCGCGGTGGCGACCAGGGTCTTGCCTTCGCCGGTCTTCATCTCGGCGATGCCGCCGTTGTGCAGGATCATGCCGCCCATCAACTGAACGTCGAAGTGCCGCATCCCCAGCACCCGGCGGCCGGCCTCGCGGCATACCGCGAAGGCCTCGGGGAGGATGTCGTCCAGGGTCTCGCCGTTGGCCAGGCGCGCCTTCAGAGCCGGCGTGATCGCTCGCAACTCGTCGTCGCTCTTGGCCTTCAGCCCCTCCTCGAGCGCCGCGATGCGGGCCACGGTGGGCCGCATCGCCTTGATGACGCGGGCGTTCTTGGTACCGAAGATTTTCTTTGCGACGTAGCTCAGCATGGCGTTGGTTGGCTTCCCTCGGGGCGCCGGACAGACGAAAGCGGCTCAAGATATTGCGGGGGAGGCCCTTGTGCAAGGTTGGAGCGCCCTGGGACGACAATCGGGGCCGGCGGTAGGCACCCGATTCGCGCAGGCGCGCCCGCGAATCACCGGGCAGCGCGGTCGGTCAGGCTGCCAAATTCCTGGCGGATGTGTCCGGCCACCCGAAGCGCATTGGCCGTGATGGTCAGGCTGGGGTTCACGCCCCCCGAGGTCGGCATGAAGCTGCCGTCGGCGACGAACAGGTTGGGTACGCCCCAGTAGCGGCAGTGAGGATCGAGCGCGCCGCCGGCTTCCGCCTGCCCCATCCGGACCGAGCCCACCGCGTGCGAGAAGCTTTCGATCAGCTTGACCTTGCTGCCAATCCCGCCGGCGCGCCGAAGCACCTTGCGGGCCGCGTGGAGCAATAGGTCACGTCGCCGCCGGTCGCCGGCGGTGTACTGGTGATCAATCTGGACCACCGGCAGCCCCAGGCGATCGGTCTCTGCCGCCAGCGACACCCGGTTGCCGGCCTGCGGCTCGTCCTCGGCGATGCAGATCAGTGACTGGATGAAGCCCGCCGACAGAGACGCCGCCCAGCGAAAGCCTTGCGGCCCCAGAGCGCGCACCACCTCGGCGGGCGGCATGCACATGTCCTGGATGATGCCGATGGCCATGCCGTCCTCGGCGCGACCCTGTTCATACAGATCACTGATGCAGATCTGCTTGTGGTTGACGAGCTCGGGATTGGTCCGGAACGGAAACGGGGCGCCCACCATCGCGTTGCAATGGCGCATCAGGTACCGCCCGACCGAGGCAGAACGATCGAGGCGGTCCAGACCGGAGCGGAGCAACAACGCCGGCGTCCCGATGGCGCCGCCCGCCAACACGAAGACCTTCGCACGCAGGGTCAGCCGCCGGTCGGTGTCGCGATCGATGGCTTCCAGGCCCGTGATGCGACCGTCCCGTTCCAGCAGACGCACCGCCAAAGTGCGCGCGACGAGCTGCAGGTGGGCGGGGTCGGCGTTCTTGAGGGCGGTCTGGGTGACGTCGTTCTTGGCGCCGATGCGGCAGGGAAAGCCGTCGCAGGTGAAGCAGCGGACGCAAACCGGGGTACGGCTTCCGGCGTAGTTGATGGCCGACGGAATGTGAAACGGGTGGAAGCCCAGCGCGGTCGCGGCTTCGCTGATGCGGCGAGCGGGCGCGGTCAACGCGGGCGACGGAAACGGAAACGGCGTCGAGCGCGGAGGTTCGCACGGGTCCTCGCCCGCGTGACCGTGGACCTCCAGCAGTGCCTCGGCCGCCGCGTAGTGCGGTTCCAGCTCGGCGTAGCGGATCGGCCATCGGTCGAAGTCGCGCTCGCGCAGGCGCAGCGCCGCGCCGCCAAAAAAGATCGAGTTGCCGCCGACCACCTCGTTGGGAAAGATCTGCTCGGGCGCGCGCTCGGGGTTGGCGGTCTGGCGCACGTGCACGGGCGCATCGCCGTTGTAGCGGCCGTCCAGCAGGATGGCGCGACCGTTCCAGTCGTTCTCGTCGCGGTGGACCCAGCCGCCCCGCTCGACCAGCAGCACGTTCAGTCCGGCGCGGGACAGCGAGTAGGCGGCGGCGCCGCCGCCAAACCCGGAGCCCACGATCAACACGTCGAACAGCGTGGTTTCCAGGTTCATGTCAACCGGCTGGTGCCCCATTGGAAAGCAGCTCGTCATACACTGCGACCATCTGATCGAGAACGTAGTTTTCCCGGGGAGCGAACTTTTCCACGACGTGCGCGCGGCTGCGTTGGCCCATCTCCGCCAGCGCGGGCCGGGACACGTCGAAGGCCGCCTCGAGGGCGTGCATCAGGGGCCCGAGCCAACCGGTCGGAACCTCCCAGCCGGTCACCCCCGGGTTCACGATGCCGTCCAAGTTGGCGGCGTGCGAAAGCAACGCCGGCAGGCCGGCGGCGCAGCCTTCCATGGCGGCGTTGGCCAGCCCTTCGTACAGCGACGGCATCACCAGCAGGTCCGACGCCCAGTAGCACGAACGCACGTCCTTCACGGCGCCCAGGAATCGAACCTGCGGTGCCAGGCGCGGATCGCTCGCGATCCGATGGGCGATGGCCGCGAAGCCCAGGTCGCGCTCGCGCCCGGCCAGCAACAGGACCACGTCCTTCGGCAAGCGCCCGCGGCGTGCCAGTCTCCGCATCGCCCACAGCAACCCGAGCTGGTGTTTCTGAAAGCCGACGCGCCCCGGCAGCAACAGGGCGCGCTGATCGGGTTCCACGTTCCAGCGCGCCCGCGCTTCCTCGCGTTCCGCCGAAGTGGGCGGGCGAAAGTGTTCGATGTCCAGAATGTTGTAGATGACGCGTATCTTCTCGGGCCGCACCCGCGCCAGGGTCTCGAGCTCGCGCTTGACCCCGATCGAATTGGTGAGGATCAGGCGACTGCGGCGCGACATCCAGCGTTCGAGCACCAGATAGCGGATCTGCATCATCCGATTGCGACAGGCCGTCAGCATGATCGGCACCCCGGCCCGCGCGCCGGCCAGCCGCGCCCAGAAGTTCGACTTGTCTCGATACGAATGCAGGATGTCGGGCTTCTCGGCCTTCAGGATCTCGGTCAGGCGGCGCAGGGCCGCCAAGTTCATGCGTTTCACACCCAGCGTATGCTTGGGTTGCCCCGGGGGGCAGCGTCGGTCGAAAAAGATCTGATCGGCGTGATACACGCACAACACGGGCTCGAAGCGTTCGGGCAAGCGGCTGATCAGCTCCAGCACCTGTCCCTCCGGTCCGCCCTGCTGGAGATTGGGGATGAAATAGAATATTTTGATTCGGCGCATGAATGATCGTCCGGCGAACCAAGCGGGCCAGGCGGTCGCTGCGAGAGGAACGGGGGCGGCGACAGGGCATTGTGACGACGCGGGTCGCCGAGCGCAAGGCGCGGCCGCTCCCCCTTCCTTGCCCAGCGGGTCGCGAATTTGACCGACGTCTCGGTTTGTTTCCTGGGCTGCGGCGCCATGACCCGCAAACACATCCGGACGCTCCGGCGGCTGCGCGCGCGCATCCGTATCGGCGTCGCCAGCCGCGACGAAGGGCGCGCGCGGGCCTTTGGGCAGACGGTGGGCGCCCAGGATTCTTTCGGGAGTTACCAGGCGGCCATCGAATCCAACTACGAAGTGATCGCGATCGTCGTGCCCCCCAGCGCGCACCGTCCGCTGGTGGAACGGGCGCTGGACGCGGGCAAGCACCTCTTGATCGAAAAACCGGTGTTCAGCTCGCTGGAAGAATTCGAGGCGTTGTGGCCGCGCCTGAAGGCGTCGGCGGGCACCGTGATGGTCGCGGAGAATCTTCACTTCGCGCCCTTTCAAAAGCGACTGATCGAGCGCCTTGGCGATCGCAAGCTCGGGCGGCCGCTGCTGCTGGAACTGACGCGTTTGGGACGATCGGCCCCGCGCGGATGGCGCGCCGATCCGTCGGAGATGGCGCTGGGGGCGCTGCACGAAGGGGGAGTGCACTGGATTCGCAGATTGATGGGTCTGGCGGCGGTGTTCGAGACCGACCCGGTCAATCACGTCACCGACGTGACCGCCTTCGCGCCGCCCGCCCCCGTCACGACCACCCCGGGCGAGGACACCATGCTGGTGGTGGCGCGCCACCAGTCGGGATTGACGTCGCGCCTGCTGCATACCTGGGCGGTACCATGGCGATTCCCACCCTTCGATTCATCGAAGGTGTTGCTGGAACACGGCGCGCTGTACTTCGACGCCCGGGGCCTGGGCGGTCGCTCCTACGGCCCCGAGAGCGGCGGCCACCTGGTGTGGCCGTGCCTGCGGGATGCGGGTGGCTTCGGCGAGATGTGGCGCCACTTCCTGGCCTGCGTGGACTCGGGCAGCCCGCCCACGCTGTCGCTGGAACACGTGTTCGCGGACTTCGCGTACATGGACGCGGCCTACCGTTCGGTCAAGAGCCGCGGTCCGATCGTGCCGCGGCGACCGCCCGCCCTCACGAACGCAACGTAGACGGCGGTCCGGATCAGGGCGCTGGCAGGCGAGCGGCCGCGCCCGCCGGGAACCAGCGGACGCGGTCGGAGGTTTCACCCGCGCGGCTCAATACAAAGGCGTTGTGCGACGACCAGCCGCGCGCTTCGCCAACCCGCCTCAGTCCGTCGAGGCCGAACCCGTAACCCGAGTAGAGCGGCAGCGGAATCACCGCGTGCACGGTGAAGCCCGCCGCGCGAAATTCCTGGGCCCAGGCGTCGCTTCCGAACCCGCGCCATTCGCTGACGTGGCCGGGATACTCGCCGTGAACGGTGGGCAGGATACCGCGCAGGATCTGCCGCCACGACGGAAACCGCACCTCGTCCTCCCAGCGGGTATTGACGTTGACCTTGACGTTGCGCTTCTGCGCCGCGCTGTCTCCGTTCAACTTCTTCTTCGGCGTCAGCTTGTCGAGCAGGAAGTCGATGCCCCCGATCAATAGATTGGGATAGTAGAAGACCAGCTGCAGCAACTTCCACGTGCGCGACGGCATGACGTGGATCATCAGGCCGCCCGGACGCAGGCAGCGGGCCATCTCGGCGTACGTCGCGCCGCGATCGCGGACGTGCTCGAGCACGCTGGACGAGAAGATGAAGTCGAAGGATGCATCCGCGAACGGCAAGCGGGTCGCATCGCAGACCAGCCGCGGGATGGCTTCGGTGCCAGCGGCCGCCTTGCGCATGTATGAATCCGAGCTGACGAAGTGGCGGCAGGTGTTTGCGATCAGGGACGCCACGAAGCCGTCGCCGCCGCCAATCTCCAGCGCGTCGCCCAGGCCTCCCCGTGGCACGGCTTGAAACAACGGACCGAACTCCCGCTGGCGCTGGCGAGATCGGGCCAGGGGCCAGGGCTCGCGGATTCGCATGCGTCCTCCTATATCAGATGCCGCCGCGCGGCCCGCCTGGTGGCGCGACCTGCAGTTCGAACAGATGGCAGGCGCTGCCCAAGGTCCGGGCCAGCTCGGCCCGGCGTGCCAGCGACCAGGCGGCCCCTCGCACGAAATAGCCCGTGTAGTGCAGGCCCATGGGCGCGTCGTGCAGGATCTGGAAACCGTTCGCGCGAAAGTTGCGGCGCCAGACTTCGGGACGGAACAGCCACAGCTCGGTCAGGATGTTTCCTCGCTCGCCGTGACGTCCCTGGAAAAACGGCGCGAACAGAGTGCCGAGGATCATGAAGAATCCGACGACCACCCGACGCAGACGCTGGAGGACCGAGCCCGCAGGCGGCGACGGTCTCGTCACCAGCGCCAGCGCCTTCTGCACCCCACAGGGGAAAGCCGCCAGCGTCGTCCAGAACCGCCAGGCGTGGGTGGGCAGCACGTGCACGCAGATCGCGCCCGGCCGCATGACCCGCTGAATCTCGGCGTGAAGGACCGGTAGCGCGCGCACGTGCTCCAGGACATTCGACGAGAACACGACGTCGAAGCTGGCATCGGGAAACGGGATATGGCGACCGTCGTAGTCCGTGATGGGAAACAGCCGGTCCTGGTTGTAGTTCGAATCGGGGATCTCGATCGCCTCGATGTCGAACCCGCGCCGCCGGATCTCCTGGGCCTGCTGGCCCGTACCGGCGCCGATCTCCAGCACGCGCGCACCCGCGGGAAACCGCTTCAGGATGACCTCGACCTCGGCGGCGCGGATCTGATGAAGAAAATCGATCGAGAACACGGTTCAGGCGCTCCCCGAGGCGCGCCAGGCGCGAAGACGCGCCCGCAGGCTTTTCGCCAGCCGGCGCTCTTCGGGGGCCAGGCCCAGCCCGACCAGCACCGCCAGATACGACACCGCCCCGATGACGATGACCAGGGGAACCCGCAGCCCTGCTTCCGCGATGCGCGCGCCCAACAGGGACTCGGCCCCCAGCGCCACCACCGCAGCAGCCAACGGTTTCAGGATCCGGCGATCGAAGGGATAGGCTCCGAACGCCACGCGCACCTCGATCAGAACCAGCAGATGCAACAGGGACACGCTGCCCAGCGACGCCAGCGCGGTGCCCAGCAGGCCCAGGCGGGGGATCAGCGTCACGCCCATTCCGATGTTCACCACCGCGACCGCGACGTTGTTCTTCAGGATCAGTTGTGACCGTCCGCCCGCCACCAGGATCCAGCCCGAAAGGCCGAAGGAGACGTTGATCAGGTGGCTGAGCGTCAGCACCGCGACGGCGGTGGCCCCTTCCTGGAAGTCGCGGCCGTACAGCGCCAGCAGATCGTGGCGCATGACGAACACGGTGACAGCGACGGGCGCGGCGACCGACACCACCCAGCGGGTCATCAGGACCAGGTTCTGGCGCAGCCGTTCGGGCTGACCCAGCTGCAGGGCCTCGGCGAACACGGGCGCCGCGACGCTGTCGAACACCGAGCGCGCGCTGGCGATCACCCGGGTGATGAATTCGGACGCGGCATAGACCGCGGCGGCGCTGGTGCCCGCGAATGACGTGAGCAACAGGATGTCAGCCCGCTGCAGGATCGCGTTCAGCAGCTCACCCGCCCCGAGCGGCAACGAGAAATGCGCGAAGCCGGCCAAGCGCGGGGCCCGCAGGGCTCGCCGCAGCTCGTTCCGGCCGAAGACCCGACCCACCACGACGATGGCCAGGGCCAGGGTGGCCGAGGTGGCGACCAGGTGCGCGATGGCCAGCGTGGACAGCGACCGCCCGAAGATCGCCGCGGTCAAACCGGCCACCAGCATGAAGGTGGGCTCGCCCAGACCGCGGACGTAGAAGTTTGCGCGCGAGACCTTGGCGGCCAGGCTGGCCTGGACCAGCACCCACATACACCCGGTCAGCAGGGCCGCCGGGGCCATCAGCCGCAGCGCGGTCTCCAGCTTGGGCTCGTGCGCCAGGTGGGCCAGCGGTCCGGCCGTCAGGATCAGCAACGCGACCGCACTGCCCGAGATCAGCAAGCACAGCCGCAACCCGGTTCCCAGCGCACTGCGCACCCCGTCGACATCGCCGGTCGCGCGGTGGGCGGCCACATAGCGGAGCATTCCCTTGTCGGCCCCCCCGGTTCCGCCCCGGGTCACCATCTCCAGGATCGCCAGCGCCGCCTGATAGCTGCCGAACACCGCCCGGCCGAACAGCCGCGCCAGCAGGACGTGCGTGATCGTCAGCAGGGCCTGCGCTGCAACCGTCAGCACCTGAACGCCACCGCTGCGGGCGGCATGGGCGACGTCATGGCGGTCGGCGCCACGGGTGGTGTCAGCGTTCGGCGCGGTCACCCGCCGGCTCCCGGGACGCCCGTCACGGAGGGAGGGAGCACCGGTCGAAGGACAACTGGTGTAAGAAGAAAAACGCGATGTTCGACTGTCATCTTTTCGGGTTCCGTCGTCCCCGCGTGGCGGTTCCCTGCCGCGTGAGCTGCAGTTGGCACCGCGTCTGCTTTCCATGAGCCCGATGCGCGCCCCGAGCTGCGGAACGTCCAACGGTTTCTTTTCTGGTGCCCCCTCCGGACATCGTGGCCTTTCCTACCACGCAGGGAATGCAATCGATGTTCCGCGCCCGTGGCGACCGACGGAAGCATGAACTGATGTGCGGCATCGCGGGGGCCCTGGCGGCCCCATACTCGGCGCCACCGCCGGGCCTGGTCGCGCGGATGCTGGTCGCGCAGCTGCATCGCGGGCCCGATGGTGGCAACCTGCTGGCCGACGGTCCGGTGATGCTCGGTCACCGACGGCTCTCGATCGTCGATCTGTCCGACGCCGGTCGACAGCCGATGACCAACGAGGACGGCACGATCGCCGCCGTGGTCAATGGCGAGATCTACAACCATCTGGATCTGCGCCGGGAGCTGGAAGCCAAAGGCCATCGTTTCCGCAGCCACAGCGACTCCGAGGTGGTGGTTCACCTCTACGAAGAGGTCGGCGCGCGCGTCCCGGAATATCTACGCGGCATGTTTGCCTTCGCGGTGTGGGATCGCCCGCGCCAGAGCCTGCTGCTGGCGCGCGACCGCTTCGGTGAAAAGCCGCTGGTTTATGCCACCGTCGGGGGCACGTTTCTGTTCGCGTCCGAGATCGCCGCCTTGCTGGCCGACGACCGCGTGGGACTGAAGGTCGATCCTGCGGCGCTGGATTCCTACCTGGCGCTGCAGTACGTGCCAGCCCCCGACACTATCTTCGGGGACATCAAGAAGCTGGCCCCCGGCCATCTGCTGCAGGTCACCGCCGGACAGGCGCCCGTGACCCGCCGGTACTACGATCTGCGTGAGCGGGTCGCGGCGCTGCCCTTGCCCGCCACGCGCGCGGAGACGCTGGCGCTGATCCGCTCCACCGTCGAGGAAGCGGTCGAGAGCCGCCTGATGTCCGACGTTCCCCTGGGGGCGTTTCTGTCGGGGGGGCTCGACTCCTCCATCGTGGTGGCCTGCATGGCGCGCCGATCCCACCGTCCGGTACAGACATTCTCGGTCGGGTTCACCGATTCGGGCGCCACCGAGCTGCCCTTTGCGCGGCTGGTCGCCGAACGCTATCGCACCGATCACCACGAGCTGATGGTCGAGCCCGGCATGATCTCGATGTTGCCCAGCGTGGTTCGTCACCACGGCGAGCCGTTCGGGGACACGTCGGCCATTCCCACGCGCTACCTGTGCGAGATGACCCGGCGCAACGTCGTGGTCGCGCTGTCGGGAGATGCCGGCGACGAGATCTTCGGCGGGTATCGCCGCTACGTCTGGACCCACGTGGCCAACCTGATCGCGCGGCTTCCCCGCCCGCTGGGGCGCATCGCCGCCGCGGTCCTGCGCGCCCTCCCCGGCCCTGGGCTGCGCTGGGGCCGCCGGTACGGCGACGCCATCCTGGCGCCCGAGGCCGAACGCTACCTGGAGTTCGTGGCCCATTTCCCCAGCGACGAACGCGTGAACCTGTACACGGCCGACCTGGCCGAGCGCTTCCGCGCGGATCAGACCGCGTTGCGCTTCGGCGAACGCCTGGCGTCTCTGGCAGCCGACCACCCGGGCAACGACAACGTCATCAACCGCCTGACCGCCCTGGACCTCGAGACCTATCTTCCCGACGACATCCTGACCAAGGTGGACATCGCCAGCATGACCCACAGCCTGGAGGCGCGGGCCCCGCTGGTCGATCACCACGTGGTCGAGCTGGGCGCGCGCCTCCCCGCCTCGGCCAAGCTGCGCCACCTGGAAGGCAAGGCCCTGTTCAAGGATGCCTTCGCCGATCTGCTGCCGGCCACCATCTTGAACCGCAGCAAGCGCGGCTTCGCGCTGCCGACCCGGCACTGGCTGGCGGGCAAGCTGCACGGATACGCGCGCGACACCCTGCTGTCCGCGCAGGCCCGCACCCGTGGGCTGTTCCGTCCCGAAGCCGTCACCGCTTTGCTGGACCGCCACAAGGCCGGCGAGGACCACGGCGAACGCCTGTGGAACCTGCTGATCCTCGAGACCTGGTTTCGCGAAATGGTGGACGGACGCCCGGCGTTCGTCGCCGACCTGGCGCGACGCGAATCGCTGGCCACGGTCCCGGTGCCCGCCGCCTAGCTCAGGACCAGGTCGCGGGATCGCGGCGCACGGTGGCGTCGGCCAGATCGCGTTCTTCCCGCACGTCGACCTCCAGCCAGCCAATGCCGCTGATGTCTCGGCAAGCCGGAGGGCGCTCCGAGCCCGCCAGGCGCGCCAGGATGCGCTCGACGTGAACCGCGCGCCCGGCCTCGGCCAGCACCTCGTCGGCGGTCGTCCAGTAGCGCGACAGCTCGCGCGCGGGCACACGGGTCATGCCGACGTACCCGGCATCCCACTCGGTCAGCGTCTTGGCGATGGCCCGAACATGCCCCGTCGCGTCCCGCCCGACCTTCATGTCGTCGGCGCCCAGTTGCCGATCGTGATCGATGAACGCGGTAACGGTGTCCACCGCCGGTGCCACGCGTTCGGCCACCTGCGGGCGGTAGACGTGGTCGACGTTCATCAAGAGAAAATCGCCGGTGATGAACGGCCGCGCCGCCAGCAGCGAGATCAGGTTGCCGTCACGAAAGTCACGATTGCGGATCAAGCGGACGTCCAGCCGCTGCCGATCGATTTCGACGGCGACGTCGTCGAAGCCAAAGCCGCCCACCACCACGATCTCGGCCGGCTCCAGGCGCTTCGCGAAGCGCGCCGCGCGCGCCAGCAGCGATTCCCCCGCGATCTCGATCAGGGCCTTGGGGACGCGCTCGGTCAGCTGACCCAGGCGACTGCCCAGCCCCGCCGCCAGCAACACGACCTGCATGATGTCCTAGCCGTTGCCCGCGAAGGCCGACGCCTCGCGCCGGTTGGGGCTTTCGTTCCAGGCGAACAGGTCGGGCAGATCCGCAAACTTTCGGAGCACGGGAACGTCCGGGAAGCGCAGCGCGAAGCGTTCGTACGAGAACGTCCCGGCCAGCCCCACGAAGGGGATCCCCTCACGCGCGGCGATCTCACCGTCGTGCAGCGAATCGCCGATGAACAACATCTGCGCGCGATCGATGCCAAAGGTCGCCTCGGTCAGATCGATGTGCGGCTTCCCCTTGGCAAGGCCGCCTCCGAACCCCAGCACCATGTCGAACGGGAACCCCGAGTTGCGGGAAAAAGCCGCTACGTTCTCGACGCCGTTGTTCGACGACACCACCACCCGCGTGCCGCGCTTCTTCAGATCGGCCAGCGTGCGGGCCACGTCGGCCGGCATCTGGATCTGATTGCAGCGAGCAGGCTTGCGGCCCTCGAACAGATCCGAGGCCTGCTGGTTGCGCGCATCGCCCGGAAAGATGGAGTCGAGCTGCCGGATAAAAGGCAACCCGCAGGTCGCCACGTAGAATTCGCGCGCCAGTGCCCGGGGCGTCTCGTAAACCTCGCCCATCACCTCCGTCGCCAGATCCGCCAGCGCGGGCATGCTGTCGATCAGGGTTCCGTCCAGGTCACACAGCAGAACCTGAGGCAGCGGCAGACCCGCCGCGACCGACGTTAGGGAAGAAGAACCTTGGGAAAAGCGGGATACCGAGACAGGAAGGACTGACATGTGGACTGAACCAGGACGCAAATGCCGATCCAGCCACAGCCTTCGGCTTTCGCGTGCGATCTCGGAGCCTTACCAGCCGCGCGATCCTCAGGTGGTGAATCTTCAACACTCCCGCCCGGTGGGGACCTGACAGCAGCACCGGTCCCGCTCGACTGGGCGTCAGGCCCCGACGATCAGAGTGAACCGCAGGTGGTGACTCTCAAGTCCCCAGCCGGCGTCGATTCCAACCAGCGGGACCGCCACCGAGCGCAGGAAGAAACGGAGGCCGGCGCCCACGGAGTTGTGCAGGTCGCGCTTGGTGTCCAGCCCCTTCTGTACGAATTGAAACGACCGTAGGTCGCCATCGAGGCGCTGGCAGCGATGTTCGGGCAGGTCGGAGTCGCACGGGGGCAGGTCGCGAAACCAGATGGCCGAGAAGTCGTAGAAGGCCAGCCCCCGAAAATCCAGCGAACGGATCGAGAACAGCGGGAAGTGGTACTCGGCCTTGGCACTGATCTGCGTGTCGCCCCGGAACTGCTGGAACAGGTATCCGCGCAGATTGGGCCCGCCCGAGGTGGGATCCCACCACAGCGGCAGGTTGTGTCCCAGCGTTCCGCCCGCACTGTAAATGAGATTGTGACGTTTGAGGATCCGGATCCCCTGTTCCCAGAAGGCGCTGGCGCGCCAGAACTTGAAATCGCCGCCAAAGGTCGAGCTGCCGATGTCGAGGTTGCCTCCCAGCGCTTCGCCCCTCATCACGGCGTGCTCGCGGGCGCGCCAGTCGAAGGCCACCGCGGCCCGGCCCACCCCCATGACGCCGCCCTTGGTGGTGGGCGACACCAGGTCCGGCCCGGTCGACTGCCCGGTGCCGGCATAGTCGAAAAGCTCGTTGCTCTTGTAGTTCACCTTGTCGAGCCGCCAGGAAACCTGGGTCTTGACCCGACGGAACCACGCCACGCCGAACGCGGGCTCGACGCCGAAGGCATCCAGGGTGGTTTGCCGCCACGGCGACTTGGGATCCAGCGCCAGGTCATCCGTGCCGGTGACGTATTCCGGGATGATCTGGCGCTGATAGATGGCCTTCATCTCCCAGTACATCCACGTCTGGAACAACGAAGGATCTCGGTAGGCGAGCACGCCGCCCGAATCCAGCACCGCCCAGCGACCGCCGATGGCCATCTGCTTGCCCCAGCCGAACAGGTTGCCGTGGACGAAGAGCAAACCCACGGAGCGGTTGTTGGCCGACCAGGAGCCCGTGGGCACCGGCGCCCAAGGGAACTTGTCCTTGACCGCGATGTTGACCCGCACGCCCCCGCCCTGGTTCTCCCACCAGACGTTGACGTCGGCGAACAGGCCGGTGGTGTTCAAACGCTCGCGCACCAACGCCAGCGTCTCGTTCTCCAGCGTATCCCCGATCTGCAGCCCTGCGATCGACCGCACGGTGGACTCGTCGGTTCGCACCGCGCCCAGGATCCGCACGTCGATCACCCGCTCACCCATCGCCCAGGCGGAACCGGAAGTCGCGACCAGAGCCAGGGCCACCGCCGCCGCCACGCCGAGGCGGTGATTTGAAAGCCGCATGCAAATTCATCCTAGCATTGGTTTCCGGTGCGAGCGAAAACACGAGGGCAGAGCCGCCTCGTGATCGCGCTCGCAAGACCACGTGGAATGCCGGACTGACTGTTCAATTGCCGTTCGATTGCCGCCCCGGACGGCCACCGTTCCTGGTACCTTTCCCTGCCGAATCATGATCTCCGCCTCGGACCGGACCGGTAAGTTTGCCGCGTGGATTGGTCGTCGCCCCGTCGCCGTCCTCGTGTGCGTGTTCGGCATGGCGGTCGTGTCGATGTACCTGGCGGCTCGCCTGCAATTGAAGACAGCGTTGACCGAGCTGCTGCCCAGCGACGATCCCGGCGTGGTGGCCCTGCAGAAGACGGAGGCGCGCCTGGGTGACATGTCGTTGTTGCTGGTGGGCGTCCATTCACCCGACCCGGCTGCCAACGAACGTTACGCCGAGGCCCTGACCCAGAAGCTGTTGAAGCTCCCCAAGAACGCGCCCGCCATCGCGACCTACCATGTGCGCGACGTGCGCGATTTCTTCGAGCACAACAAATGGCTCTACGTCGCCGAGTCCGACCTCGAGAGCATTCGCGATCGACTGCGCAGCGAGATCAGCCGTCGCAAGAATCCCCTCTTCGTGGATCTGGGCGGCGACGACGAACCCATCGCGGAGATGCAGGATCGCATCGCCGGCAAGAACCCGATGGGGGGCAAGTTCCCCGACGGGCTGTTCGCCAACAAGGACAAGACTTATCTGTGGGTGGCCATGCTTCCGCCGGGCGGCATGTTCGTCGAAGGCGGGGGCGAAGGGTTGCTGGCCGAGGTCAAGCGACTGATCGCCGAGGATCCTCCGTCGCGCTATCACCCCCAGATGCGGGTGCAGCCGGGCGGACCGGTCACCACGGCCATCGCGTCGCGCCAGGCGGTCGAACGCGACATCCTGTGGGTCACGGTGACCTGCCTGGTCGTGGTGGGCCTGTCGATCCTGTTGTACTTCAGGCGGGTGCGCGCGGTGCCCTTGATCGGCATCCCGGCCCTGGTGGGTACCACCGTCGCGTTCGCGGTGGCGGAGCTGGACTTCGGTTACCTCAATTCGTCCACCGCGTTTCTCGGCTCGATCATCATCGGGAACGGCATCAACTACGCCATGGTCCTGATGTCGCGTTATGAAGAGGAACGCGCGCACGGGTCCGGAGCGCAGGTCGCGATTGCGCGGGCCATCGCCGGCACCTGGAAAGCCACCATGGTCGCCGCCATGTCGGCCTCGGCGGCGTACGCGTCGCTGATGGTCACCAGCTTCCGGGGCTTCTATCAGTTCGGGGTCATGGGTGCCGCGGGAGCCATCGCGTGCTGGATCGCGACCTATACCGCGTTGCCGGCGATGCTGGTGTTGCTGGACCGCAGGCGGGCAGGCGCGAGTAACACTCGACCGCCGCTGCGGCTGGATGGCCTGGGTCGCCTGATCGGTCGCTCCTATCGCCCCCTGTTGGTGGGGTTGGCGTTGACGATCGTGGCATCATCGCTGGGTCTGTCGCACTTCGTGCGGGATCCGTTCGAATACGACTTCCGCAAGCTGAACGCCAAGCTCGACTCGACCGAGGAGGCCCAGCGCTTCAGCAAGGGCGCCGATGATCTCTTTGGCCGCTGGCCTTCGCCGACCATCATCCTGGCGGACAAGGTCGAGGACGTCGAAGACATCCGGCAGACCATCCGCCGTCAAGACGATCAGCGCGCCCGGACCGGCTGGAAGCGGACGCCAGTGATCGGTCAGATCACCACCATCTGGGACCTGCTCCCGGGAACCCCGGAGGTCCAGCGGCGCAAGCTGGCGTTGCTGGCCAGCATCCGCAAGCTGGTCCACGATCCGGCCCTCGAAATTCTGAACCAGAAGGAACGCGCCGATCTGGCCAAGGTGGACCCCTCGCCAGATCTGCGCGAGGTGGGGCCGAAGGACCTGCCGCTCATCGCACAACGCCCGTTCACCGAGGCGGACGGCACCGTCGGTCGGGTGGTGCTGGTGTACCCCGTCGAGCAGGGACTCTCGGTCTGGAATGGTCGCGATCTGCTGGAGATCGCGTCGGTGTTGCAGCACCTGCACCTTTCCAACGGGACGGTCCTGGACACGTCGGGCTCGGCGGTGGTGTTCGGCGCGATGATCCGCTCGATTCTGCATGACGGCCCCATCGCGACCGTCGCAGCGCTGTTGGCGGTCTTCCTGATCGTGTCGATCATGCTGCGCCCCGTACGCACGGCGGCCATGGCGCTACTGACCTTGCTGGCCGGCGTTGTCTGGATGGTGGGCGCGGCGGGCTGGGCCGGCGTTCACGTCACCTTCCTGAACTTCATCGCGCTGCCCATCACCTTCGGCATCGGCGCCGAATACGCGCTGAACGTGGTCACGCGCTACCGGGAGGACAAGGACATCCTGAAAGCCGTCAGCTCGACGGGCGCGGCGGTGGCGCTGTGCTCGTGGACCACCATCGTCGGGTACGGATCGCTGCTGGCGGCGCGGAATCAGGCGTTGCGGGGCTTCGGCGCCATGGCGATCCTGGGCGAATTGGCCTGCCTGGCTGCCGCCATCATTGGGCTGCCGGTGGTCCTGCGGTGGTGGGCCGCGCGGGGTCGAGTCGGATCGTCGGAGAAGGAGAACCCACCCCCCGAACCGGCGACGACCCAGCCGTAGCCGCGCGCGAGCGCAGCACCCCGGCGGTCGAGACGGTGAGGAAGACCCCCATGGCGATCCACACCAGGCCGAAGGTCAGGTGGCGGCGTCGGGCGCGGGCCCGGGCGGGATCATCATCGGAGACTTCGCGCGAGGCGTCCCGGCGACCGAGGAAAAACGCCCGCGCCGCGCCGCCCAGGATCAGGACCAGGCCGACGGCGTAAAAAACCAGCGGGGGAATGACGACGTTCATTGCGGCCGCATCCTACCCGATCCCGGCGCGGGTGGCGGACGACCGACGCGCTGCCCGGACCTATCTTAGTTCGCGACCTCGACCGCCCGCAGTTCGCGGATGACGGTGACGCGAATCTGTCCCGGAAAGGTCATCTCGGCGGAGATCTTCTTGGCGATCTCGGACGACAGACCGATGGCCGCGCGATCATCGACCTGATCCTCGGCGACGTAGATGCGCACTTCCCGCCCGCCCTGGACGGCGTACGCCTCCTCGACCCCCCGAAAGGAGCGCGTGATCCGCTCCAGATCGTCCAGCCGCGCGACATAGTTGTCCTCCATCTGTCGGCGGGCCCCCGGGCGTGCGCCCGACATCGCGTCGGCGGCCGCCACCAGATACGCGTAGGGGCTGGAGAACGGCTCGTCGGTGTGGTGGGCCCCGATCGCGTTGGCGACGATCTCGCTTTCCCCCAACCGGCGCGCGTAGTCAGCGCCGATGACAGCGTGTGAACCGTCCAACTCGTGCGTCAGCGCCTTGCCGATGTCGTGCATCAGGGCCGCTCGACGCGCCAGCTTCAGATCCAGCCCCAGCTCGTTGGCCATCATCCCGCACAGGAAGGCGGCCTCCACCGCGTGCTTCCATTGATTCTGCGTGAAGCTGGTCCGGTAGTTCAGCCGCCCCACCAAGGCAACGATCTCTGCGTGGGCCAGCGGTATCTCCAGGTTCGCGAAGGCCCGGCGCCCCAGATCCATCAGCTCGCGATCCAGGGTCAGCGCGATGTCCTTGGCGGCCTTGGCCACACTGCCGGGGTCGCCGATCGCCGCGGTGTGGCGGCCCATCCAGGTGACCGTTCGGCGCGCGACCTCGCGGCCCACTCCGTCCAGACCTTCCAGGCGCAGGGCGTCCTTGCCGTCGGTCACCAGCAGCCGGATATTCGCCGCCTGCTCGATGGTGCGTAGATTGGCTTCGTCGGCGCCGACGATCTGCTCCAGCGTGGTCCCGGCGGGCAGTGCAACGATCGAGTGCAGGCGCTCGGTCAGGTAGTGGCCGGAGAAGCGCCCGACCGCGATGCCCATGATCCGCTTGGCCATGCGGCCATGCTCGGGATCCGCTCCGGATTGGTCCACATTGCGCAAGAGGTAAGCCGCCGCCACCCGGGCACCTTCCGCCTCGGTCTCGATGATCCCGTGTCGCAGGCTGCTGGCGGATTCCTCGGCGCGGCGTTCGAGCGTCGCGAATCGCTGTTTGCCCGATTGGGTGACCTCGTCGGTGAGCCGACGGATTTCAGCGGACCGCTCCCGCTCCTTGGCCCGCTCGAGATTCAGCCGCTCGCGGCGCTGGTTCAACTCCTGTTCGGCCCTGGCCAGGCCGTCCGTCCGGGCGCCCAGCGCTAGCTCCCGGGCCAGCAGCTCGGTCTCACGCAGATCGGCGATGGCTTCGAAGGCGGTGTTGGCAGTCTCCGCCTCCTCGCGTGCGGTCAACTCCGCCGTCCGGACGACCTCCGCGCTCTCCGAGGCGGCCGACGCCGCGATCGCACCGATCAGCTCCCGGACGGCCACCGCCCGCGCGTCGGCTCGGCGCTTGGCGATGAAGCGCCCCAGCACCGCTCCGGCCACAGTGGCCCCAAGCAACAGAGCCACCAGGACGCCGACGGAGATCAAGTCAGCGACACCCTCTCTCCGTCCCCAGGCGCCCGCCGCGCAACCGCATCATCCGATGACCAGACCCAGGAATTCCCGGACCGCAAAGTACTCGTCGGAGACCGACCATTGCAGCAGATCCTTGATCTTGTCCTTCGGTTCGGCGACCCCGATGGCCACCGGCTCGGCCTGGACCAGACGGGCCGCCACCTCGAGATCGTTGCACATCAGGAACCCGGCGCGGGTGGTGGTCAGATCGACCGCACGCGCCCAGCGGGTCAGGTCGGCTTCGGCCTGACTGGTGATGAAGCGCTGGACAACCGCGACCAGTTGCTCGGCCATCTGCGGGGCCACGGTCTTTCGGAGCAGATCCAGATATTGCGACACCGGCTGGGCCATTTCGGGCTTCACCGTGAAGCTGGGCTGCGCCAACTTCAGCGCCGCCAGAAACAGAATCTTCAGCTGAGCCAACGTCGGCACCACCGTCGGCCAGCGGACGAAGTGATCGGGTCGCATGAACGAGAGCTTCTTGCCGACGGCGTAGGCCAGCTCCTTCTCGGGCCGCCCTTGAAGCAGGCTGGCCCCGACCACGAACGACGGAATCAGCTGCGCCTTTTCACGGGCGTTGGCCAGGTCGAGCTCGCCCGGCGACTCGGGCCGGAGATAAAGCTCGGGCTGCGGGACGCCCAGGACCTGAACCAGATAGGCGAACACCTTGCTGAACAGCAGCTGGTCATTCTGGACGTCGCGACGGTCCTTGCGCTTCAACCCCCATTCCTTGTGCTCCTTAGCGTAGGCCGCGGCCACCCCCGAGCTGACCGTCGCCAGGATGTGCGACACGAAGCGATCCTCGTCGGGGTGATAGATGTTCTTCTGCCACAGCTCCTCGGTCAGTCGCGCGCGGGCGCGGACGAAGCCCTTCGGACGATACTGCTCGAAGAACTGCTGTTCCTCGGGGTCGGCCTTGCGCAAGAAGGCCAGCGCGGAGGTCACGCACCAGGCCTTGTCGTAGGCCTGCATCTCGGTGAACAGACGGCGCAACGTCTTCAGATGCACCGCCATGTCGCCGAAATCCACCGTGCGGCCCATCAAATAGCGCAGCTCGTGCACGGCCTTGTCGTAGCTCTCGGGCCCCGAAAGCTGATACAGCTCCGACAGGATCTGGTGCCGTGACACAGCGTCGGGATCCAGGCTGACGGCCACCTCGAAGGCTGCCGTGGCGGCCTTGTAGTCCTTCAGTCGGGAGCGATAGATCTCGCCCAGCGCATGCCACAGCGCGATCTGGGTGGGCTTCTTCTCGGGCGGCGGCTCGGCCCCCATGCGCTTGATCATGCGCCGGTAGCTGCGCTCCTGGTTCCGCCAGTCCTTCTTGGCGGTCATGATCTTGTCGATACGCTCGAAGGCCTTCAGGTCGTCGGGATCGGCGTCGAGCGCCTGGTTGTAGAACTCGACCGCGTCGTCGGTGCTATGCAGCTCGTAGTTGGCGATGTTGCCGGCCGCCACCAGGAACCGCGACCGCATCTTGCCCTGCTCGAGCTCCGACAGCTTGGAAAGGATCTCGATTGCTTTCTTCCACTGCTTGGTCTCACTGAACAGATCCAGGAGGTTGTGCAGCAGCTGCCGATCGCCGGGCTTCAAGTCCAGCGCCTCCAGGTGCGAGGCGATCGCCTTCTGGGGGTTGTTCAGCTTCTCCTTGTAAATGGCGGCGATCTGCTGGTTGATCGCGAACTTCTCCTCGGGATCGCGGGTGGCGGACAGCAAGGCCCGCTTTTGTTTGATGACGGCCTCCCAGTCGTTGCCCTCGGAGTAGAGGTCGACCAGGGCATCCAGCGTGGCCCGGTGACCGCCGTTGATCTCCAGCGCCTTCTCGAACATGTTGACGGCCTTGGTGCGCTCCCCGAGCTTCAGCTTGATGCGCCCCAGGCGGAAGAACAGATCGACGATCTGATCGTCCTTCTGTGTGTCCCGGTGATGGACCAGGATGGTCTGGTAGATGCGGAACGCGTCGTCCCAGTGCTCCAGCTTGTACAGCAACGCCGCCCGATCCAGCAGCGTCGGCAGGTACGTCGCGTCCAGCTCGAAGGACTGCTTGTAGTACTTGAGCGCCTTCTCCGAGTCGCCCATCTGATCGGCCGCCTTGGCCAGGCGATGATAGAGCTGGGTCAGCTCGCGGTTGGTCTTCTTGCCGGCCTTGCGCGCCAGCGTCTCCATCAGCGGAACCAGCTTGGCCCACTCTTGCCGCTTGAAGTACAGCTCGGAGAGCGGCTCGGCCGTCTCGACGTGTTCGGGATCCAGCTCGATGACCCGCGCGTACAGCTGGGTCGCCAGATCCTCGTCGGACAGCTTCTCCTGGTAGATCTTGGCCGCCTCGTGCAGCAGCCGCTGCTTTTCCAGCGGATTGGCGGTGGAGGCCTCGGCCCGCACCATCAATTGCGCGGCCTTCACCCAGTCGCCCCGCCGCTTGTAGAGCGCCAGCAACGACAGCATCGAAGGCACGTGCGTCGCATCCTGCGACAGCGCCTCCGACAAGAACTCCTCGGCCACTTCGGGTGACCGCAGGTGCTCGTCGTGGATCTTTCCCAGGCGATAGTTGAGGTCGACCTTCTCCTTGACGTCCGTCGAGATCGCCGTGAGCCGGCGCATGATGTCGACCGCCCGCTCCCATTGCTCGGTCTCTTCGTAGAGCCGAGCCAGGCCCGACAACGCCGGCGTGTGATCGGCCTCGAAGTTCAGGGCATCGTTGTACGCCTCGATGGCGCGGTCCAGATCGCGCAGCTCGTTTTCCAGCACCTGGCCGGTCTTGGTGTACAGGTCCAGCCGCTCGGTCTGGTCATTGGTCGCCAGGATGTGCTTGCGGTAGGTCTCGACCAGGTTCTCCCACTTGCGATCCTGGGCGTACAAGCGCTCGAGGTCGCGGTAGGCCTTGTGGTTGCGATCGTCGAGTTGAAGGATCTTCTCCAGCACGTCCGCCGCGCGATCGGTCTTTCCGAACTGGGATTCCCAGACCGTGGCCATGCGCTGGTAGATCTCGACGCGATCCCCCTCGGGGGACGACACCTCCAGCTGGTGTTCCAGGTTCTCGAGATACGCCTCCATGTTCCCGGTCTTCTGGTACAGGGAATCCAGCGCCTTCAGCGCCGCCAGGTTCTGGGGATCGACCGCCAGCACTTCCTTGAAGGCGGCGACCGCGCGTTCGTTGTCGCCCAGGCGGTCTTCCCACAGCTCGCCGACCTGAATGCGCAGGCGGATCGCGGCGTCCGGATCCTCGATGACCAGCGCCTTCTTGGCCAGCACATCCACCAATCGGTCCCACGCCTGCGTGCGCCGGTAAAGCCGCTCGAGCGCGTTGATGGCGTCCAGGCAGCGCTCATCGACATCCAGCGCCCGCTGATACGCGAAGGTCGCCTGGGCCGCGTCGCCGATCTGCGTCTCGTAGGTGTCGGCCAGGGCCAGCAGCAGGTCCACCTTACGCTGGGGTTGATCCTCGAGCTCGGCGTGGCGCGCCAGCGCGGTGACCAGCTCGTTCCACTTCTTCTGCTTGCGGTAGAAGTCCTCCAGTGCGGTCAGCGCGTCGACGTGGCCAGCGTCGATCTGCAGCGCCTGTTGCGCCGACGCGATCGCGTAGTCCACGTGGCTCAATGCCGAGTCGTACCAGCGCGCTATCTTCACCCACAGGTCGGCGGCTTGCTTGGGATCCGAGATCCCCTGGACCACCTGGGTGTAGTCCGAGATCAACTCGTTCCAGCGTCCGGTGGTGGTCGCCAGACGCTCCAACTCCTTCGCGACATGATCGTTGGAGTAGTCCTCGCGGAAGGCCGCCTGCAGCGTGACGAACCCGCTCTCGCGATCGTCCAGCTGCTGCTCGTAGATCTCGGCGACCTGAACCAGCAACCCGATGCGGGCCTTGGGCTCCGACACGAACTCGGTGCGCGCGATCAACAGCTCGACCATCTTGTGCCAGCTCTTGCGCTGGCGATACAGCTGTTCCAGCTCCACGGACGCCGCCGCGTTGGACGGATCGATCGCCAGGATACGCTCGTACACCTGCGCGGCCGAGCCCCCGTCGCCGATCTTGTCGGCCCAGAGGGCGGCGGCCTGCATCAGGACATCGACCTGCTCGGCCGGATTGGCCAGCGCCTGGGCCCGCCGCTCCAGGATGTCGACGGCGTCTTCCCAGCGCGCCTCCTGCATGAACAGCTTCTCCAGCGCCGCCAGCGCGCGGAAGTCATGCGCGTCGATCTCCAGCACCTCGCGCCAGGCCTCGATCGCCTCGTGGGTGCGCATGAGCGTCTCGCCCTCGAGCTCGCCCAGCTGAGAGTAGAGGTCCTGCAGTTCGGGTTGACCGACGTGGCCTTCGCCAAGCTGCGCCACCCCGATCAGGCGGCGCAGAGCCTCGGACAGTTCCTCCCAGGCCCCGGCGCTCCGGTAGTTGTCGACGATGGCGCGAAGCGCGTCGACGTCCTGCGGATCCAGCTCCAGAACCTTCTGCCAGCTCTCCAGCGCGTTCCGTTCGCGACCGAGCTTCTCGCCCCAGATCCGCCCCAAGCGCTTGAAGGTCGGAATGCGCCGCTCGGGCTCGGGCAGCGCCACCACCAACCGCTCGAGGACGTCGGTCAGGTCTTTCCATTCTTCGGCGGCTTCGTACAGATCAGCCAGGCCCGCCAACCCGATGGCGTCGTCCCCGCGCAGGTCCAGCACCCGGCCCCACAGCTCGATGGCCTTGTCGCGTTGGTCCAGGGCATCCGTGGCCAGGCGAGCCATTCGCGCATAGCAAGCCGCGATCTCGCCGTCGTCCTTGGCGACGTCGATCAACTTCTCGTACACGCCGTAAAGGTCAGCCCAGCTCTCACTGCGGAAGTACAACTTCTCCAGCGCATCCAGCGCCTCGGGCGAACGGGATTCTTGCTCGAGAACCGCGTTGAAGCTGGCGATCGCGCCAGCCACGTCGTCCAGCGCCTCGGCGCAGACCCGGCCGAGCCGCAGCTGAAGGCTGACGGTCTCGGACCCCCCATCGGTGATCGAGATGCGCTGGCGCAGGACCGCCGCCAGGTTCTCGTACATTCCCTGCGCCGTGTAGATGCGATCCAGCGCCTCCAGCGCGGCCGGATCCTTCGGGTGATCGGCCAGCACCTGCACCAGCACCCGCTCTGACCGTTCCAGATCGCCGAGATCGTTCTCGAACACCGACGCCAGCCGCAGCAAGACGTCCCGTCGAGCGGCGGGCACCGTGCTGGACGAAGCCGCCTCGAACAGGGTGTCGACGTATTCGTCCCACTGATGGGTCGATCGCACCAGGCGCAGCAGCTCGTCCAGCGGAACCTGCGCGGACGGATCTTCCTTGACCGCTTGTGCCCACCACGCGAACGCAGCGATCTGGTCGACCAGCTTCTGCTCGGAGATCTCCGCCAGCCGGCGGAGCAGCGCCTGGCGATCCTCCACCGCGGTCAGCCGACCCAGCTGAACCTCGTAGATCTGGGCCAGCTTCTCCCATTCCTGATTCTGGCGATAGAGCGGCTCCAGCACGTCGGCGATCTCGCCCTGCTGGGTTCCCCCCATGAACATGCGCTCCAGGGCCGCGCGGGTGTCCTGATGATTGGGATCGGACGCCAGGACCTCGCGATAGGCCTCGATGGCCTTGGGCATGTCGACCAGCGCCAGCTCGTAGATCTGCGCCAGACGGAACGTGAGATCGATGATCTCCTGCTCCGAACGGCCGGTCCGCACTTCGCTGCGTACGACCTCGGCCAGCTCTTCCCAGCGCTGGCTGCGGCTATACAGGCCGTCCAGCGCGGTCAGCGCGACGCGGTTGTCCGGCTCCAGTTGAACCACCCGCTGGAAGTCGGCGATGGCGTCGCCGGCCTGGCCGGTCTCCTCTTCGTGGATCCGCGCCAGACGCAGCAGCACGTCGACCCGGCGCCGCGGGTCTTCCGACTTCTCCAGCTCCTCGGCATAAAACCGAGCCAGGCGCTGCCATCCGTTGGTCTCGGCCGCCAGACGCTCCAGATGAGCGACGACATCCAGGTTGGACGAGTCCAGGCGGAAGGCCCGCCCGTAAGCGTCGAACGCGGCACTCTGGTGCGACAGACGCCGCTCCTCGATGTCCGCGATGCGGGTCAGCAGTTCGACCTTGCGCGTCGGGTCGTCCGCGTGAGCCGCCATCACCTCGTAAACGGCCACGACCCGATCCCATTCGGCGGCCGCCTCGTAGATCGGTTCCAGCACCTCGGCTGCCAGTACCGGCTCCTGCGAGCCCGTCATCAGCGTCTGCAACGACTGCAGGGTGGGCTCGTGGGTGGGATCCATCGCCAGGACCGCTCGATACGCTTCCACCGCGTGGGCCAGATCATTCAGGTGCTCGCGCCACAGCTCGCCGACCCGAAACCGCAAGCTCACAACCTCGGCCGGCGACGGCGCCATCTCGGTCTGGCGCTCCAGGATTGCCAGCAGGTCGTACCAGCGCTCGGTCCGCTGGTACAGCCGATCCAACGCCTGGGCAGCGTCGTAGTCCTCGGGATCGAGATCCAGGATCGACGTATAGGTCTCGATCGCGCGCGCCGGATCCTGCAGCTCTCGGTCGTGCACTTGACCGAGCACGTACAGCATCTGCTTCTTCTCGGTGGGCGTGGTGGCCAGCTCGGCCTTCTTGGCGTACACGTCCTTCAGGTCGTTCCACTGCGACAGGCGGATGTACAACCGCTCCAGATTGTCGAGCGCCACCGGATCCGACGGATCGGTTGCAAGAACCAGGCGGTACACCTCGATCGCTCGATCCAGGCTCTCCAGCACTTCTTCGTTCAGCTGAGCCGCCTTGTAGTACAGCTCCTTCTTCTCGGTGGGGTCAGAAACAATCTCCGCCTTGCGAAGCAACAGCGTCACCAGCTGGGTGTAGTCGCCCGAGCGCAGGTAAAGCTGTTCCAGCGCATTGGCCGCCGTGAGGTCGCGAGGGACCGCGTCCAGCGCGTTGGCGTAGGCCATCGCCGCTTCCTTGTCGCGGCGCAGATCGACCTCCCACAACATCGCGATCTTGTGGAAGAGAGCGTTCTTCAGCTCGGGATCGGCCACGCCGGGCACCAGGCTCTCATAGCGGTGCACGAGATCCTCGAGCTTCCCCAGCACGCGGGCCAACCGCTCGATCTGCCCCTGCAGCTCGGGGTGCAAGGGATCCTCCCGCAAGGCGCGGGCCAGGGCATCGTAGGCCCCTTCGGGATCGTCCAGCCCCATCTCGTGGGCCTCGGCAATCTGTCGCAGGACGGCGATCTTCTGCTCGGGGCTCTCGAAGTGGCGCGCGATGACCTCCAGCACAGCGACCAGGTTCGGATAGTCGCCCCGGCTGCGATAGACCGGTTCCAGCAACTGGGCCACCACCAGTTCGTAGTTCGGATCAGGCAGGATCCGGTTGAGCGCAACGATGCTCTCCGGATGCTCTGGCTCGATCTCCAGAACCCGCCGGTAGGTATCCACAGCCGCCCCCGGCTCTCCCAGCTTCTGCTCGCGCAGCAGACCCAGGCGACCCAGCAGCCGAACGGTCTCGGCGGGATCGGCGGCCAGCTTCAGCTGTCGTTGCAGGTTGTCAGCCAGCTCGCGGTATTCACCGCGCGCCAGATACAAACGATCCAGCGCCCGCAACGCCGGCACATTCTCGGGGCTGTCCGCCAGCACCTCGTTCCACGCCGCCGAAGCCTCATCGGGATTCGCCAGCATCTCTTCCCATACCGTGGCGATGCGCGTTCGAATGGCGACGCGCTCCTCGAGGTCAGAGACCAGATCGGCCTTGCGCCGGAGGGTCTCGATCAAATCGGGCCAACGCTCGGTGCGGGTGTAAAGCCGCTCGAGCGCCACCAGCGCGCCGGCATCTTCGGGGACGATCTGCTGGGCCTTGCGGAAGTATTCGACCGCCTTTTCCGACTGCTCCAGCTTCTCGTCGTAGGCGACCGCGACCACCAGCAGCAGCTCGCGCTGCAGCTCCGGGGGAAGCTTCTGTTTCAACGCGGATTCATACAGCTTCACCAGCGCCGCCCACTGCGACAGCGAACCCGCCAGATCTTCCAATGCCTCGCGTGCGCGCTCGGAGGTCGGATCCTCGGCGAACGCCTGGGAATAGGCTTCCCACGCGCCCTCCGCGTCGGCCAGGTTCTGTTCGAGCCCGCCGATGCGCAGGAGCAGGGTCACCCGCGCCGCGGTGTTCTTCTCGCGCGATAGCTTGATCCGTTGGACCTCCACCAGGCGCGGAAGATCGAAGGCTTGCTCGTAGATCGGCTCCAGCACCTCGACCGCCGCCATCTGGCGTTCGGGATCTTTCAGGTAAGACTGCAGGGCCTCTCGCGCCCCTTCGTGGGTGGGCACCAGCGCCAGGGCCTCGCGGAAAGACTCCACCGCAGCGGCGGGCTTCTTCAGGTGTTGTTCTTCGACCTTGCCCCGGCGGTACTTCAGCTCGGTCACGACCGCGGGATCGGAGGCAAGCCCGATCTCTTGGTTCAGCGTTTCGGCAAGGTCGGACCACTTTCCGAGCGCCGTGAAGATCCGATCCAGCGCTTGCAGAGCACCGACCTGCTGGCCGTCCTGCTTGAGAATGGCCTTGTACAGCTCCGCCGCGCGCTCGGGCTGGCGGATCTCGTCCTCGTACAGGCTCGCCAGCTTGAAGCGGATGTCCAGCTGCTCTTGTTTGGACTTCGCAAGTTCCAGCTTCTTGTCGTAGATCGCCAGCAACTTCTCGAACTGGCCGGTCGCGACAAACAGCCGCTCCAGGGCGCCCACCGCTTCTTCGTGCTTGGGCGCGATCTCCAAGATGGCCTGATTGCGCTCGATCGCCGTCTCCGGATTGGCCAGCTCTTTCTCGTACGCCCGTGCCAGGATGGCGAGGACCGGCAAACGAGCGGCGGCGTCCTTCAACGTCGGACGGGCCTTTTCGAAGGCGTCCACCAACGTGGCCCACCCGTCAGACGCTCCCGCCAGCCGCTCGGCATCCTCGCGCGCCCAGTCTCCCGAGGGATTCTCGGCGAACGCCGTCAACGCGATCGACAGCGCTCCGGCCGGATCTCCGGCGTCCTTCTCCAGCAGCGCGGTCAACCGTTGCATACGGCTCTGGCGCGTCGCGAAGTCAGCGGTGTTGTCGAGCTGGACCAGCAACACTTGCGACAGCGGACCGATCGCGTTGGATTTCTCGTAGATCGGGATCAGCGCTTCGGCGGCCAGAACGTTCTTGGGGTCGAGCGACAAGGCCTTCTCGAAGGCCTTTTGCGCGCGATCGGCCTTGGTCAAACGGTCGCGATAGATCTCGCCGATCTTGTTCCACAGCCCCAGGCGCGCCGACGAGTCGTCCTCCGTCTCGGCCTGCCGCTCCAGGACGCGCACCAGTTCGTCCCACTTGCCTTGGGCCGCGTAGAACTGTTCCAGCGCGTTCCAGTCGCGCTGCTGCAGATACAGCTTCTTCAGGGCATCCTGGGCGCGTCGGTTGTCCGGCTCAGTCTCCAGCAGCGATTGCCAGGCTGCGATCGCGCGGTCCGGAGCGTTCACCTTCTCCGTGAAAAGGATTCCCAGCTTCACCAGCAGAGCCGAACGCCGGGCGGCGTCGCCCTGGCTCAGAGCGACCTGCTGTTGCAGCACGTCGCCCAGCTCGCTCCAGGCCTTTTCCCGTTCGTAGAGCTTCTCCAGTTCGCCGAAAGCCTCGAGGTTCGACGGAGCGTCCTCGAGGACCTGGCGCCACAACTCTATCGAGATGGAAGGCTTCTTCAGCTTCTCCGACGAAAGCTTGGCGACCTCCACGCGGCGGCGGGCTCGCTCGTCTCGATCGGTCAGCTTGGCGATCTCGCGCTGATTCGAGGCGATCAGCTTTTCCCAGTCGCGGCGCTTCTCGTACATCTGCTTGAGAAACGCCAGCGCTTGCCCGTGATCGGGATCGAGCTCCAACACCGTTTCGAACGACTTAATCGCCTCGGCTTGGTTCGAGAACTTCTCCAGGAACAGGTTGGCGACGCGGAGATGCAGAGCCACCTTCTCTTCGGCGGTCGTTGCGGTCGTCGCTTTCTTTCGCAGCAGCGAGATGAGGTCCGGCCAGCGCTTCATCTGCTCGTACTGCGCCGCCAGCGCGTCGGTCGCCGCCACGTTGGTCGGTTGAATGTTCAAGATCTGGTTGAAGGCATTGACGACCATCACGTCCAGCTTCAGCCGATCGCGGTAGACATCGATCATCTCGTTCAGCAGAGGGACCTTGTCCTCTGGATCGGCCCAAGCCGCCTTGTCGACCGCGTCCTTCATCACCTCGATGAAGGCGTTCCAGCGCTCCGCTTTTTTGTAAACGCGCGCAAGCTCTCGCCGCGGAGCCCACGCCTGGGGCATGGCAGCCACCAGCTTTTTCCAGGCGTCTACGCCTTTGTCGACGGAAATTTTCTCGGCATCGAGCGCCGCGGTGGCCTGGGCGAGGACCTCGGGCGGAAAATCTTGTACGCCATGTGAAGCGCCGTTTCCCGATTCCGCTTCCTTCTTCCGCTTTGAATCGTTTCCCTGCTTCGACTGCTGCTCCACTTTGGCGCTCCTCCGCGTCTTAACCGATCCCGGACGCTAACTCGGACGCGGCGCCCCGTGACGGTCGAAAAAGCTACCGTCCCGGGCGGCGTCACGGCTAAGCCGGCGACAATGAACATGAAAACGGGTTCGCTTTATAACACGGAACGTGCAGCGAAACGCAGAAGAGCGACGGAAAGGGTGGCGATCCCTCTCCATCGCTCCTCGGCGTTGGACGCTCTCCTGCGAGCCAGGAGGCGGTTTATGTCCGGACGGCCGAGCGGCCCGGAAGACAGTGCCTACGGGCCAGACAGCGCGTACAGCTTGTCGTTGGCGGCCTTGACGTAGCCAGCGCCGCCTTCTTTGCCTCCGCCGGTCGCGACGAACTTCTTCAGGTAGTCCTGAGCCTTGTCCTTGTGCTCGTTGGCGTGGGACTGGTCGTACCAGTCGGCGTAGGTCATGCCGGCGTTGTAGAGCGCGTCGAAGAGCTCGGGATCCAGGTCGATGGCCGCCTTGAACTCCTTGGTGCTCTGCTCGAACTGCTTCAGGTTCTTCAAGGCCATGCCCCACCCGTTGTGGCACTCGGCATCGTCGTCCTTCGCCAGCACGCACTGGGAGAAGACCTGGGAAGCCTCCTTGTCGAAGTCGTAGTCCAGGTACAGGTACCCGAGCGCAACATAGGGCTTGGCGAAGCGCGTGTTGGCCTCGATGGCCTTGCGCAGGGCATTGTCCGCTTCCTTGGGCCGGTCCAGATTCTTGTAGACCAACCCCAGCCGCCACCACGCCTTGAACAGCTTGGGATCGGCGGCCGTGGCCGCGATGAACGCCTTCTCGGCCTTGTCGATCTTCTTCGACTCCAGATAGGACTCGCCCAGGTCGTACTGGTAGTTGCCGTTGTTGGGCGCCCGCTGGGCCGCCTGCTCGAACGCGTCCGAGGCGGCGTCCCACTTCCGCTGCTTCTGCAGGACTTTGCCCAGGTTGTAGTAGGCGATGTCGTACGACGGGTCGGTCTGGATCGCCTGCTTCAGGTCCTTTTCAGCCGTGTCGTACAGGTTGTTCCGGAACGCCTCGGCGCCGCGATTAGCCAGCTCGATGGCCTTGATGCGCTCCTGGCTGCACACAAAACCTTCGCAGGCAGGAAGCACCGAACCAATCAACAACACCACCGTGAGAGGAGAAAACCTGCCCGTCAGGATCTTCATGAGCTACTCCCCTCCGCCGGCCGGCGTGAGAACGAACGGGTAGGAAACGATGACGATGCCGCCACCGAGGGGCTTCGGGAACTCCCAGCGGCGAACAGCCTGGACGGTGCAGTTCTCGACCCGGGCGTTGCCCATGGTCGAATTCTGAAGAACCGATGCGATGACCTGACCGGAGGCGGCGATGGTGAACTGGACCATGATACGGCCACCCAAGCTGGCCTTCTTGGTCAATTCTTGCTCGTAGCAGTACTTCACTTCGTTGATGTGGCGGCGGATGATGCGCCGGATGATTTCCTTGTCGAGCGAACCGCGAACGTTGGCCTGGCCTGGAATGACGTCGGGAGCGTGAGCGCGGCGGCCACCGAGGCCACCGGCGCCGCGGCCGTATCCAGAACCGTTGCCACCGCCGCCACCCTTGCCGATGGTGCCGAGGTTGCCCAAGCCGATGGTGCCTTCACCGGTGCCACCGCCGCCAGAGCCGGTGCCGACCAAGCCCAGGCCGCCGACACCGTAGGCCTCGCCGATCGCGTTTCCGACCAGGCCGCCCAGGACATCCGAAGCGTCGTTACCCAGGGCCGAGTCGCGGCCGAAGATGGAGGCGATGTGCGAACCCTCGGACTGCTTGAGGACGCCGAGAATACCGGCGTTCTTGGCCTGCTCTTCGGCGAGCTTCTTGGCGAGGTGCGGATCCGGGTTGTCCTTCGGACCCTTCAGGCCATACAGACCCTCCTTGTTCTTGGAGGTCTTCTTGCCCATCTTGCCTTCTTCGCCCTTGTGCCGTTTGCCCTTGCCGCCCTGTTCTTCGGGCTTCTTGGACTTGAGGAACTCGGGGATGTCCTCTTCCTTCTCCTCAGGGGGCTTGATCAGGAACTTCACGAAGCGATTGTCGGAATTGAAGAGGTCCAGCGACAACGACTTCGGATCGGGCGGGACGGAGAAGATCATCAGTAGGAAGAGCAACAAAGCCACTGCCGATCCGACGGTGTAGACCTGCTCGTTCCAGCGCCAGGTCAGGAACGGAACGTCGAGAACGCGAGGCCGGTTCGTGGAGGTCAGCAGGAAGGTCGTCTCACCACATTCCAGACGGGCGTATCCGTTCTGGGGGAGCGAGAAGCTGGAGCCACGCTGCTGAACGAACTGGGGAAGGGGATAGGACTGCCCGTCGACAGCGATCTCGCCACCCATGCGGGGGGTTACATTCACGACGTAGTCCGAACCCTGGGCAGCCACCAAGGGATGCGCAGGCGACGGCACGAACTCGGGATCGACCGGTGCATCGGCGCCGGCCTCGGAGCCGATGATGAAGTTCGGACTGCTCTTTCCTCGCCGCTTCAGACCCATGTAGGTCAGGGCGCCTGCTACCGCCAGCCCGCCGAACACCAGGAGATCCAGGGCCGGAGAACGGTGCTGCCAGGTGAAGTTCTTGGCTTCCTTGCCGGCTGCCTGCCACTCCTCGTAGGCCTGCTTCTCCGCGCCAACCGACATCGCGGTCCCGACGAACGTCACCAGCGCGATCGCGGCCAGGGCGATGCCGGCGAAAACCATGCCCGTTCCCAGGCCGTGAGTGGTCCTGGCGCCCGGATTGGCGAGCACGCGCGCGGTCGTGACGACGCCGCGAAAGATCGTCTGCACCTCGATGGCGCGCGTTCCATCGTTGACCTCGACCTCGGCCGACGCTGCGTTACCGGTGAAACCTGCCGGACCGCTATAGGCGGGAGCGGCGAAGGCCGCTGGGGGAGCTGCTTGTTCGCCGAAGGCCGGCGCGAACCTGCCAGGAGCCGGGGCGACAGCGCGACCGCGCGCAGGGGGTGGAACCGGCGTCGACTCGGCGGCCGGCGCAAGAAACGTGACGACGACCCGTGCATCCCCGAAGGTGACCTCGTCACCCGACTGGAGGCGCGTCTTGGTGATTCGCTCGCCGTTGACCGTCGTACCTCGGGTCGATCCCAGATCGATCAGCGAGATGTCGTCGGGTCCGGCAATCTCGATGACCGCATGCATGCGGGAGACAGTCTCGTCGTCGATGCGCAGGTGCGATGACGCCAGCTTGCCGACCTTGATGACGTCCTGACTGAGGACCTCCTCTCTGACCAACTCGTCCCCTTTGAAGATCTGGAATCGGAGAGGAACTTTGGCTTCGGACATTGCGACACTTCTCCTGGTTCGGCGGTCAACGAAAGGCCCGGTTCTTGGCCGGGCCTGGGGCGGGAGCGGACACGGCGATGAACTCGCCGAATATTCTGGAGGTCTCTAGATGTCCTCGATGGCGTCCCTGGATATCTTCTAGATATCTTCGAGGGACTTGAGCATCTCCGGAATGAAGTCCTTCCGGATCTCGATCAGACTGGAGTGCTCGGTCTTCTTGAGAGCGTTCACGAGTTCACCGTCCGGACGGGCCAGGTCGCCCTCGACCATGTCGTCCTCGAAGTCGTAGACGGTCTTCGCCTTATAGGAGGTGTTGCCGTCATCGGCACCGCCCCCTTCGGCCGGCGCGGCCTTCGGGTCGGCTGCCAGGGCGAGGGGCGTGGCTCCAAGGAGGCCAAGGGTCAGGATCGTTGCGGCGAGCTTCATTTTGGTTTCTCCCACGGTGTTTCTGAGGGCGGTGCCTGGGATGGGTTCCTTGACAACCACCAGCCCCGGAGGTTCCCGGTTTTCTCGACAGGTAGGTCTTTTGGTGAGGGGGCGGAGGAACAAGGGAGCCCGGCCGAAGAATCCGACCGGGTCGCCCGGGGATATGAGCCTGAAGTTGCTCGGCTTTTAGTTTAGCCTTGGACCGGCTCTCGACTCGGCCTGGTGGCCCCCTATTTGCCCTTCTTGCCCTTCTTCTTCTTGCCGCTCTCGGCGGCGGGCTCGGCGCCTGCTGCCGGGGCGCCGGCCGCCGCGGGGTTGGCCGCATCAGCCGGCTGTCCGCCCGCGGGGGGCGGCTGGGTACCAGGCGCGCCCGCCGGAGCGGCGTCCTTCGCCCCATCCTTGCCCGCCGGCTTGGCCCCATCCTTCGGAGCGGCGGCACCCTTGGCGGCTTCGGCCTCGGCCGCCTCTTGCTTCTTCATTTCCTCTTCCATCTTCTTCTGCTGCTCTTCCGCCTTCTTCTGCATCTCCTCGGCCTCGGCCTGCATTTTAGCGGCCTCGGCCAAAGCGACGAAGGTCTCGTCGATGTCCTTGATGCGCTTCTCGGCGTCGCGCTTCAACGTGTCCGGCGTGCTGCCGTTCACCTTGGAGAGGAACTGGCGGTAGTACTCCTGGGCCTTCTGCAGGACGGGCTTATCGCCGCCCTTGTAGTCTTGGTAGAGCAAACCCAGGTTGTAGTAGCTGTTCGGGTTGGCCGAATCGAGCTTCTGAGCGGCGTTGTACTGCGCCTCGGCTTCGTCGATCTTCTTGCCGCCTCGCAAGGCGACGCCCAGTCCGATGGCCGCCTCGTAATTCTTTGGCTGCATACCCAGGACCGCCTTGAAGTTCTCCTCGGCCGTCTTGTAGTCGCGGTTGTTGAGCGACAGCGCGGCGAGGTTCATGCGAGCCTCGGCCAGCTTGGGATTCATCTCGACCGCCTTGCGGAACTGGCCGATCGCAGGGCTGATCTTCTTTCGCTTCAGCTCGACCAGACCCATGGTGTTGTAGACCAGAGCCAGGTTTTCTTTCATCGTGCTGGTGTAGCCAGTGCCTTCGCCCTGGACGTTGTCCTCCTTGGCCAGCTTCCCATCGTCGCCGCCTGCGTCGGCCTTCTTGGCCTTCTTGCCCTTCTTGCCCTTCTCGACGCCCTTCTCTTCGATCTTGTCCTCGTCGAACTTGCCGGTGGCGATTTCTTCGCCCTTCTTGATGGCCTGGTTACCAACCAGCTTCGCCATCTCGAGCATGTTCAGGTCGTAGTAGATGAACGCAAGCGTCGCGAAGGCCTGCAGGTTGTCGCTGTCCAAGGCCAGGACGGTTCGCAGGTGGGTGACGGCCTGCCCCACGTACGCTTTCTTGTCGCCGTCGGACGAGGCCCGTCGGGCCTTGTCGCGAAGCAGTTGCGCCATGTTGTTGCGCGCCTCGATGGTGTGGAGGGGATCGATCTCGACGGCACGGTTGAACAGAGACTCGGCGCGGCTGGTGTCTCCCTTGCGCCAAGCCACGTAGCCCAGGTTGGTGATAGCCGGCCCGTACTTCGGCATCTTCTCCCAGATTCGGACCGCGTCATCTTCCTGTCCACATTCCTGGAGGACCGCGCCCTGATTGAAGCGCGCCTCGAGCAAGCTCGGGCTCGACTCAGCCAGCTTCGCGAACGAACTCGAGAGGCTCTCGCACTCGCCGTCAACCTTGCCAGCCTTGCGGGCCGCCTGGTACCTCCCCATGATCTTTTCGAAATCGGCCCGATCGTCGGCCGAAATGTCGCGCTTGGCGACCTTGGGGATGATCTGTTCGCCGCCCGAGAGCTTTGGCGACGCGCTTCCGGAGAGGCCTTTTTCGGGCACGCCGCCGGCCGGCGCCTCGTCGCCGGCGCTGCCGGCGTTTTCCGGAGCCGGTTGGCTTCCAGCGCAACCGGCCAGAATGCCGGCGACGCCGAAGGCCGCCAGAAACGAGAGACGGGTCTTATTCTGAGTCATCATGGTCGTGGCTCCTGCTGCTTTCACTGCTTCGAGGTGGCAGCAACTTCGGTGCTCAACTCGGAGATCACCGGGGTGGGCGACATGGCGGTGGACACGTAGCCCGCTTCGGGCTTGACCTCGGAGGACAGCGGATACTCCGACGGCTTCATCTGGTTGAGCTCGCGCTCACACAGGCGAGACCATTCGTTGTACCAGGATTGCTCGGTGGCGGCCTGGAGGCACTTCTCGAACCCGTCGACGGCCTTGCCCTCGATCGGCTCGGCCTTGTCTTCCAGCTGATCGCAGTAGATCTGCTTCGGCTGGTTGCCCCACTGATCGACGTCCTTCAGGTCCTTGGGAATCTCAGCCGTGTAAAGCTGGCCCGCGAAGTCCTGGTAGATCTGCCCGACCCGGGCGGCAGATGCGATGGTCCACTGTGCCTGCTTCATCTTGAAGACGTCCAGGTACATGACGCGCGCCTTGTCGAGTTGCTTCGACTTGGTGTCGAGGTAGGCGGTGAACTTCTTCACCGACTCCTCCATCTTCTTCTTGGTCGCGTCCTGCTTGCGCTTGCCGTCGTATTGACTCGGCTGCTGGAAGTCGAGGCCCTCCGGGAACTTGATCCTCAGGAAGTCTTCGTACTGCTTTTCGGCAATGTGGAAGGCCGCCCCAGCGACCGCGTAGGTGGCGGAGGTCGCGCGCGCGTCCACGTCCTTGCCCGTGATCTGGTGGGCGGCATCGCCCCCCTTCCAGAGCTTGATGACCGTCTGGAAGTGATCCTGGCCCTTGGCCGACGCCTGCTTGTTGCGCTCGAACAGAATGATCTTGGACTTGGTCGGGGGCCCGCACTGGGTCTTGACCTCCTTGATCTTCTTGCCCTTCTTCAGCTTCTTGTTCAGCTCGGCGAAGACCTTCTGACGGCCGGTCGCTGCCACACGCTTGACCTCGAGGCAGGCGCCGTCTTCAGCGGCGTGCGAACAGGACGCCTTCCAGGCCATCTCACCCAAGCGAAAGTGCGCCAGGATCTGACGATCGGGACCGCCCTCCTTGCCCCACTTCTTCAGGTAGTTCTCCAGGTGGCGGGCCAGCTCGTCGTACTTCTTGTCCTTCTCGAAGACCTCGGCCATCTGGAAGTTGACGCCCGCGGCATCCTGCGGCTTGCGCGCACCGTAGTACCGGACGAAAGAATCCATGTCGGCGATGGCCTTTTCGGATTCGCCGAGACCGATGCGGAAAGTCGTCGCGTTTCCGAGCGCGTCAGTCGCCTTGGACTCGCCGGGAAACTTCTTGGCGAAGTCCTCGTAGTTCTCGGCCGCCTTCGAGTAATAGGCCAGCTGGTGGTACCCAGCCGCCACGCGGAACAGCGCCTTCTGCGCCAAAGCATCCGAGGGGTGCGCTGCGATCAGCTGCTGGCGGGCCTTGAGGGCCTGGCCGACGAGGTGCGCGTTCTGGAAGCACTGCCCCGCGTTCCACAAGCGCTCGGCGTGCTTCGGGTGGTCAGGAAGCGCGTCGGCGGCAGCCAGCAGCGAACGACCGCACTCTTTGTAGTTCTTCGACTTCTCGTACTCGCGGCCTTCCAGGTCGTACGTGTCGCTCTTAAGCGAGATCATCTGCTTGCCGAACTCGGGATCCTTCATGAGGTTCGGCATCTCGAGGAACTTGTCGACCCAAGCCACGACCTCTTTGGTCTTGCCCAACGAGTTCAACGAATCGAGCAGCAAGTTCGCCGAGAAGATCGCCAGCTCATGGTTGGGGTGCTTCTCCACCACTTCCTGGAAGAGCTTGGCTGCCTCCTCGTAGTGGTTGTACTCGTAGTAGATGCGCGCCTTGCGGTAACGAATGACGGGCAGCTCAGGCGCGTCGGGCACGTACTTGATGTACGTGTCGAAGGCCGCGATCATCTTCCCCTGGTACTCGGGGATGGCCTTCGGCTCCATCTTCTTGCCGGCCTTCTCTTCCTTCTCGTGCTTCTCGTGTACGCCCTTCGCATCGGGCCCGAGGCCTTCGTCGTCGACCTGCAGAGCGTTCTTCCAGCCCAGCACCGCGGCGTACGCCGCATCCTTGGCGAACTTACCCTTGGGATTGATCTCGACGACCTTGGTGTACTGCTCGGCGGCGTCCTTCCAGCGCTCGAGCGTCCACAACAGCTCGCCGTAGTAGAAGTTCATGTCGTACGCGTCTTTGTCGTCCGGGAAGTGCTTCAAGAACTCCCGGTAGACATTTTGAACCAGCTGGTACGTGTCGGCGTTCTTGGTCTTCTGCGCTTCCTTGTGCCAGATGAGCGCAAGCTCCTTGGACGTATCGTGGAACGAGTTCTTGCACTCTTCCATCTGGTCCTTCTTGAGACCCTTCATCGTCTGGACCTTGTCGAAGACCGCGCCGAGACGCTCGATCTCCTGGACCTGATCCCGCTTGGCCCCCTGTGACAGGGTGTTGCGGACGATCTTGCCCTGCCACTCGCAGATGCGAGGGTTGTCCATGTTCTGCGAGATGATCTTGCGGTAGACGCGGCTCGAATCGCCGAACTTGCCCTGCTCCCAGTAGAGCTCGGCCAGCGCCTCCATCATCTTTGGCGCGAAGTCGCCGCCGGTCCGCTGGAAGAACTCCCAGGCCTTGTCGGGGCCACCGACGTGCGAGTAGGCCTTGACGATGTCCTTCTTGGCTTCCTTGATCAGCGCGTCCTTCTGCGCCTTGTTGATGTTGACCTTGCCCTCGGTGGCCATGCGGACGACGCCGACGAACGTCTCGAGAGCGGTCTTGAAGTCGCCGTTGTTGACGTAGCACCAGCCCTTCTTGTAGACGGCGTACGGATACACGCTGGCCTTCGGGAACTGCTCGACCTTCTCGTAGAACTGCAGGGCGTGGTCCATCTCGCCCTTGTCGAAGTAGTACTCGGCGAACGACAGGTACGCGTCCGGGATGTACTTCGAGTTCGGGTAGTCCTTGATCAGGCGCAAAAAGAAGTCGCGGGCCTGATCTTCCTTCTTCACCGACGTGAGGAGGAACGCGAGCTTGAACAGAACCTCGTCCATACGATCGTACTTCTTGTACTTGGTCGCCTGGATGTACGACTTGACCGCCTCGAGCAACCACTTCTGCTCGGTCTTCTCGAACGCCTGCTGGTCGCTCTGAAGCTTGCCCTTCTGGGCCGGAGGCGCTTCGAAGATCTTCTGGTCCAAGGCGCGGGCCTGGCTGAAGAAGAAGCGCTGCTTCTCGGCGAACAATTCGCCGAGGCGGAAGAAGAAGTCGGGCTTCTGGGGGTCGTCGTCCGGCGTCACCTGAATCAGGCGCTTCATTTTGCTGATCTGAGCGTCGGTGATCTGCTGGATCTTGCCCTGCCGCCCCTGGACGAACTGATCGACGGTCAGAACCGGCCCCGTCTCCTTCTTGGGCGGCGGCGGCGCCTCTGGCTTGGTCAGCTTGGTCTGGGTCGCCTGGACCTGGGTTTCTTGCTTGGTGAATTTCCCCTTGCCAGTGGTGGCTGTGGTGCTCCCCGTGGCGCCCGGAGCCCCGGCCGCCAGTGCCGTGGCCGGAGCGGCCAGCAGTAGCACCAAGGCTCCCTTCAATACACGCATCGAAGTACTGGTCATATTCACTCCACCTGCTCGTTCGTTTCCCAGGTTCACGACAGTCAAATTGAGGTCGAGGCGGCTACTGCGCCGGGGCCGGCTCGGCAGCGCCTTCAACGGGAGCTGCCGGAGCGGCCCCCTCGCCCCCTGCGGGTGCCCCTTCGGGCGCGCTCTTGTCGCACTTGTTGCCGATCTTCACGCGGTAGTAGCCCAGCTCATCCCGCCAGTACTCGCCCGTGAACGGCCACATGTAGTGCTCGTCGTCGGCGCGGATTTCCTCGAGGCGCTTGCCCGGTCCCTGGGCTTTGATGAGTTGCTGCTCGTCCTGAACCTCTTGCTCGAGGTCGCCCTTCGCGCCCTGGAGGATTTCGTACTCAATCTTGATCACGCGCTTGATCAACTGGGCCAGCTCGTCCGTCAGACGCTTGATGCGGCGGCGCGAAAGGTCGCCTGCCTCATTCATGGCCAGCGACTTCTGCAGCGTCAGATCCGCGAGGATGGTCTGGGCGATGTTGGTGTTCTTCCACGACGCATCGGCGCGGTCATGACGCTCGAGCTCGCGCGATAGCTCGTCGACGTACTCGAAACGCTTCACCAAGCTCCGGTCCGAAAGCACGGCGCGCGCGGCGCGCTCGGTCTTCTCGGGCATGCCCGAGGTTCCCTTGCGGATCTTGACCGCCAGTTCGAACAGCGCGGCGTTGTCGGTGTTGGTCGCGACCACCTTGCTCAGCTCCCGAAACAGGTCGGGATAGACCGAGTTGAACTCTCCGATGGCGCTCTCGGCGCGGTCGTAGAGGCAGTTGTAGAAGTAGATGGTCGCCTTGACCGTCAGCGCCTCGCCGATGGACTCGGGCTTGATGTAGTTCTCGAAGAACGGCGCCTGCAGAGTGTGAATGTTACCCAGCGCCTTCGAGTACCCCTTTTGCTTCAACATGAAGTTCGCCCACGACGCTTCGAACAAGCTGTTCGCCCAGTCGTAGGACTCCTGCGAGACGCGGTCGAAGTACTTGGTCGCCAGGTCGAACTGGCCGGTCGAATAGAAGGTGCGGGCCAGCGACAGATTTGCCAGATCCTCGTACGCCTTCACGTTCGGATCGGTGCTCTCGGCGGAGGCTCTCAGGACCTCCTTGAAGGAGTCCACGGCCGGCTTGGCCTGGTATTCGCGCACGTGTGTCGCGCCCTCGAACAGCTTCGCCTGAACATAGAACTCACTGCTGGAGGGCACGGCGCCGTAGAGCTCGACAGCCTCCTTGAACTGGCCCTTCTGGTAGTAAAACTTCCCGAGCAAGAAGTAGAGCTCGTCGCGGACCTTCTCCAGCGCCGGCTGTTCCAGATCCGATTTCTGGAATTTTCCGATCTTTTCCAGGATGCCCGTCGAATCCGGCAGCTGCCGCGACAGCGACGCCAGCCACTTCAGCGTGGCGCTGTAGTACGCGTGCGCGGCCCCCTTTTGAACGATGCGATCGAAGAAGGACAGCGATGCCGAGTAGAACTTCATGTTGTAGAGGGCCTTGCCCATCCAGAACTCGGCCTTCTGCTTATTGGGCTCGCTGTCCCCGGATTCGCCCTCGACGACCTTGTTGAGTTCGATGGACGCCGAAAAGAAGTCGTCGGTGTCGTAGAGCTTCAGCGCGCGGTCCAGCGTCTTGGAGGGCTCGTCGCCCTGTGGGGCCGACTCCGGCTGGAAGTCCCCCTTGGGGGCGCTATCACCTGAATCTTTCTTCTTTTTCTTGGCATTGGCCAAGGAGGGCGAGAGGACGAGGATACAGGCGAGCGCAATGCCGAGACCGCGAAATCGGCTCATGAAGACCTCTTGCTGGATTGTCCGAGGACAGGTGGAAGGGGACACAACACGCCGTTAAGGAAGGTCGCGCAATATTTTCAAACGTTACGGGCGGTTACAGCGACGTACAACGGCGTGTGGGGGCGCACCCAAAACCGGGCCATGCTAGACGCGGCGATCACGGCTGTCAAGGGCCAGAACGGAGCGAGGACCATCGGCGAAGGCCCGAGAAAACATTGGAAAAACGGCGGAGAACGCAAGGGCGCGCACACGATTTTTGAGCAGCGCAAGCGCCCGGCCAGCCACTGTTCTAACGCGATCTTTAATCAGTTGACAGCAAGCCCGTCGCCAGTAACATGGCCAGCCCACGGGCCAAGGGCCCGGGAAGCCTTGATACCTGGCCCGGAGCGAAGGAGCTCACGATGATCCGTCTTCCGTCCCCCTCAGGTCTGTCGTTGGCAGGTCTTGCCGCTCTTGTCGGGTTGGGCGTTGTTTCGGGGTCAGCGGGTTGCGCGGATAAGCACATTGGCCGGATCTGCGCGATTTCAAACACAAGTGATGCGGGTACGGATCCCAACTTCGTCGCGGTGAACTCGCTGGCGCTGGAGTGTCCGTCCCGGATTTGCATTCTTCCGGCTGAGGAAAAGAGCAGCGGCGGCACCGGTCCCCTGTGCACGGACTCGTGTAGCTCGGACGACGACTGTTCGGACGGCGAAAAGCGTACCACCGGCGCCAAGGCGGCGGACGATCCTCGCTGCTCCACGGGATTTGCGTGCCGGGTGATCATTCCGGACCTGAAGAACGTCCCCCTGTCGTGCCAGAAGATCTGCGTTTGCAAGGACTTCCTGGATACGAAGACGGCCACGGTCCCCGAGAGCTGCAAGTAGCCACGGTCAGGTTTCGAACGCCCCCGCGATGTGAATCACGCGGGGCTCGTCCCGATCGGCGAAGAAGGTCACGGCCACCACGTCGAACCGATATCCGGAAACAGCGATCGGTTCGGTTTCGGCCAGATAGAGACGCGCCGTTCGGATGACCCGGGCTTGTTTCTGCGGCGTGACACTTTCCAACGGATCACCCGACGCTTCGCCCGTGCGTGAGCGCACCTCACAGAAGACGCAGACCCCGTCTTGCGTCAGGGCGACCAGATCCAGCTCGCCCTGAGGGCGGCGCCAGTTGCGGGCGAGCACCGTCATGCCAGCCGCTTCCAGGGTGGCGGCAGCCAGATCCTCGGCGCGACGCCCCAGCGCCGGGCGACCATCGCCGCGACCCGCCGGGGACACCCGCCCGCTTCTCCCGCGACCCTACGGCGTGGGAACGGCCGAAGCCGCAGCGACCGCCGCGGGAAGCAGGTCATCGCGCTTCTCGGCCTTGATACGCGCGGCCTTGCCTTGCAGCTGGCGCAGGTAGTTCAGGCGAGCGCGACGAACGTGGCCACGCTGGACAATCTCGATCTTCTCGATCCGCGAGGTGTGGAGCGGAAAAACACGCTCGACGCCGACGCCGTACGAGATCTTTCGAACCGTGAACGAGGCCCGCGAACCGCCGCGGTGCCGACCAATGACCACACCCTCGAAAACCTGGACGCGCTCTTTGTCGCCTTCCTTGATGAGGGTGTGAACCCGCACGCTGTCGCCGGAACGGAAATCCGGAACGTCGGAACGGATGAAGGATTGATCGATGGCGGTCAAAAGCGGATGTTGGCTCATGGTGGCTCCGAAGGGGCGTCATTACTAGCGGGCGATGGGTCCTGAGTCAAGCGGGCGTCGCATCCCAGGCCCATCCGCCCGACCGGCGTCGGTCATTCGGCGGTCTGGCGGGGAAGATTCAGGTCCTCGGCCAACCACTTCTGCTCCTCTGCATCCGGGGGAAATTCCTCCAGCAGGTCAGGACGACGCTGCAGCGTGCGCAGCAGCGCCTCGCGGCGTCGCCAGCGGTCGATGGCCGCGTGATTTCCCGACAGCAAGACGGAGGGAACCGAATGACCTCGAAATTCGAGCGGCCGGGTCCACTGCGGGTGCTCGAGGCGCCCCACCCGAAACGATTCGTCCACCGCCGACTGCCCGCAGCCGAGCACGCCCGGCAACAGCCGAGACACGGCTTCGATCACGACCGCCGCCGCCAGCTCGCCCCCCGCCAGCACGTAGTCCCCCAGGCTCAGCTCTTCGTCACACAGGACGGAGCCAACTCGTTCGTCGAAACCCTCGTAACGTCCGCACACCAGGACGATGCGCTCGAGCGTGGCCAGCTGCCGCACCCTGGCCTGATCCAGCGGCGCTCCCTGGGGCGAAAGAAGAATCTTCCGCGCCGGACCACGCCGGGCGACGATGTCGTCGAGGGCGGCGGCGAACGGCTCGACCCGCAACACCATGCCGGGGCCTCCGCCACAAGGCGTGTCGTCGACGGAGCGATGGCGCCCCACAGCAAAGTCGCGAGGATTGGTGCACGTGACCTTCACCAGGCCGGCCGCAACGGCTTTTCCGAGCAAGCTGGCCGTAAGGAACCCGTCGAACATCTCGGGAAACAGCGTGACCACCTCAAACGTCACCAGCGGAGCGCCGTCAGACATCTTCTACGTTCCACGCGACTTCGATGCGTCGCTTTGCCAGATCGATCGCGCGCACGAACTGGGGCAACGCAGGAATCAAGATCTCGGTTTCTCCTTCGACCACCAGGATGTCTTGCGCCCCATTCCACATCAGGCTACCGACAGTTCCCAGGCGCCGGTTGTCCTCGGCGAAGACCTCGCAGCCCACTGCGTCCTCGACGAAGAACTCGCCCGGCAACGGTGCCGGCAAGCGTGCCCGGCGCACCCGCACCGGCGCGTTGATCAGGGGCTCGGCGTCGGTCCGTGAATCGATACCGGCCAGCTTGACCAGCCAGCCGTCCGGCGAACGGCGAATGGACTCTACCCGGCGTTCATCGCGGCCCGTCGGTCGCTCGAGGAGCAATTCGGGGACGCGGCCCAGATCCGCACTCTGGCGGTTATGGGCCCGCAGCGCGATATCGCCGCGCAGGCCGTGCGGCCGCCCCAGCACGCCGACCAGCAAGGTCTCCGGGTCATAGGTGGCGTGGGACACGTCGTTACCCTTCTTGCTACCCCTTCTTGCGCGCCGGTGGTGCTGCCACCCGCGCTGTCCCCAAATCTACTCCAGAATTTCGAGCAGAACGCGGCGGCGGCTTTTCGACGACGCGGCCGAGAGGACCGTTCGGAGGGCCTTGGCGGTGCGGCCCTGCTTGCCGATCACCTTGCCCAGATCCTGCTCGGCGACCTTCAACTCCAGCACCAACGCGTCGGGCTCGTCGACTTCCTCGACGGTGACTTCTTCGGGGTGATCGACCAAGCCTTTGGCCAGGTACTCGATCAATTCGCGGAACGAAGGTGAGCTGCCCAAATCTGCACTCCTGCGGGGTGGCCCGATGGGATCGGCGCCGCCGCGCTGCTGACTATTGCCTATTTGGTGGCAGCCCCAGCGGGCGCTGCTGCATGCCGCAGGTCGCGGATCAGCTCTCCCACCGTCTGGCTCGGCAGCGCACCCACGGACAACCAGTGCTTCAAGCGATCCTGGTCGATCCGAACTTCGGGTGGGCTGCGCAAGGGATCGTATACCCCCAGCTGCTCGATGAAACGACCATCGCGCGGGCTGCGGCTGTCAGCCGCAACGACACGGTAAAAGGGAACTTTTTTGCTTCCAGCGCGCGTGAGACGAATGGTGACTGACATCGGGTTCCTCGGGGAAAAACGAGGGCCGAACCTAACCAGTGAACGTCGCGCTGTCAAGGCGCGGAAGAATTGCCCGAAGAAACGGGGCCGGCGTGCTGAGTCAAGGCCGCCACCAAGGCGCGAAAGGCCGCCGCCCGGTGAGACAGGCGGTTCTTTTCGGGGATCTCGAGCTCGCCCATCGTGCGCCCCAGCGGAGGAACGTAGAAGATCGGGTCATAGCCGAATCCCCGCTCCCCCCGCCCGATCGAAAGAATTTCGCCCTCGCACGTTCCAGATCGCGTCATTTCGATCGGCCAGGAGGGATCGACGAACGCGGCGACGCATCGAAAGCGCGCGGTGCGCGATGCCGACGGGGGCAAACGGGACAGCGCCGCCAGCAGCTTCTCGTTGTTGCGCGCGTCGTTGCTGGGGAGCCCCGCATAGCGGGCTGACCACACGCCGGGCTCTCCGCCCAGCGCATCGACCTCCAGCCCCGAATCGTCGGCGAGCGCCGGCAAACCAGTGGCGGCGGCTGCCTGTCGGGCCTTGGCGAGCGCATTCTCCTCGAAGGTCAGGTAGTCCTCGCGCAGTTCCACAGTGGGCGCCAACTCGTCAATCGTCAGCAGCTGAAAGCGCAGCTTGGATTGTTCGAGCAGCGGAAGAATTTCCTTCAGCTTGCCGCGATTGCGGGTGGCAACGACGACCCGACGGGGCCCCAGGCGCAACTCGGAGGGGAGAGGCACGGCGACGCCGAAGCTCAGGTGGTCCGGGCGGCGGCCAGCGCCTGTTGCTGCAGGGTGAACAACTCTTTGGTCCCCGCGCTGGCCAGGGCCACCAACCGACCGTAGTCATCGGCTGAGAAGCTGCCTTTCTCGGCGGTGCCTTGGATCTCGACGAAATTTCCTTCGGCGGTCATCACGAAATTGAAGTCGACTTCGGCCGCAGAGTCCTCGACGTACGGCAGATCGAGGCGGGCCTCGCCGCCGATCAAGCCGGCCGAGATCGCGGCGACGCCCACGCGGATCGGACTCTTGGTGATCTTCCCTTGCCGCTCGAGCTTGCGAGCCGCCAGGGCCAGCGCCACCCACCCTCCGGTGACGGCCGCCGTGCGCGTTCCACCGTCGGCTTGAATGACGTCGCAATCGACGGTGATCTGGCGTGGGCCCAGCGCACGGGTGTCGACCGCTGCGCGCAACGCGCGGCCAATCAAGCGCTGAATCTCCTGTCCGCGGCCGCCGGTGTTTCGGTTGGTCCGGGTGTGCGTGGACCTCGGGAGCATCCCGTATTCAGCGGTAACCCAGCCCTTTCCCTGTCCGTCGAGAAAAGGTGGGACCTTCTCCTCCACCGAGGCCGTGCAAATAAGTCGAGTCGATCCACACTCGATCAGCACCGAACCTTCAGCATAGAGGTTATAATCAGGAGTTATCCGGACTGGGCGTAGCTCGTCCGGACGTCGACCATCAGCGCGCATGATGGCCGAATCTACACCAGACGGAAGCCAACACCCCCTCCATGCTGATTCTCATGTGTGATTGACATTGATGATCGCTCCTGACGCTCGTTCTGGAACCACGGTCGGTAAGTACCGACTGCACGAGATCGTTGGGCGCGGCGGCATGGGCGTCGTGTATCGGGCTGAACACGTCTACATCGGACGTGAGGTCGCGGTGAAGATCCTGCATGAAGGCTACGGCGCCCGCGAAGACTCGATCAAGCGGTTCCTGCGCGAGGCACGCGCGGCGAGCTCGATCAATCATCCGAACATCGTCGACGTGACCGACTTCGGTAAGTCCACCGACGGAACGGTGTTCTTCGTGATGGAGTTGCTGGTGGGGCAGCCGCTCGACGCGATCCTGGCGCGCGAGACGCGGCTGGATTTGCTGCGCTCGATCACGATTTGCAACCAGCTGGCCGCCGCGCTGGCCGCCGCCCACGGAAAGGGGATCATTCATCGGGATCTGAAGCCCGAGAACGTCATGCTGATCCCACGCGAGGGCCGCCGCGAACTGGTCCGGCGCGTGAACGATCCCAGCGGCGAGCACGAGACCACCGAGCGCGAGACCCGCTTCGACTTCGTCAAGATCCTGGACTTCGGGGTGGCCAAGGTGCGCGAGCCCGAGACACAGAAAGAGCGCGTCACCCAGGCGGGCGTGGTGTTCGGGACCCCCGAATACATGGCGCCGGAGACCGCGCGGATTGGATTCTCGGATGCGCGTTCGGATGTGTACGCGCTGGGGGTGATGTTCTACGAGATGTTGACGGGCGTGGTGCCGTTCACCGGCGACGCTCCGGTCGACGTGATGATGAAGCAGGTGAACGAGCGCGTGCCGCGCATGCACGACGTGGCACCGGAGGCCGAGATCACCGAAGAGACCGAACACATGATCCTGAAGGCCCTTGCCAAGGACCCGGAGCATCGACAGCAGAGCATGGAGGAGTTCCATCGCGACCTTCAGAAGTGCTACGGGCAGGTTCGATTCCGCCGGACCTTGAAGACGCCCACCACGTCGATACCTTCGGCCGGAGCCATTCCGCTGACGAAGAAGAAGGCCGTATCACCAGGAGCCATTCCGACTGGCCTTCGCTCGTCGCAGTCCGCCTCGATTGAAATCGAGACGCAGGTGGCGGCGGGCCCGCCCCCCAGCGCACCGCCGCCGGCGGATTCGACGCCGATCCTTTTGACGAAGAAGAAGGCGCAGCGACCGGATGCGGCGACCCCATCGTCGCCAAACGACGAGAAGACACCGGTGGTCGGCGACCGGAAGCGAACGACGCTTCCGCTCGGGACCGAGAGCGTCGCCAATGTCCCAGGTCGAATTCCACCGCCCCACCCCGACCGACGCCAAGGACAGGCTCAAGACGTGAAGGCCGGCGCGGTCAAGACCGGCGAGAACGCAATTCTGGGCGGCGCCGCCCGTCCGCCCGCGCGTACGCCGGACCGGCGCGCGGCGGCCAACCCAGCGCCGCCCGCCGAGAATCTGATCGTCGCGGTGACGCGAGCGTTGGGCGCGAGCGCGGACGGGCCCGACGACCGACCGACACCAAGGGTCACCATCGGGACGGCGGCGGCTGACGCCGAGGCGATGAAGAACTGGCACGACGAACCGACAGCGCCGGGCGCCGGCCACAGTTGACGATACGGAATCGTTCGCGGTCAGCGCGGCGAGCACTGCTTGTACGGAATGCCGCCGGGTGGCGCGGGGATCTCGCGACACTCTTCGGTATCGCTGCAGTCGGGATCAGCGGTGCAAGCCACCTGCGCCGCCATCCAGCCGCCCGCCGCGATCATGCTCGCCACCCCGGCGGCGACCACGATCAGCCCGACCGTGGGCAACGATCCAGATTGGGAGCGCTCCTCACCAGCCACCCACAATGCCGAGCCGCCCAGCGCCACGCCAGCGCCCACCAGGGCAAGCGTTTGCGGGCGGGCACGCGACGACGTCGCGCATCCGGGAGTCGCCAGGCTGGCGACCAGGTTCGCGCCGCACACGGCGAGCGTCAAAGGCCCGCAGACCTTGCGCGGGCCCATCAGCCCAGAACCAGCGCTTCGAGGTCGGCGACAGACTTGGGGGTTGCGGCGGTGAGGTTCTCGTACCCGGTGTCGGTGACCAGAATGTCGTCTTCGATGCGGACGCCAATGCCCCGCAGTTCGGGAGGCGCCGCCGCGTCCGGCGCGATGTAAAGGCCGGGCTCGATGGTCAACACCATGCCGGGGGTCAGCGGCCGCGCCGAGCCCTCGACGCTGTAGAAGCCCACGTCGTGCACGTCCATGCCCAGCCAGTGGCTGGTGCGGTGCATGTAGTAGGGGCGGTGGGCATTCTCGGACACCAACGTGGCCACGTCTCCCTGCAGAAGCCCGAGCTCTACCAGCTTCTGGGTCAGCTGCTCCACCACCTGGGAATGAATCGCGTCGAGGGTGACGCCGGGTCGAACGGCGGCGATGGCGGCCTCCTGGACGTCCAGTACCGCTTGGTACACCCGGCGTTGCTCCGGTGAAAAGCGCCGGCCGACCGGGAAGGTGCGGGTGACGTCGGCGGTGAAGCCGTCGACCTCACAGCCCGCGTCGACCAGCAACAGCTTTCCCTCTTCGAGGGCGGCGTTGTTCTCGACGTAGTGGAGGATGACCGCGTTGTCACCGCACCCGACGATGCTGGGGTAACCCGGGCCGGTGCCGCCTCGGCGGCGGAAGGTGTAGTCGATCAGCGCTTCGATCTCGTGCTCGCCCCGGCCGGCGCGCGCGGTCTGCATCGCGGCAATGTGCGCCTCGGCGGTGATCGCGGCGGCACGCCGCAACGCTGTCACTTCGTCCGGTGACTTGGTGAGGCGCATCTCGTGCAACGATAGACGCGCGTCGACCAGCCGCACCGGCGCGCGGGCACCCCGGCGCTCTGCCGCGCGCATGCGACCGAGCATGCGCAACACCCGCACATCCCAATCCTCGTCGCGCCCGAAGGACAGATGGAGATCGTCCACCCCGGAGAGCAGCTCGGGCAACTTGCTATCGAGCTCGGCAATCGGGAAAGCAGCGTCGGCTCCAAAGCGTGCCACCGCGCCCTCTACGCCCGCGCGACGTCCGGTCCAGGTTTCCTCGCTGGGATTGCGCGGCCGCACGAACATCACGAACGGGGTCTTGGGGTGATCGGGGCGCAACAGCACCACGGTTTCGGGTTCCTCGAAGCCGGTCAGGTACAGGATGTCGCTGTCCTGGCGGAACTTGTAGTGAACGTCCCCATTGCGAAGTTGCTCCGGCGGCGAGGCGAGGAGCAGGGCCGAGCGGGACCCCAGCAGATCGCCGAGACGTGCCCGCCGGGTAGCGAATTCAGCGTTCATGCTTTCGCCTACTCTAACATTCGCGCCGGGCGCGCGCCGAAGGGAGGCTCCCCTGCCCCGAGACCAGCGCCGTCGCTCCCTGCCGCCTTACAAGACCACCCACGCGCCCGAACCGTGGCATATGTTCGCCACCGTGAACGCATCCGCCACCGTGAACGCCCGAGGCGCCGCCCGCATCCGCGCCGGACATCCCTGGATCTTTCGAGCCGACGTGGTCCGCGGGCCCGACAGCGACGCGCGTGACGGCGGGCCCCCGCTGGTGGCCATTGTGGATGCCAGGGGCCGCGAGCTGGCGCGCGGCACCTGGGCCTGCCACGCGAAGATCGCGCTGCGGGTGCTGACCCGTGCGGGCGAGCCACCCGATGCGGTCGAGGTCGGAGGCTCGGATCCGGCGCCATTTCTGAATTTGATTGACGCGCGGCTGACGCTGGCGCTGCAACGGCGGCTGGCCCTGCGCCTGGACCGCACCGCCTATCGGGTGGCCCACGCGGAGGCGGACGGCCTGCCCGGCCTGATCGTGGACCGCTTCGGCGAGGCCGCGGTGATTCAGACCACCTCGGTCGCCATGAACGCCGCGCGCGACGCCATCGCCGCGCTGGTGGCCGAGCGGCTGCAGGCCCGCGTGGTGATCGCGCGTGACGACGGGAGCGCCCGCGACTTCGAAGGACTGCCCCGCTTCGCGGGCGTGGTGCGGGGCCAGGGCGACACACGCGTGGTCTACCGGCTGGGCCCGAACGAGTTCGAAGCCGACCTGCTGGTCGACTCGAAGACGGGAGGCTTTCTGGATCAGGCGGACAATCATGCGGCGGTCGCGGCGCTGGCGCCCGAGGGGGCGAGCGCGCTGGATGCCTTCACCCACCATGGCGGGTTCGCGCTGGCGCTGGCCCGCCGGGGCGGCGCGACGCTGGCCACCGATGAATCCGCGCCGGCCATCGCGCGCACGACGGCCAACGCGCGCCGCAACGGTCTGACCCAGGTCACCGTCCAGCAGGCCAACGCCTTCGATCTCCTGCGATCGCTGGAGGCGGAAGGACGACGCTTCGATGTCGTGGTGCTGGATCCACCGGCCCTGGCCAAGCGGGGCGGCGCGGGCGACGGCGCGCGCGCGCTCGACGCGGCGATGACGGCCGCCGACCGCGCCTACAAGGAGCTGATCCTGCGCGGCGCGCGCCTGACCGAACCGGGCGGGCTGCTGGTGGCGTGCTCATGCTCGGGACGGGTCACGCGCGCTCACTTCGATGAGCTGGTCGCCGACGCGCTCGGGGACGCCGGCCGGCGGGCGCACGTGCTGGCACGTCTGGGCGCGGGCCGGGACCACCCGGAGGTCGTCGGTGTGCCCGAAACGGGGCACCTGAAGTGCTGGATCCTGCGCGTCCTGTGATCGCCGTCAGGTGGCCGCCCGCCGATTCGGGAGCGCCCGCGCACCGACGAAGAAGCCCGACCACAACGGCAGCATGAAGAGGATCAGGCTGGCGTTGTCCTGGTGGGCGAAGGGCAGGATCTTCAAGGCGCAAGCCGCGACGGCGCACGCCACGGCTGCGGCGGCGACGACGGAAAACGCCCGGATCGCCCCGGGTTTGCCCAGGGCCAGCCCCGGCCCCAGCACCACGAACGCCCCCACGAACGGCGCAAACAGCAGGATGTTCTGGTTGCGATGGACAGCCAGGTGCGGGGTGGCCACCCACGCCCAGATCAAGAAACCTCCCAGGCCGGCGCTGACCAGGCCGACGGCGGCGGCCGACAGACCGAACAGGGCGCGCGCGATCCAGAATCTGCCGCCCAACCGCGCCAGGCTGTAGCCCCCCGCCGCCGTGAGCAGCCCCGCCAGCAAGAAGAACGGCCACCGACGGGGAGGCGCGTCCGGGGGGGGCGCGCGATCCGCCACGAACAAAGTCCGCTCCCGTTCCACCAGCGGACGCGTGGTACCGCCGCCGTCGTCGCGCCGAACTTGCCGCAGGGTCCGCTGCAGCATCTGAGGAAGAAAGTCTTCGGTCCACGCGTCGATGGGCCGATCGGCGGGAGGTCCCAGCACGATCAAGAGCGCCAGATAAAGCTTCAAGTCGGACGCCACCATGCGCAGGGACTGGCCCCGCAAGGTGAACCGGGCGGGTTGCTGTGCAGCGGCGCGCACCCGCCCCCCCAGCACCACGTCCAGCGTGTCGCGCACCCGCGTCGAGCAGTTGTCGAGGAAGTAGTCGTAGCGGTACTCGCGGTTCTCGGGGCGGGCGTTCACTTCCAGGCGCCGCACCAGCTCCGCCTTCTCGGCGGGCCACAGGTTCAGCTCCTGCACCTCGATGCTGCGGTTCTCGGCCTTGTAGGAGGCCAGCACGCCCGCGGTCGACCCCTGCAGCAACCAGTAGCGCAGGCGTTTGTGCAGGAACTGACTCACGATGTCCGGCGCGAACGAGAACGTCCCGAAGTTGTAGATGACGTCGGAGCGCGTGCGGCGGTCGCGAATCCGGAGCGCGTTGTGGCCAAACCGGCTGAACGGATGATCGCCCGGGCCGAAGGTCACCACCTCGACGACCAGCGGATCGTCAGATGGCGCCGCCGGCTGTGCGGCCGCCGGCGCGCCCGCGCCCATGACCACAGCCAGCGCCAAGGCCGCCAGGGCGCGCCGGCCGATCACCGCACGCGCCTCAGGACCGCCCCGAAGAAACCATCGCAATCGTGGCGCTGCGGATCCAGGTGCAGGTACCCGTCGTCGGGCTGTTGCAGGGTTTCCAGTCGAGCCTTGCCCCAGATCTCCTTCACCGGCACGCGCACGAAGTCGTCCCGCTCGCGCAAGAACGTCTCGACCACGCCTTCGTTCTCGCTGCTCAGCACCGAACAGGTGGCGTAAATCAGGCGGCCCCCCACGGCCACCAGGGGAGCGTACGTCACCAGCAACGCCACCTGGCGCGGGGGGAACGCCGCGACCGCTGCGGCGGTCAAGCGCCAGCGGGCCTCAGGGTTGCGCCGCAACACGCCCAGCCCCGAGCAGGGCGCATCCACCAGCACGCGATCCCAGCCGTCCCGTCGCGCCTCGGTCGGCAGCACGGTCTCGTTGCCTTCGATGGCCCGGGCGGCGACGTTGTTCAGCCCCGCCCGGCGCGCGCGACGGCGCAGCTCCTCCAGCTTCTTGCCGTCGGTGTCCAGCGCCAGAACCCGCCCCTTGCCACCCAGGGCCGCTGCCAGCGCCAACGTCTTTCCTCCCGCGCCCGCGCAGGCGTCCAGCACCCGGCCGCCGGGGGGCGGGGCGACCAGATCGGCCACCAGCTGACTGCCTTCGTCCATGACCTCGAACAGGCCGCGGCGAAACGCCGACAGGCCGAACGCGTTGACCCGCGTTTCCAGGATCAGGGCGGTGTCGGACCAGACGCCGGGGCGCGCGGTGACGCCTTCCTCGGCCAGCTCCTTGATCAGGTTCTCCCGCGTGGTCAGCGCCCGGTTCACGCGGATCGCCATCGGCGCGCGCTGGTTCATCGAGCTCAACAAGGTCAGGCCCGCCTCGGGCCCGCGTTCGGTCACCACCGATTCCGTGAACCAGGTGGGCATGGAAAGGCGAACCGCGTCCCGGTCCAAACCCGTGCGCGCGCCCAGGCCCGCGTCGTCGTCGGTCACGCCCGTCAGGTCCAGCTCGCGATCGACCAGCCGGCGCACGTCGTTGCGCACGGCTTCGACCGGGACACCCTCGCGCAGCTCGAACGCGATGAGCTTCAGCTCGTCGCGAACGACGGGCGACACGCCCGGGCCTCGACCGGCCAGCAGGGCCGCGACGATGGCGTCCAGGCGGCGATCGAATCGGATCAAGCCGTACACGGTCTCGGCGACGCGACGGCGCTCCGAGCTGCCCAGCTCGCGGTGAGTGCGGAACGCGCGGGCGATGACGTCGCTGGCGTACCCCCACTCGGCGCGCGCCTCGGCGGCGATCTCGAGGGCCAGCGCACGGGCGCTTCCGGACAGGCGCAGGGGCGCGCCGACCTTCATACGGACGGGAGGGTTCGGGTTCATGCGCGGTGTCTTCCTGCCGCGCCCGGGTGCGCGGGTCAAGCCGCGTCGTCGACGAGGGGTCGGTTCGTGCTCCCCCAAACCCGCCTCGAGGTCGAAAGGCCCTCCCGAAATCCCCGCCCGCGTCCCACCTCAAGCAAGCACAGGTTTCTGCCGTTTTTCGCCACGGAGGCATAGGATTGGTGACACCCATGAGCACGCCCGATCAGAAGCCGAATCCCTACAAGATTGCCCAGGACCAGATGCTGCGTGCCGCGGAGATCTCGGGCCTTCCCGCCGCGGTGACCAGCATCCTGTCGCAGCCCAAGAACGAGGTGATCGTGAACTTTCCGGTCCGCATGGACAACGGCGAGTACCGGCTGTTCAAGGGCTACCGGGTCCAGCACAGCAACATCCTGGGTCCCTTCAAAGGCGGCATCCGGTACCACGAGCAGGTCTCCCTGGACGAGATCAAGGCGCTGGCGTCCTGGATGACCTACAAATGCGCCCTGCACGACATCCCCTTCGGGGGTGGCAAGGGCGGCATCAAGTTCAACCCGCGCGAGCACTCGACTGGGGAGCTGGAGCGCATCACCCGTCGCTTCACGCACGCGCTGGGCACCAACATCGGCCCCGAGTACGACATCCCGGCGCCCGACGTCGGCACCAACGGCCAGATCATGGTCTGGATGATGGACACGTACATGAACGGCGTCGGGTTCGTCGACAAGAACGCCAACCGGCGGGTCGTGACCGGCAAGACCGTGAACTCAGGCGGCTCGCACGGCCGCGAGACCGCCACCGGCCAGGGCATCGTCCACTGCATCACCGAATGGGCACGCGACCGCCACTTCGATCTCAACGGCGCCACCTTCTCGGTACAGGGGTTCGGCAACGTCGGCTCCAACGCCAGCAAGATCCTGGCGCGCACCGGCGCGTCGCTGGTCGCCACCGGCGACTGGAAGGGCTACATCTTCAATGGGGACGGCTTGAATCCGTTCAAGCTGCAGGAGTACGTCACGCGCACCGGTTCGGTGGTCGGGTACCCGAGCGCCCGTGACATCACCCGCGAGGAGTTCTTTGCCACGCCGGTGGACATCTTGATTCCGGCGGCGCTGGAGCTGGAGATCGGCATCCCCGAGGCCAAGGCCATCAACTGCAAGGTGGTGGTCGAGGGCGCCAATGGCCCCACCGACACCGCCGCCGAACCCTACCTGTTCGAAAAGGGTATCGCGCTGCTGCCGGACATCATGGCCAACTCGGGCGGCGTGGTCGTCAGCTACTACGAGTGGCTGCAGAACAAGCGTTCCGAGCGATGGGATCTGGAAGACGTCGAGGAACGGCTGGCCAAGCGCATGAAGCGCACCTACCTGGCCGTGGCCGAGTACGCCGCGGCCAAGAAGTGCGACTGGCGCAGCGCCGCGCTGTGCATCGCGCTCGACCGGATCGGCAAAGCCTACGCCGAGCGCGGAATTTTTCCGTAGGACCGCCCGCCGCCCTCAGGGGGCCGTACAGACCTCACCACAGACCGGAAAGCTGGCCGACAGGCTGGCGATGGCTTGTGCGCCTGAACCGGCCACGGCCGCTGCCAACAAAGTCGAGTTGAAAGTGGCGCACGGCTGCTTGGAGATGGCATCCTTGCACGTCGCCGCCTTGTCGCCGTGGTACGTGTAGCCAACCGGGCAAAGGCTCTGGACCGAGGCGCAATAGCCCTGGATCACCGTCGTCTCGCACTCGGCCTGGGACTTTATGACCGCCCGGACCAGCAGGCTGGCTGAGTCGACACAGGTCGACTCGAAGACCTTGGCACAGGCGGTGGTGGAGATCTGACCGCAAGCCTCCGCGGCGGGAATGGTTGCGGCCGTGCCGCTTCCGCAAGAGGCGAGCAGGGATCCCAGAGCCAGCAACACCAGAACCTTCATCATTGGACTCCTTTGGAGGGGGCGACTTGCGGCGAAAGCGAGGCGACTATTGCACGAGCGCCGGGGACGCGGAAGCGCCGTCGACGGGATGGACTTCATGGCTCACCAGCCCCGCCGCGAAACGTCGGGACGAAACGAATCTTCTCGTTGCGCCATCAGGCGCGGATTCACGAACAGCTTGATCAGCACCAGACCCGCCGCGAACCCTCCGATGTGGGCCCACACCGCGACGCCCGCGGACACATCGGGACGCATGGAAGAAAGCTGCGGCAGCCCGGACACCAACTGCAGGCCAATCCAAAACAACAACATCAACCAGGCTGGAACGGGGATCACGCGGATGAAGATGAACAGAAACACCAGCAGATTGACGCGCACCCGCGGATAAAGGAGCAAGTACGCCCCCAGCACGCCGGAGATCGCTCCCGACGCGCCCACCATGGGCACTGGCGAGGCGGGATTGATCAGAACCTGCGCCGCGGCGGCGGCCAGGCCACACAGCAAGTAGAAGACGACGAAGCGGAGGCGCCCCATGCTGTCCTCGACGTTGTTGCCGAACACCCACAGGAACAGGCCGTTGCCCAGGATGTGCCCCCACCCGCCGTGCAGGAACATCGACGTCACGGGGGTCAGGATGTTGCGGGGATCGTTGTCGACGACGCAGGCCATCCCCGCCCCCAGCGGCACCGCCAGACCAACCCGCGCGCGGCCCGTCAGCTCGCCGGGAACCAAACCCCAGTTGCAGGTGCTGGCCGCCAGCGCCACGGGATCGAAGCCAGCCCCCTGCACCAGCAACCACACCGCGGCCAGCAAGACCAGCAAGGCGATGGTGACCACCGGAAAGCGCAGCGTGGGGTTGTCGTCGCTGATCGGAATCACCGACTGGCCCCTCCCGTGGCGGCGGCGAACGCCAGCCCGACAGCCTCGGCGGCGCTGGAAGCGCGGGGGACGTTGGGAACCACACCTTCAATCTCGAACCGCCAGGATCCGACCAGCACCACGGGCTTGCCCGCCTTCAGCCCCAGGGCGATCTCGGACAGCGTCCCAAAGCCGCCGCCGATCGCGATCAGCGCGTCGCTGGCGCAGATGTTGATCCAGTTGCGGCCCTCGCCCAGGCCCGTGAAGACGGCGATCTCGATGTGCGGGTTGGGCGGACAATCCCGTTGGTTTATCCCGGGCAAGATGCCCAGGGTCAGGCCGCCCGCCGACTTGGCGCCTTCCGCGGCCGCCTCCATCACGCCCCCGCGACCGCCACACAGCAGGACCCCGCCGCGTTCGGCAATGCCGGCGCCGACGGCCTGGGCCAGCCTGGCCGTCTCGGGATCGCACGCGGCCGGTCCCATCACTCCGATGACCATCCTGTGGGTTCGCGCCATGACGCCTCGCTGGGGTGCAGCATATCAGCCCCCCCGGCGACGCGGCACCTGCCCGGGTAGCGCCGGCCTCCCCGTGTACAATCGCGCCCTCGACGAGCGGCCGATCCACCTCATGGGCAAGAAGGCAAAGGCAACGAAGAAGGCAACGCGACCGCGCACTCTCCGCCGAGCGGGCGACGAGACCAGGCGGCGGCTGGAAAACAAGCTGGTCCGACTGGCCGAAGATCTGTCCGGGGGCTCGCCCGAGCGCCCGCTCGGAGTCGTGTCAGCGTCGGTGATCGAGGTGCGCGCCAAGTCGCTTCGCTGTCTGGTGTGCCAGGGCGAGCTCGAGCTGAAGGCCCACGTCGCGGAGGGGTCGGCGGCCCACCCGCTTCGCTGTGTCGACCTGAGCTGCCGCGATTGCCGGCGGACGCGACGCGCTTGGTTTCGCATCGAACCGCCGCTGTCGAACTAACGTTCGCGTTGGGCCCCGCCGCTCCGTCGGCCGCGGCGGCGCCGCGCCAATGCGCCTGCGGTTCCGACGACGACCAGCAAGGATGCCGACGGCGACGACCACAGGGACGACGGCTTGGTCCCGCTGATAGCACAGCCTCCGCCGCTGCCGCCGTCGGTGCCAGCGGCGGACGCGCCGCCCGATCCGTTGCCAGACCCGCCACTGCCGTTGGCTCCCCCGCTCGCGCTGCCGCCGCTGCCGGTCGCCCCCCCGCTGCCGCCGCCACTGCCGCTCGAGCCGCCGCTGGCATTGCCGCCGCTTCCGGTCGAGCCGCCGCTGCCCATCCCGCCTCCACTCCCGCTGCCCGCGCCGCCCGTCCCCGTGGCGCCGCCGCTGCCGCCGCCCGCGCCGGTCGTGCAGTCTGCGTTGCAAGCGACGCCGGCCGCGCCGTTCTGCCCGCCGAGATCGCACTGCTCGCCTGAATCCATCTTCCCGTTCCCACACACGGTGTGCCACCCGATGTCGCGGAACAACGCCAGTTCCATGCGCTGATCGTGCGCCGCCTTGCTGGCGATGTGCGGCTCCATCAGCAGATCGGGCCTCGTCAGCGGATCCCAGTGGGACAGCGTCGAATTCCCCTGCACCGGCGAGGACGCGAAGATCTCGGTGCGCCCGTTCGCGTCTGCGCCGACATACTGATTGCCCGCCGCGCCCAGCATGATGGTGGTTCCCGCGGCACCGGCCAACAAGGTGGCGTCACCGCTGGACACGCTGAGCACCGGAATCGAGATCGGCCCGAACTCGGCGACGACCGACGGCAGCGAGGTCACGCTGTACGGCGGATCGGCCCCGATGCGATCGGGCACCAGCACGCCAATCGCACCCGCCCCCTGCGCCACGTAGGCCAGGTACGACGGAGGACAGCCCGTCGTCGAAGTAAACATCACGATGGCCCCGGTCACCGATCCGCTGAAATCGCAGGTCGCGGTGGCGACGGTCGGGAGCTTCAGGGGACCCATCACGGACTTCGCGCCCAGAAAGGTACCGAACTCCGCCTCGCTGATTCGCCCCGTCAAGCCGTTCATGGTGGGGTTGGTGGTGATGGTGGGCGACCCCTTGGCCAGGATCTGAGGCATCTGGCGCGCCACATTGACGCCGTCCCAAACCAGGTGGCGCGCATTCATGGCCGAGGTCGCGCGCTCGGCGTCGGTCATATCCTTCCAGGACTTGTTCACGCCGTTGTCGTAAAGGTGCTCGGCGTACACGTCCAACATCCCCTCGAACGCCATCCCGTCGGTCGGCTCGACGAAGGTGCTGAAGCCCAGGCCGTGCCCGAACTCGTGCAACACCACCGACAGCAGATCCACGTTGTCGCCCGCATTGCCGTCATACCCGTAGTACCAGTTCTGCAGGCCCTTCGAACACTCGGTGAGGCCGCCGTTGAACATGGCCAGGATCTCGGGCTTCTCCTGATTCAAGTCGGTGCCCGCCATCGCGTTGGCCAGCGCGATGGGGACGTACACGTCGTCGGGCAGCCCCGGCCTGCCCGCGACGGAGGTCGCCGCGCCCGCTTGACCGAGGGTGATCTGGTTGGCGCTGCACGCCAGCGGTCCGAAGCTGGCTTCGACCACGATGACCGGAACGCTCTCCAGAGCGTTGCCCCACAGTTCGGCCGCCTTCTTGAATACGTTCAACCTTTGCTGGCCGATGGTGGTCCCGGGATTCCCACCGACCGGTGTCGCGGTGGCCGGGTCATTGAAGCCCAGCGCGGCAACGTCCTTGTTGACGATGGTCATGGTGGCCGCGCGCGCGGCGCCGGCCCACGCCCACCCCATCAGCACCAGCCCCACAGGGAGCAGCGGCGCCCAGCGTCGTCGCGTCGCGCGCTTCATCGAGGGCGCCCCATCCGCGCCCGCATCACACCTTCCATCATTGTGCGGGTTTCGGGATCGGGCGGACCGCAGGTGCGTTCATACGTGCCGTCCGGCAGGCGCTTCAACATCGCCACGTCGGTGATGCGCGGGCCGATTTCTCTGGAGCCGTCAGGAAAGACGGTGACGTCGTTGCGAACGTCGTTGCGAGCGTCGTTGCGAGCAATGGCCTCGGCCACCGGCGCGGGCTTGGCTTGCACCGCCGTCGAGCGCTCCGCCGCCGCGGGCCGTTCGGCGCCGCACCCGAGAGAAAACAGCGGCACCGTCATCACCAATGTCAACGCCCACGATCGCGCATCACTCATCATCATCCGGGGGGGCCTCTCCTACACACGGCGACTGCCGGCGAGTCTAAGGTTTCAATCAAGCTGACGTTCTCGAATAAAGGGCAGCAAGCGCGCCGTCAATCGCGAAAGTCGCATACGCACGTCAACAATCAGACAAAGCGACAACGTTGTAGCGGTCATCACGCAACGGTGGTGCGGACGCAGGCCGAGGTCATGGACGTATTCGTCCGATGACTCCATCGACGTGCGATTCGCTACATCAGCGAGAACGGGAAAGAGACAACCTGGCCGGTGCCGGATGCCGGGAATCGCAGGCTGCTCATGATGCCCTTGATGCAGCCGGTAAGCCCGCCTCGGTGCAGGACGACGGGCGCCTCGACCTGCACGCCTTTGACGGCGCCGGTGCGGTGAATGCGAAACTTCACGGTCACGCGTCCCGGGACGTCGGTGTCCTCGTTGGGGCGCGCACGCGCGATGCAACCCAGCACCGCGTCCTCCTTGGTCCGGAAGCGCGCGTCGATCTCGGCGTCGGTCAGCTCGTGTCCACCGTCGTTCGACATGTCGAGGCGCATGGTCTCGGGCTGCGAAAGATCTTCGCCCTGCCAGACGATCTTCAGGTCGGCGGCGCGCAGCTTGACGGGTGCCGGCTCGTCGACCTGATGCCGGCCGTTGGCAGGCGGCGCTTGTGACGGCATCGGTCCGGCCGGGCCGAACACGTCGGCCGGGGCCGCCTCGGAGATCGCCGCGCCACCCGGGACCATCGGCGCCCGATCCTCGGAGGACGGGACGAAGACAGCCGGCGGGGCATCGCCAGCCGGCGCCTCGCCCGGCGACGACGAGGCCGACGCGGTGGGGACCGCGTTCCGCGCCAGCCGCCGCGCACCGTGCCGTCGCCGACGGCGTTCCTTGCTGACCTTGGCGGGCTCGGCCGGGGCCACGACCGCTGTCTGCGGCGCCTGCAGGGACCGCCGGAAGTAGAGGACTCCCGCCAGGCCCGCGGCGGAAAGCACGAGCAGCACCAAGAAGGCCTTCATGGTCGTCGGCGGAGACTACCAGACCCGACGACGCGGTCGGGGATCGCGGCCTCCCACTCCAGTCGCCGCGCCGAAACGCAAGCTCACGTTCGAACGGTTACGCGTCGGTAGCAGCTGTTCCGCTGAGACCGCGGTTGCTGAAGAAGTCGCCGGTCCATTGCGTTCGGTCGGCGCGTGCCTACGTTCACAGAAAGGAAGGAGACACCCATGACCAATGACAGCTCAACGACCGTCGACACTCTGAACGAGTTCCTTCGGGGCGAGATTTCAGCGGTCGAGACCTACCGGCAAGCAATTGAAAAACTCAGCGGAAGTCCGAATCGGACACAGCTCGAGGAATGCCGCCGCTCCCACGAGGAGCGAATTGCGCGGCTGAAGGATCAGGTTCGTCGCCTGGGCGGTGAACCGGCGCAGGGCTCGGGCGCGTGGGGCGCGTTTGCAAAGATCGTCGAGGGTGGCGCCAAGGTCCTCGGCGAAGGCACCGCCATCGCGGCGCTCGAAGAGGGCGAAGACCATGGGCTCAAGCTGTATCGTGGCGACCTGAGCAAGCTCGACCCGACTTCGCGCCAGCTCGTACAGTCCGAGCTGCTGGCGGCGCAGGAACAGACTCATCGCTCGATGAGCACGCTCAAGAAGATGGTTTCCTGAGCCGCCGATCGCCTCCGTCGGTGAGCAAGGCACCTGCGCGTGCCTTGCTCATCGACACCCACTCCCTGTTCGTGAGGGCCTTCTTCGCGCTGCCAGAGATGACGACGCGTGCAGGGGTGCCCACCTCGGCGCTATATGGGCTGAGCGTGCTCATCCTGAAGCTCCTGAAAGAGGAGCAGCCCCTGGGGGGTGGCCTTCGCCCTCGATGCGTCCCAGCCTACCTTTCGGCACGCACGCAGCCCGGCGTACAAGGCACAACGCGCACCGCTGACGGCGCCGCTCCGTGCGCAGCTTGCCCTGCTGCCGCGCTTGCTGGATGCGTTCGGCGCGCCACGTTTTGTCGCGCCGGGCTTCGAGGCCGACGACGTCCTGGCGACGCTGGCTCGCGAACTGTCGGAGCAGGCCACCCTGGTCCGCGTCGTCAGTGGCGATCACGATCTGTTCCAGGTCATCAACGCGCGCGTGGATGTGCTCTTCGTGGGCGCACGCGGGCAACCGCCGCGCACTTATGACCTGGCCGCGGTCACCGCGCGCTATCAGCTTCGTCCCGACCAACTTCCCACCCTCGCCGCGCTCCTGGGCGACACCACCGACAACCTGCCCAAGGTCGCCGGCATCGGAGAGCGTACCGCCCGCTCCCTGGTGTCGCGGTTCGGCGACGCGCGCGGCCTTCTCGCCCATCTGGACGAGATCGAACCCGCGCGCGTGCGCGCCGCGCTCACCCTCGCCGCGCCACAGATCCTCGAGACGGAGGACCTGGCGCGCTTGCGGCGCGACGTCTCACTCGCCGACGGTCCACGCTGCTCGCCCATCTCTCGCGATCGTCTCCTGCCGATCCGCGCGCTCTTCGAAGAGCTCGAATTCCGGAGCCTGGTCGACCGCGTCGATCGCCTGCTGGGCTGAGGCCCCGCGGTTGATCGGGCGTTCGCGCCATGAAAAGCTCGCGGCCATGATCGGTCGCTTGTCACTGGCCCTGACTGGGCCTCTTCTAATGACCATGGCAGCGTGCAGCGCCGCGGGGAGCGGCGGCGACGCGGCCTTGCCGGCGACCACCAAATACTATTCGTGCGACGAGACGTACACGATGGGCGCCGGCCCATTGCACGTCTGCCTGGAGTATTCGAACGAGAAGCCATTCACCACGCCGTCACCCGCGGCGTGCACGCCGACGGCGAATGGATACATGGGCAAGCCAGGTAACGGTCTGTCGACAACGGCGCCTTGCCCGAGGATTGAACCCGGTTGCGTCTGCGTTCACGACGATCAACTGGGCGGCCACTACGAGGAATTTCGATATCAAACGTCCGAAGACGACGGGTACCACAGCGCCGCCCTTCTGTGTAGTGGCTCTCCCGGGGGAAAGGTGTCGTGCTTCGGCGGCCTGGTTCCGCCGACCGACGCCGGCGCGCTCTGAGGGCCACGACGCACCGTTGTACTCGGTCGAGTACAACCTGCGATCGATCCGTCCCGGGTCCGCCGCGGTCAATTGCGCCGCCATCACTTGACCGCGCCAGCGCGGGTAATGCCGCCTTCCCCGCGCTTCATACATGGGAGGAAGGTCATGAGCGGCACTGCGAATCCCTGGCTGGACTTCTACCTCGTGTGTTTCCTGGCGGGGTTTTGTCTCTCGGGTCTGTCGCTATTGCTGGGTTCGATCCATTTTGGTGGACACCACACCGGAATTTCGCTCGCCGACCTGTCAGCGGGGGCCCATCAACATTCCTCGCGGATCAACTTCGGAACGGCGGCGGCGTTCTTGATGTGGCTTGGCGCAGCGGGGTTTCTGCTGACCAGACACGCGCACCTCTGGTCCTGGCTGACGCTGTTGCTGGCGCTCCTGTCGGGACTGTTCGGGGGCGCCCTTGTCCTGATCTTCGTGACCAGGCTACTGACCGCGAACGAGCGTCCCTTGCGCGCCGCCGATTACGAGATGGTCGGCGTCATCGGCGTCGTCACCGTCCCCGTTCGCGTCGGTGGCACGGGCGAGATCGTGTTTTCCCAGGAGGGGACCCGCCATGGAGCGGGCGCGCGTGACCATGCGGGCGGTGCCATTGGCCGAGGCACCGAGGTCGTGATTCTGCGTTTCGACGACGGGATCGCCTACGTCCGACCGCTTGACGATCTGACGTCGCGCCTATCCAGCGAAATCGACAATCAATCACGAGGGAGGTCGAGATGAACATCACCGGTGAAGTTTGGATTTTTGTGGGTCTGGTCGTGGTGGGGACCTTCCTGCTCATGAGATTTTCCGCGCGGTTCTACCGAAAGGTCGGCCCCAACGAGGCGATGGTGGTGTTTGGCTTTCGGGGAACCCGCATCGTCAAGGGACACGGCACCGTCGTCCTTCCGATGGTCGAGAGCTGCAACGTGCTCTCGCTGGAGCTGATGTCCTTCGATGTCTCGCCCAAACAGGACCTCTACACCCGACAGGGGGTCGCGGTGACGGTCGAGGCGGTCGCGCAGATCAAGGTCAAGTCGGATCCAGAATCGATCCTCACGGCCGCCGAACAGCTGCTGAGTAAAGCGGCAGAGGAGCGCGAGGGCCTGATCCGGCTGGTGCTCGAGGGGCACCTGCGCGGCATCGTCGGTCAACTGGCGGTCGAAGAGATCGTGAAGCAACCCGAGATGGTTTCGGATCGCATGCGGTCGACGTGCGCCGCTGACATCAGCAAGATGGGCCTGGAGGTCATTTCGTTCACCATCAAGGAAGTGCGCGACCAGAACCAGTACATCGCCAACATGGGCGTGCCCGACATCGCCCGCATCAGGCGCGACGCCGACGTGGCAGCGGCGGGGGCCGAGCGCGACACCGCCATTCAGCGCGCGCACGCACACCGTGAGGCGGCCGTGGCACGCGCGCAAGCCGACCAGGAGCGCATCCAGGCCGAGATGCTTTCGTTGACCCGACAGGCAGAAGCCGAGCGCGATCTGGCGGTAAAGAAGGCCGAGTACCTGGAAGCCACCAAGCGGCAGCAGGCTCAGGCGGACAAGGCCTACGACCTTCAGACCAACATCATGCTCCAGCAGGTGGTGGCCGAGAAGGTCAAGATCGAACAGGTCGAGAAGGTCGGGCAAGCCACGGTTCAGGACGCCGAGATAATCCGGCGCGAAAAGGAGCTGGTTGCGACCGTCCTCAAGCCGGCCGAGGTCGAGCGGCGCCGCATCGAGATGTTGGCGGAGGCGGAACGACGGCGGCTGACGCTCGAAGCAGAGGGCAGAGCAGCCGCCATCCGCCAGCACGGGGAGGCCGAGGCGGAGATCATCTTCAAACGCGGCGACGCAGAAGCGCGCGCGATGAATGTGAAGGCCGAGGCGTACCAGGAGTACAGCCAGGCCGCCGTGGTCGATCGGTTGATCGGCAGTCTCCCGGAGATCGCCCGCGCCTTCGCCAGCCCGCTCGCCAACATCGACAAGATCACCATCGTGTCCACGGGCGGCGCGGAAGAGGGGACGGGCATGAGCCGGATGACCGGCGACCTCGCCAAGATGACGGCCCAGGTCCCGGCGCTCTTCGAGACCCTCTCCGGTATGCGACTTTCCGATCTGCTCGGAAGCCTCCGCTCGCTGGGCGGTGATGGTGGCGGCGGCAACCACGCGAAGTCGAACGGGAAGAGTGTCGGATGACCGGCGCGGCTCGGGAGGTCGCCATGGAATCGTTCCTGGTCATCGACACGCCCCGCGATCCCTACACGACCGGCGCCACGGTGGTGGCCTGCTTCGACGCGCGCTTCGAGGCGGCGCTGCGCAAGGTCCTCAAACGTCTGGGCGCTTCGCAGCCTGATCTGATTCGCGTGGCGGGGGGTCCAAAGACGCTGGCGTCGGGATCACCGCTGGAGCACGCGGTCGTACTGGATCAGGTGCGGGCCTCCTTCCGCCTGCACGGTGCCCGGCGCGTCGTGCTGGTCAGCCATTCGGACTGCGGCGCCTACGGTGGCCTGGCGACGACCTTCGACGCGGACGCCCGGCGCGAACGCGTCTTCCAGCAGCACGAGCTGGAGCGGGCTGGCTCATCCCTGCGAACCGCGGTTCCGGGCATCGAGGTCACGAGCTGTTTCATGGACTTCGAACGGGTGTGGCTGGCGCGCCCTGAAGCCGGACCTGTCCCGTGAGGTCGCCGGGACCGGCGGGCGAACTTCCCGGCGTGCATTTTTCTTCCGGGAGGGATGTAATGTCGGGGGGCCGGGCCTTTACGTATCAAGATGAGCGCGTCCACGTCATGGAGCCTGATTGTGAGGGCCCAGGGAGAGGGGCCTGAGGCGCGCGTCGCGATGGGCGAGTTGATGGGGCGCTACCAGGCGACCGTTCTGACCCTGATCCGCGGCCTCCGCCCACCCCCGAACCAGACCTCCGAGGAGCTCAAGCAAGAGTTCTTCACACGAATGTTGGAGACGAACGCCGTTTCGAAGTTGAGCGCGGAACGGGGGCATTTTCGGGGTTGGCTGCGAACTGCTGTGCGTTACTTCCTGTGCAATCAATGGGATAAGTGGAACACCATCTGCGGCGGCCATCGCGTTACAGAAGCGCTGGTCGTCGATCCCGGACACTGCGACGATCCCGAGCACCTGTATCTGATGGCGTTCGCCTGGGACACCTTGAACCACGCGTTGGCCCGGCTCCGCGCCGACACTCTGGCCGAGCTTGGCTGGGATGAACGTAAGTTCGAAGCCTTGAAGGGGTTCCTTCCGGGGCGCGAAATCGACCTCGACCAACAGGCCGCCGTCGCAGAGTCCCTGGGAATGGCGCGCAACGCGCTGCGCGTCGCCATCTGGCACTTGCGCGAGCGACTCAAGACGTTCTTGCACACGGCGGTGGCCGAGACGCTCGACGTCGATCCATGCGATCCCGAAACCCAAGCCGAGATCGAGCGAGAGATGGCTCTTCTTTACCGCCTCTTCTACGACAAGCCCGCATGACGCTGGCTGTCGACCGCAACCTCTTCCTCGGCGACTACGAATTGCTGGGGGTGCTCGACGAAGGGGGCATGGGCCAGGTGTACTTCGCCCGGCATCGCCAGCAGGTCGGGCTGGTGGCGGTGAAGGTCCCCAAGATGGACGTCCTCGAAAAGGAAGGCGGCAGCGCGGCCTTCCTGGCCGAGATCGCGAAGACCAGCAGCCTTCAGCACCCGGGCATCGTGCGCGTCTACAACAGCGGCACGCATACCGACGGACAGCTGTACCTGGTGATGCCGCTCCTGGAAGGTGGCGCCCTGAGCGATCCCGTCAACCGCAAACGATTTCGCGATCCGAAGCGAGCCGTGGCGCTGATGATCACGCTCGCCCGCACCGTCCAGTTCGCTCACGACCGGATGGTGCTCCATTGCGACCTCAAGCCGGGCAACATCCTTTTCGACGCGGAGGGAGTGCCCCACGTCAGCGACTTCGGCCTGGCGCGGGTGATCGGAAAGCCTGGGTCGACCTATCGCGGAACCGTGCAGGGGGGCACGCGGGGCTGGATGTCGCCGGAACAGGTCGCCCGGAAGGATCTCACGGCCGCGTCCGACGTGTTCAGCCTGGGGGTGATGCTGCACTGGCTCCTCGAAGGACAGCTGCCCTTCGGCGATGGCGACGACTTTCTCGCGCGGGTGGCCAACGAAACCCCGGCCCACCCTCGTCGCTGGTTCGCGGGACTGGCGTGGGAACTCGAGACGATTCGCCGCACCGCCACGCATGCCAGGCCCGAGCTGCGCTATCAGACCGCGGCCGAGCTGGCCGATGAGCTCGAGCGCGTTCGGGACGTCCGGCCCATCAAGGCCGAGCGCACGCTTCGGCTTCGCCGGGCCGGGAAATGGATCCGCCGCCACCGGTTGGCGACGGCGGGAGGAATCCAGCTGGTGCTGCTGCTGCTCTATGTCGCGCTCACGCCGGCCTTGGTGGTCCCCGAGGTTCGCGGCCTCATCCGCGCTCAGAACGATTCCGCGGCCGTCCCTCAGGCCGGCGCGGTCATGAACGAACTGCGCACCATGGCGACGCGCCTCGAAGCGCTGGCGGTCGATCCGGCGATCCGGGCGCTCGTCAACCATCCAGACGTCTATGCTTCGCCGCCGATTCTGGCCGACCGCGGCTTCGACAACATCTCCATCTTCCGCCTGAACGGGAACCTCCGCGCGCGAGGACCGCGCGCGGTGATGCCCTACCTGACCCTCTATTTTTCCTTCCGAGACTACTTCCGCACCCTGGAACAGCTGGTGGATCGCGTGCCGCGGACGCCACCCAAGGCCTACGTTTCGCGCGCCTTCTTCTCTCCGAGTGATCGAAGCCTACACATCGCCTTCTCCGCGCCGATGTTCGACGACCAGGATCGGCCGGTTGGCGTGGTCAGCGGAACCATCCTGGCCCGGGCCACGTTCGGCGCCATTCAGATGAATTGCAGCCCCTCCACGGGCTGCCTCACCGCCTTGCTGGGGGCGCGCGATCGGGACGGTGCGGACGAGAAGCTCCCGGAGGTTCTCAACGTCGTGGCGGAGCCAGGGTTGGCGAATGGTCAAGACGCCGTCGTCGACACCGCCACGTCGAGGAAGATCTGCGGCGCGATAGGCTGCACACCGCAGCCGCCGGGGCGGCAATTTCCCCTTCAAGGCCGGCCGAGGTCTTACATCATCGACGATTACGAGGATCCGGTTTCCCACGTCCGATCCATCGCCGCCACCGCCGCCGTCGGTGGAACCGGATTGATCGTGCTCGTCGCGACGCCCGACAGCGTGGCGGACGCCCTCACGCGGCGGATGATCGGGCGGGTCAAGGAGTTCCTTTGGATTCCGTTCGTACCGGGGGGACTTCTGTTCGCCGGGTTGATCGTCTTTCCCTCGATCGTGAAGCGCCTCCGGCGCCGTCGGGTTGAAAGCGCGTAACGTCAGCGCCCGGATCCTTCATGGATTGACGAGGCGCCCGCGATCGTCGAACGAGCGTTCGAGCGCGGCGCGCAAGGAAAACGTCCACCCGGGAGGTTGCGCCATGAGCCATCGCCAGAAATCGACCAAGACGATCGAGACCCTCTTCGCCGCATTCATTGCGCTGGGAGTCGGCCTCACGGCCTGCGCCAGCGACGCACCACCGGCGGACAGCGGGCCGGCCCAGGTGGGGCGGGTCAGCCTGCCCTTGGTCGTGTCGGGCGGCACCCACAATTACCGCCTCGGCAATGTCTACCTTTACATCAGCGGGCCGCAGACGACTCAGCTGTTCAGCACCGATTATCCCGCGGAGGTCGCCCTGGCGGCGTCGCTGCAAACCGGTTCGTACACGGCCTACCTCTTCAGCTGGACCCTGGAACGCGATGATGGCACGGGAACGTTCCGACCCCTTCCCGCGACCCTGATCTCGAGCAACGCGGTCAACTTCAGCATCTTCAACGGAGGTACGTCGACCATCTCTTATCGGTTCCAGACGGACGGGGTGGTGGTGACGGTGGGCTCCGGCGACCTCAAGGTGAAAGCCACCGTCGACGAGGTCCCCGCCACCTGCACGCCGTTCGGGACCGACTGCGCCGCAGGGACCTGGTGCCCGCCGACCGGTCTCACCGGAGCGCCTCGCGCGTGCATCGTGGCGGGCCCAGCCGCGATCGGCGATCCTTGTCTTTCTCCGCTTGACTGCGTCGCGAACGCTTCGTGCATCGACGCCGGGGACGGCAGCGGTTCGGTGTGCGTCGGGCTGTGCCCCGACCTGCTCTTCTCGATGTCCTGCAGCACAGGGGGCACCTGCCAGCCGGCCGGGACCGACTACGGATTCTGTCGCTTGGCCCCGTGATGCCGAACGCCTCGGAGCAGGCCGGGGCGCAAAGACACGGGCTGCGGTCTCGTGGTGCGCTACTATAGGCGCCCCGCGTGGGGTCCTCGAGATTGAGCCCAAACCAGGCTCGACCGCGACTGGCTGTTACGAGCGAAGCCCCACCAGAAACCTGCGGAGGCCCCCCTTGAATCGCAACGCCCTCGTCTATCTCTTTCCCTTCGTCATCTCCCTCGGCGCAATGGCCTGTTCGTCGAACGGAGCTCCACCCGAGAGCGGGACTGGCGGCCAAGGCTCGGGGGGGATCGCGTCAAGCGGTGGCAAGACCGGCAGCGGCGGTGCGGGCTCGGGCGGCACCGGTGGCAGCTCCGCCACCGGCGGCAACTCCGCGACCGGTGGTAGCTCCGCCACCGGTGGCAGCTCCGCCACCGGTGGCAGCTCCGCGACCGGTGGCAGCTCCGGCACCGGCGGCAGCTCCGGCACCGGCGGCGCTGCCACAGGTGGTGACGGGGGACGAGGGGGCTCGACGAATTCGGGCGGTGCGGGTGGTCTTGCGGCCGGGGGATCGGCGGGCGGCAAGACCGGCAGCGGCACCGGGGGACAGGCCGGCGGAACCGCCGGGACAACCTCGACGGGCGGCACTGGCGTGGGCGGCAGCGGCTTCAACCCCTGCAAGGCCAGCCCGTGTGTCATCTTGCCGCTCGGTGATTCGATCACCCACGGTTTCGCATCGACCGACGACGCAGGTTACCGCTCGCCGCTGTTCAAGTTGATCGTCGCGGCGAACCAGAACGTCACGTTCATCGGTTCGCTGAAGAACGGTCCCACCACCGTGTCGGGCAAGACGTTCGTCACCAATCACGAAGGTCACGACGGAATCAGCGTCACCGGAATCACGGGCTACGTCCCACCCGCCAAGGCGTTCTCCACCACGCCCCACATCGTGCTCCTGCACATCGGGACCAACGACATGACCAGCAACGCCGACCCGACCACCACGGCCAATCAGCTTTCAACATTGATTACCAACCTGGTCAATGCGGCGCCCAACGCCCTCATCGTGGTGGCAAAGATCATTCCGCTCGGCTACTCCAGCACGAACTACAACAGTTACATCGCCAAGATACCGGATGTCGTGAAGGCCCACGCGGGCAAGAACGTGATCATGGTCGACATGAGCACGCTGCCGGGTTCCGACATCCGGGGCAGCGGCGACGTACACCCGACCGACAAGGGATACGCGGACATGGCGAACCTCTGGTATGCCGCCATCAAGGGCTACCTGCCGCAGTAGTTCGCTGGCGGCGGCCCCCGCGCCCCTCACGCGCTGTCCCGCCGCCGTCGTCGATGGACCAGCGCGAGTGCCAGAATCATTCCCGCGCCAAGCGGTCCGTTCACGCCGTCGCCCCGGACCGGGGCGTAGCTGCAACCCGACTTGGAGCTGGACGCAGCCGGCACGCCACCGATGGCGCCTGCGCCGCCGTTCCCGTCGACGCCTGCGTCGCTTGCGGTTGCGCCACCGTTTGCACCGCCGCTCACGATCGCGCCGCCGTACCCACCGCTGGCGCTTGCGCCACCACCCGCCGCCCCGCCGCTGCCGCTTGCGCCGCTACCTCCGTGGCCGCCAGCGCCGCCCCTTCCACCGGTTGCTCGATTGTCACCGCCAGCGCCCGGGCTGCCGCCGACGGCACCACCCGGTCCACCTTCCGCGGGAGAACCACCATTGCCAGCCGTGCCCCTCGCGCCGCCGTTGCCCCCGTCCCCGCAGGCACCCTTGATGAAGATGACGTAGTCGTTGAAGTCCCCGTCGTTGGTCGCGCCGGTGGGCGAGCCCTTCCAGCTCGATGAGGTCGTCGGCTCGCTCTCGAAGGCCAAGTAGTACGAGTTGGGCTCGACTGTCGACGGATAAACCAACGCCGCCACCCAAGCCTGACCCGAAGGAGACTTTTCGTTGAGGTCGAGCTGTGAGTACTTATTCTGGCTGCACTGGCCGTGAGTCGCGCGGCCCCTCAGAACGAATCCGACTGAACCGCCCGCGAAGCGAGCGTCAGCACGGATGGCAGCGGCCGAGAACGGCACCATGTTCCAGCGGTGCTGGGACACCTGACTCGTGTCGTGGCTTGCCAGAGGACAGAAGTCCGCATCATCGCAACAGCTCGTAGCCGGATCGATTGTCGCCGGACACGTGGGGAAGGTCGCCGGCAGGATCTCGTAGATCTCGCTCTCGGGCGGGGGCGTCGTGGTTCCCTCGGTTGCGTTGTACCAGCCAAGCCCGATCAGACACCCCCCGGCCCTCATGAGGAGTTGGCCCGTGAATTCGCACCGGGGCGAGAATGTTCCGGGGTTCGTCTGGGCGTCCTTCACCGGGTCGAGCGTCTCGCCGCGACTGGTGAACAAGCCCTTCAGCGTCGCGGCCCCAGACGAGAATCCGCGCGACGTTACGACCCCAAGTTCGGCGGACGAAGACGGATACGGCACCGTCTCGCCGGTGGTGGCGCCCTGAATGGGCGGTTCGGTCACCATGGCCCCGGACGTCGGAGAACGCCCAACCAGAACGAGACCCATCGCGAGCCCGAACCCCGTTCTGCCCCACCGCAACCACGAACGACGAAAAGGTCCTGCAGACGTTCTTGGCATCGCAACCTCCCACAAGCCCCAAAGTATCACGGCGCGGTCCCGAGCCGCCGCAGCACTGGCGGCGCCATGGACCAAGACAGATGCCGAAAGCCTGCCGCTCCCCCATCGCGAAGCCACCTCAACGTTTGTTCCTCTTGCAGAACGGCTTGTCGTCGAAGACGTTCTTCAGCTTGGGGCTTCGCCATTTGTCGCACGACACAGGCTCGCCAATCGAAGGACCACCGTTCCTGCGGAAGCGGCTGTTGGTGATTTTGAGCCGCCGGCTGCCATCAATCGAGCTGAAGATGGCCGGGAATTCGTTGGCGCCGGCGTACTCGAAGGTGTCATCGCTGAAGTCGCCGCTGCCCTGGTCTTCGACGAAGATCCCCGCCCAGTCTCCCGGTTGCGGGTCCGCCTCGGCGGAGGTGAACGTGACACCGCGGGCGGCGATCCCCCCCGCGAAGTATCCACCCACTCTGAGGTCGGTCCCTCGCTTGAATTTCAAGACCGTTCCCGGCGGAATCGTCAAGATGGCGACCGGAAGACCCGCCGAGCTTCCGACCCGCAACGACTCGACGACGACGTACGGAACGGAACGGGCGGGCAACTGAAGGGGGCGCCTGAGATTCCCGAGTATCTCGACCGTCTCGGTCGCCGCGCCGGCCAGCTGATCCGCTAGCCCGACGTCGATCCGCATCGAAACGCCGCCGTTTCGTCCCAACACGAGTTCCTCGGCCGTCACGGGGGAATTGCTCTGGCCGTCGATCCCGCGCGATTCGTTGTTTCGGATTTCGACGCCCTTCAACGTGATCGGCGCAGCCAGAACTCCGCGCTCCGGGCTTCGCGGATATCCCTCGATGGAGATTCCCGCGGCCCGCTTTTCATCCCCGTCATAGGTCCAGGGCTGCCCCGCAAATTCGACGACGACGTGTTCCAATAGATTGCCCGGCAAAGGTTCCGCTCGATCGGCGGCCGCATCCGTGGAATCGAAGATCAGGCCACACCAGTCGGCGGGCATGGGCGTCTCGGAGGCCGAGGTGAAGATGACTCGCTCGGTCGCCGTCCCGTGGACAACGAGCTGGCCGCCGCGAACGTACAAGCCCTTCCCGCGCGCGAATCGCGCGATCACCCCGGCACCCAGCTCGAGCCGCCCCCCCGGCTCGATGCGCACGTCGCCGGACGCGAGCACGCGCTGTCCGGCCCGGACCGAAACCAAGTCCCGCACGACCGCGGGCAATGGGATTACCTCGCCTTCTGCCTGAAGCGCCTTGCCGCCGTCGCCATGAATCGAACGGTCGCTGCCCGCAGCGGGGACTGGGGCTTTGCAAGATAGGATCGCGACCGCTCCCAGCATCAGAACGGCGCGCGGTCCGAACTTGCTCACGGTTTCGGTCCTCAACGAAGTGGTCCGGAGATGACGCTCAGGTACTCGGCAGTCGGGTCAAGGCGCGAGCCTGCAACCTTGGCCGTGAGGTGGGGGCCATTCGTTGTGCTGATCTCGAGGATGCCGAGGTAGTCGCAAGTTGAGCCCTTGTTGAAATCCAGCCCGCCCGAATACTTCATCCGTGACAGGCCCCTGTAGGGATCAAGATACAGGAAGCGGTCACCGGCATAAGCGACTATCAGAATCGAATGGCCGCCGTGTCGCTCGGCCTGGAGGGCACCGTTCGCAGCCAACATCGTCCAGCGCGGTTCATAGACGGCCCCGACGCGGACTGCGGTGCCCTGGCTGAGGAGGGCCTTGATCTTCGTGGTTGCGACCTGGGTGGTCAGGGGATCGTAAACGATATTGTCCCACGACATTTTTCCGAAACCGGAGCCACGTTTGATCGGTTTGTGGTAGGGCCGATCCGAGTAGTCGACGCGGTCGAAGAGCGTGGCTCCTGCCCTGTTCACGACGGTCCCACAGACCAGGCGATTCTTGTCCCCGTACGGCCCCGTTTGCTGGTCGATGATCGACGTAGCCTGGTTCTGCAGAATCTGTTGAATCGCGACGACCTTCCGACAGTCCTTGCCATTGCTCACCTGGGCGACCAAGTCGACCGCCTGGTCTCCCAGGTGCGAGGCGTGTGCGCCAATCGTGACCACCCCCAATGGGTCCTTTCCGGCGTAGGCGATAATGCGACCAGTCCCCTTCGCGCGAACGGTGAGGTCGATCGAATCAGGTCTCCGCAAGCCGAAGGCGAACTCGAGAGCCCCGGGGGGCTCTGTCCGTAGTCCCTCCGGCCGGATGGCGGCCAGTTCACGTGCGTCGCCGGCCAGAACCAAGGATCCAGGCGCGGTCGTTTGGGCAGGAGCCATGGTCCACAGGTCGGCGTGAATTCCGTAGGCAAGGGCGGTGCCTTTGAGGCGGTCGAGATCCGTCGTCTTGATCTGGAGCATGCGCGCCGTATCGGGCGGACATCCGTCGCGGTTGTGTCGAAACCGGCACTAGACGAGGCGCGGTGGACGGGGATGGAGGGGGAGCGTCGGCCGCGGCGGGTGGAGGACGTCGTCGTCGTCGCGCCGTACAACGCCCAGGTCCGGCTGCTCAAGGCCGCGCTGCCGGCGGGCGCGAAGGTCGGCACCGTCGACAAGTTCCAGGGCACCGAAGCGGCGGTCGCGATCTATTCGATGACCACGTCGACCCCGGAGGACGCGCCGCGCGGGATGGAGTTCTTGTACGACTTGAGGAAGTTGAACTTCGCGACGTCCCGGGCGATGGCGGTGGCGATCGTGGTGGTTGTTGCGGCCGGGGTGTCGGACGCCGAGGGAGATGGAGCTGGCGGGGTTGTGCGGGGTGGCGGAATGGGGGGCGTGAAGAAATACCTCCGCTGAAGCCGCTCGCGTACAATTCCCCCGTGCAAAGCCGTCTCCAGATATCCCGCCTCGCACGCCAGGGCACCGGCACGGCACTTGTCCCTCGCCAATGCGAGCTGTTCGGGACGAAGTGACGGCACCAGCCACATCGCCCATGGTCGTGGTCATCGCCGGTCCCAACGGCTCTGGCAAAAGCACGACCGCGCCCTCCATCCTTCGTGATGCGCTCGCCGTGCCGGAGTTCGTCAACGCGGACACCATCGCGCTCGGCCTTTCAGCTCTTCGCCCAGAATCCGTCGCGCTCGCGGCGGGGCGGGTCATGCTCACCCGCCTGCGGACTCTCGCCGCTGCCGGCGGAAGCTTTGCGTTCGAGACGACCCTGGCCGGACGCAACTTCGCGTCGTGGTTGCGTTCGATGCAAGGAAGGGGCTTTCGGGTCCACCTGGCCTTTCTCTCTCTGCCCGACGCCGATCTGGCGGTGGCGCGGGTAGCGGAGCGGGTCCGCCAGGGAGGGCACCACGTGCCCGAAGACGTCATCCGGCGTCGATTTGTGGCAGGACTCTCGAATTTCTTCTCGCTCTACGAGCCCCTATGCGATTCGTGGCAGATGTTCGACAACGCCGACGTGGCGGGACCGCGTATGATCGCGGCCGGAGGGCATGGCACGCCCAAGGCAATCTTCGATGAAGATGCGTGGCGACACTTGGAGGAGGTAGCGCGATGACATCCATTGACCAAGACCCCCGCACGCCCGCGCAACGGGTGAACGATTTTCCCCGAATCCTGCACGCGATGTCGCAAGCCGTCCGGCAAGCCCTGGCGCTCCACCGCCAGACCGGCAATCCGGTCGCCGTCTGGCGCGATGGCCGTGTGCAATGGATCCCGGCGAACGACATCCCGATCGAGCTCACGACCCCCCTGCCGGCGTTGGAGCAGGGTTAGAGGACACGGGCGCCATCGCATAGAATCGCCGCATCTCGACTGTGTCGAGGCGGAGGGACGATGGCGGACTTCGTGCGGGACGACGAGGACGACAAGGCCGTTCCGGGCTACCGCAACTACCTCGTCTACTCCGACGAGAGCGGCATCCATGGTGCCAACTACTATGGGTTCGGAACGCTCTGGATGCCCCACGAACGCCGCGGCGACTTCGCAGCGCTGGTAGCTGAGCTGCGTCGCGAACACCGATACCGGTACGAGGCCAAATGGACCAAGGTGAAACGCGAGTCACTCGGCTTCTACCTCGGGCTGCTCGAGGAGTTCTTCAGCAGGAACTGGCTTATGTTCCACTGCTTGATCGTCCGCAAAGCCTACGTCGACATGAGCCTGCATGCCGACATCGATGAGGCACGCAGGAAGCATTTCGCGATGCTCGTGAAGGTCAAGGTCAAGTACTTCTGCGATCGCGCCAAAGACAAGGCCTATCACTTCCGGATAGACCCATTCCCGAGCCGCTACCCCAAAGCCGACGAGGTCGCCTTCAAGATCGCGGGCGCCCAGCTCAGGAATGAGCTCAGCCTCTCCCCTCTCAAGACGCTCTTCACGAGGGACTCGAAGTTGACCGACGGCATTCAGGTGGCGGACTTCCTACTCGGGGCGGCCATGGCCGCCTGGCAGCAGGAGTCGACTGCGGAGGCGAAGGACAGGGTTCGCACCGCCCTGGCGAGCTACCTCGATGAGGTCTTGCTGGCTTGGCTCGCGTCGATCGGGTCGGTGCCTGACTTGGAGGCGGCGTTGGGAGAGCTTCCGTCGATCTTCGAGCGCCTGTATCTGTAGGGCGGGTGACGCCCTGCGGTCAGCTCGGCGATGGAACGACCACATTCGCTCGGCGCCGGTGGTGAGGTCTATGTCGGGGGACAGCGGGGCTTCACATTGTCGAGGCGGGACATCCGGCGCCGGCGCGGTTCACCGGTCGACGCAGCCGAAACTGTTCGCGGCGGGCGAGCTGGGATCGCAGTGTGCGGGCGCCTGGCATGCGAACCGCGTCGGATCTTTGCACGTCGCCCACCGGCAACCGCGCGCGTCCGACGTCGGCGACGCTGGATCGCAGAAGTTTCCCTCTGGGCACAATCCCGCGACGTCGTCGCACCGGTGGGCCGCACAGCCTGTGTCGTAGGCCGCCCAGGGACCGTCGAAGTCACAATAACCAACATTGATGAAGTCGATCTCGTAGGTGCAGGACAGTCCTTCCTCGCAGTTGCGGCCGATGCAACCGTGTAGGTCTCGGATGACGGGCCGCGCTCGCGGACTTACGGGAACGCAGATGTAGCGGGCGTCGTTGGAGCAGTGGCCCGTCAGCGCGCAATCGATGGGAACGCACCCGGACTGATTGTCCGACGGGGCGGGGTCGCACGCCCAAAACTGTCTGCATGTGAAGCCGTCGACCTCATCGCAGCGCTTCCGGACGCAACCTCGTTGAGTGGTCGTGCTGGCGTCCCAGTCGGCATCGGTATCGGAGCCATCAAACCAGGACGGTTCGAGGGGAACTTGCTGTGGAGCGCAGCGCCAGTGGGGTGGGCACGCCAGGGCGCCCGGCGCGTCGCAGGGCCCTGGGATGCAGCGCCCCGAGGGACCGCAGACCAGGTCAGTTGGGCAGCCGGCCGTCGCGCAACTCTCCACGCAGTCGATGGCGATGTCACAGACGCCTTCAATGCGACGAAAGGGTGCGGTGGGATTGCAGATCATTCCGTCCGGACAGGCGCAGCCCAGACAACCCGACTTGCCGGTCTCGGCCACCCCCCCGTCCAATCCCGGGTGTCCACCGGCCCCGAGGCTGCCGATAGCGCCCTCGGGTGACCTGGCGCATGCAAGACCAAGTAGAGCGCAAATGAGAGCGAGCCTTCGGGGATTCACTGGTCTAGAGTCGCCGCACCCCGTACCCGGTTGCTCACCGAATGTGACGGTTTCCAAAGCGCCGTCGCCACCGCGTGACCCGACGCATCCGGCCCTCTATATTGGTCGCCCCACTCGCGAACGGGAGAGAGCAGATCATGGTCGAGGTGCATACCAGCTCGCGCGACACAACTGCTCGCACGTCGTCGCCAGCTGCTTGATGGCCGGCACCGGCACCAAACCTTCCTTTACCCCGCACGGCGGCGAGTACGGCGGGGCGCTTGGGAAGTACCTGGGGCGCGGAATCTGGACACCGGCGCAGGTGCTGCAGTTCGCGCGCGAACTCGAGAAGGCATGAAGGTCGTCTACTCGCCGAAATACAACATCGATCTTGGCGTCCTGAACCGGCTGCACCCGTTCGACGGCACCAAATTCGAGAAGGTCGAGCGGGGCATCCGCGGAACCGCGGACGTGGAGTTCGTGGCGCCCGAAGGTCCGGTCAATGATGAGGTCATCGAGGCGTTCGTCGATCCGCTGATGAAGCGGCTCATCAAGGGCAAGCGGTACATCCTGGGCGCGCTCGAAGTGCCCTATCTGCCGGTGCTGCCCTTTTCGCTCATCGACCGCTACGTGCTGGCGGCCATGCGGTGGGCGGTGGCAGGCACCATCCACGCGAGTCGATTGGCCCTGCAGGAACGCACCGTTTGCTGGAACGTGGGCGGCGGCTATCACCACGCCAGTCGACACGCAGCCGAAGGCTTCTGCATCTACAACGACATCGGAATCGCATACGACGGGTTGATTCGCTCGGGCGGCCTACGACCGGAGGATCGGATCTTGATCGTGGACGTGGACGCTCACCACGGGAACGGCAACGCACGGGTGTTCGCCGAGACGCCGAACGTGGTCCTGGCGGACGTCTACAACCAGGACATTTACCCGGCGTCTCCCGTGACGAGGCAGCGGGTGGATCTGCCGGTTCCCCTGCCCTCCGGCACGACCGGCGCCGCTTATCTTCAAAAGCTGGAATCGATGCTGCAACGAATTGCGGGCAAGTATCGGCTCGCTTTCGTGGTCGCCGGCACCGACGTCCTGGCCAGCGATCCACTGGGACGTTTGAAGCTGACCGTCGAAGACTGTGCCGAGCGCGACCGCATGGTGGTGGCGCGCATGCGGGCAGTCGCGGATGGGACCGTGGTGGTCGCTGGTGGCGGCTACTCAGTGGACAGTAGTCGAGCGATGATCGCGGGCATCAGGGGCGTGGCTGAAGCCTGACCCCTCCCAGTTCGCGCTTCGCGGTCCGTGGGAACGTGTCAGTCGTCAGGTCGGCTCGAACAGGTAAGACAGCTGCAACAGGACCTCCCGATCGAGCGCGGGCAGCGGAGCGTGGTCGGCCGAATAGGCATCCTTGGCTGCCCCGGCGGAGTTGTCCGCGGGTGTCGGCGGGTAGGGCCGCATGTAGCGATAGTTGGCGCCGAAGATGTTGTAAACCCAAGGCTTCAGGCGTCCGACGCGATCCCGAACGTCCACCTCACGCAGCGCGCGCCATGTCCTCGAGCTTGCCGTCCCGTACCAGCGCCGCCAGTTCCTGATACCCGCCGATCGGCCGTCCGTCGATGAAGATCACCGGCAGGGTCCGACGGCCTTACGCCCGCTCGGCCAGCTCGCCCCGCATTTCGGGATCGTTGGTTACGTCGACGGTCTCGAAGGGGATGCCCTGCTTTTTCAGCAGCGCCTGCGCAGCGCGGGAGTATCCGCAATAGGCTCTGACGTAAACGACGACTCTCGCGTTGCTGTTCATGGGGTTCCTCCGCCGAGTTCACACATTCTCTCGTCTGCCGGGGGCGTCTGGTCCGGGTTGGACGTGTACGCATCGAAGTCGAGGTCGTCGCGGATACCGTCGCCGTCGCGATCGCCGGCCGCCACGCCATTGTCGATCTGCCAGGCGCTGCCGTCCCAGCGCAGGATGGCGGCGGTCGCGTTCTCGCCGCGACCGCCGGTCGTGGCCCACGCGGCGTCGTCGCGCACGTCGATACTGCCCAGCAGCGGGGTCGGCCGCGACCAGGTCGTGCCGTCGAACACGCGCGGCGGCGCCGTCCCCGTGATGACCGCCCCGTAGGGCGCGAAGGGCGGCCGCACCGCGACGTTCAGATAGGTCCCGGCGTCGACGTCATCACAAGCAACCGACCACGACGTCCCGTCGAAGGCCACCGCCAGCGAGAACGAATCGGCTGCACCGGCTGGGTACCGCACACCTACCGCCCAGATGTCGTCGTCCGCGGCGCCGCGGATCTTGTTCAGGCTGGCGGCACCGTAGACGATCGAGAATTCGGCCTCGTGGGTCCAACCCGCATCGGTCAACAAGAAGACGATCGTCACGCTGATGTTGTACGGGTCGCCCAGCGGCGGAGGCGGCGGCAAGGTGCCGTTGCCGGTGGCGCGGACCACACCCATCGGAGACACCCAGACACTGCGCATGTCGTATTCGGCGCCCGTGTCGGCGACCTGCCAGGCCACGCCGTCGAAGTGGCGCACCACCCCGCCCTGCCCCACCACCCAGACCGACGGGCCCGACGGCAACAGGCGGCCAAAGACATCGCGGAGCCCCCCGGAGATCGGCGCGCCGGTTTCGGTCACTGCGACGAACTGCCCATCGGTCCAGTGAATGATGGTGGAGGGCCGGCCGAGCATCCAGACGTCGTCGCTGGCGGTACCACTGACCGCAAAGATGTCCATCCCGGCCAGGCGGCAGTAGGACCAGGTGCCGGCGTCGCCGGGCGTGCGCTGTCCGATCAGGCCGTTGGATCCGACGGCCCAAACTTCGCCGTAGGGCCCGATCCAGATGTCCGCGAATGCGTCGCTTGCGGTCGGGGTCGTCGGCGCGCACGTCAGAGTTCCGGCGGGCGCCAACGTTGGCGGTGCCAGTGCAGGCGGCGCCAGCTTCACAGACACCTCTGTCGGCACGCTTCCACCGCCGGGCGCCGCTGCGCCTTCGCCTTGTGTGGCGCTGCTCGGCGGCTTGTCGCCCCCCTGACAACCGGTCGCCACCACCAGCCCCGCCATCAGAAACACGCGGCCGACCGAGGACGGTTTGCTGATTGCCCTTCGCGCGAATCCCCTGCAATCCATTCCGGCCTCCGGTGCGCGCGTTGCGCGCCCAGTCTGACCTCCATCAATTCTTGTGCCGTCGCGCGTTCGCCGCCGGGCCCTGCACACTGCCCACGGCGGCGTCACGCCGGCGCCACGACCGTTTCGCGTGCGCACCCGTATCGCGTCAGGCGATCGACGTCATCAAGCCCGCGCGCTCGCCGCCTCCGCGCGGGAACCGGCGGCCACGCAGACCTCGGCCTCGTCCGAACTCTCGCGCGCCAGGAGCGGCACGACGATGGCGTGCAGCTTGCCGCGATTCTCGCGGTGTGGGGGCCTCCAGCGAAGCAACGTCTGGTTCACAGACACAGACCGAGGAGCGTCTGGCAGCCGCCGACGAGGTTGCACGAGCCGCTCCCCAGGAGGAGGCACGAGCACTCGGTTTCAGAGCCCGGGAACTTGCATTGAGGGGAGTTCCCGTCGCAGCGGGCGCCGCAAGTGCCGCTGCCCTCGCACGCCGCACGCAGGGTGCCGTGCGGCGGGCTCCCCGCCGGCAGCGACGTGCACTTGCCCTCCTTGCCGGCCAGGTCGCAGGCCTGACAGGACTCGCCACACGGGGCGTCGCAACAAAAGCCATCGACGCATTGAAGGTTCTGGCAATCGCCGTTGCTGGCGCACGACGTACCGACGGGGCGTGCGACGGTGCATCGCTTGTCGACCGGATCGCAGAAGGGACTGGCGGCGACACAGTCGGCGGAGGAGGAACAACCAGACAGGCAAGCGGTTGCGCTGAGACACTTGAGGCCGAAGGGACAAGCGCCGGCGGCCGGTCGCCCGCACGTACCAGCACCGTCACAAAAGGCGGTCGGGGTCAGCGTATTGCCGGCGCAGGAGGGCGACGCGCACATGCGGTCGCTCTTGGGGAAGGTGCAGGCCGCCATGGTGGTGCTGGGCGCCGCCAGCGCACAGGAGGCGCCGCAGACGCCGCTGCCGGGGCACGGTTGGCGCTTGCTTCCGAGCGGGGCTCCCGAGGTCACGGGCGAGCACGTTCCTGGCTTGGCCAGGTTGCAAGCCTGGCACTGTCCGTCGCAGAGGCCATCGCAACACACGCCATCGACGCAGAACTTCGACGCGCACGCCTGGTCCGAGCTGCACGCGGCGCCAAGGGGACTGCTGGCGCCGCTGTCTTGAGCGACGTCGATCCCCGCGTCGGCCACCATGCCCCCCGTCCCTCCGCTGCCCGGTCTCCCCCCGCCACCGGTCGCGCCGCCGGAAGACGCGGGTCCTCCCGTACCATTCTGGATCCCGCCGCCACCGCCCCTGCCCGGCGCGCCTCCCCCACCCCCGCGGCCCGCAGTGCCCATGGCTCCGCCCGACGCGGTTGTCCCGCCCGTGCCCGACGCGGCTGTCCCGCCCGCGCCTGCCCCGCCCGTGCCTGCCGCAATCCCCCCCGCTCCCTTCGAACCACCCGCGCTTGCCCCGGCAACCCCACCGGAGCCGAGCGCTCCTCCCTTGGCCCCGGTGGCGCTCCCGCCGCCCCATCCACCGGCGCCCCCCTTGCCGCCGCCGGCGTCGGGGCCGGCCGCATCGGGATGTGCACCGCCGGATTGTCCCGCGTCCTCGACGGGAACGCGCCAGCAACGTCGATCGGCGCCGCAGCGAAACCCACGCGGACAGGTGCTGTTGGCGTTGGGGCAGCCAAGCGTACCGTCTCCAATCTGAGGGTCGTAGCAGGCCGCCAGCATGGTCGCCCAGCCGCACGCGACGATCGCGATGATGACCCTGTGGCGCGCCAGCATGAAGGGCTCCTTTCGATCAGAAGGAAACCCGCAACCGCGTCCCCTCGAGGGACGAAGAGAGAGTGGATGACGGGCGACCGTCCCTGGCTGCGTGACGATCGCTCGGCCGGCCCATGAGATAGAGCACGAGGCCGGCCGCCAGAGCCGCGCCTCCCGTCACCAGGAAGACCTCTTCCAGCGTTTGGTATCTCAGGCCGGCTGACTCCTTGCTGGCATCGAAGGGAATCGTCCTTTCGGGGGGCATGCTGGCCCTCGAGTCCCGGGTGAGGTCGTCACCCTGCTGGCGCGCCAGCAGACCGAAGGTCACGCCCAAGCCCAGCAGCGCCACACCTGCCCCCGCGGTGGGCAAGGCCCACCTGCGCGCCGGCCCAGATTCGTCCGACGACGACGTGATCAAGGGGGGCGACGTCGCGATGCTCGCGGTCGTTGACGCCGACGGCGCCGTCGGCGCCAGCGCCACGCCAACCGGAAGCTGTGCCGGTGGGGAAGCAGCCGGTGCCATTAGCCTCAAGCTGATCCGGACGGTGTTCCCCGGCGCGACCGCAACCCGCTGGCGCGCGGTCGCGCCCGTCGCTGCGATGCGGGCCGCCACCTCATGGGTCCCGGCTTCGACATGGACGGCGCCGCCCGGCGCCGCCCGATCCAGGTTCCGTCCGTCGATAGCGACCTCCGCGTCGGGGGGATCGGTGGCGATCTCCAGCGTCGCCACCCGCGCCCGCAGCCGTTCGCAATGACGGCGGGCTTCCTCCGGTGTGCCCGCCGGCGGATGTTCGGCATGGGCCAGAAAGGCTTCGAACGCGTCCAGCGCCTCGGCCTCGCGACCGAGTCCCTCGTAGGCCAGCCCTCGGTCGTAGTGGATATTCGGGCTGGGCACCAGCGCATAGCCCTCCTGAAACTTCGCGAGCGCCGCCGCATGCTCGCCCCGCCGCAACAACTCGACCCCCTCGACCAACCGGGCGCGGGCGGCCTCGCGCGTCGCCTCGCTCGCCGGCGCCGCTCGAACCGCCGCACCTTCCCCGGCTGCATGGGCCACCGCTCCCCCAGGAGCCAGCGCACCCGCCGCCGTCAGACACATCGCACGCGCCAGGCCTACCGAGCGCCGCTTCCAGAAGGGGCGTGCCCGGCCGTCGCGCCGAACCGCTTCGTCAGAGATCGACGATGCCATTCGTTTGGCTCGGTGGGGACGCGCGGCGAAGGGGCGCGTTGCCGCTGCTCACAACGGCGTCCGGCCGTTTCCTGGTGACGGGCCGCGGGGCGAGGGGGACACCGTCCTGCAGCAAGTTGGCCGGAATCGTGCGGTCCTCCGAGACCAGCGGCGTCGAGGGCGCGGCTTCGGGGCGCGTCTCGGTGACCGTGACCTCCGGAAGGGTCTTGGGAAGCGTCGACGACGGTACCGTCGGGGTGGGTCGAGCGATCGCAGCCGGCATGCGGCCCGCGTCTCCCGCCGAGCGCACCAGCACCAGGGCCGTCGCCCCGACCACCGCCGACAAAACACCCACCGCGTACGCCAGCTTGATCGGCGGGCCCCGACGGTCTGCCCGGCGAACGGGCAGCCTCGGCGTCGCCCCGGCCTCTGCGCTCGGGGCGGATTCGGGGCGCGGAGAAAGCGACAGCGAGAACGGCCCCTCGTGGGGATCCCCCTGCGAAAGCACACGCGCGACGTCGATCATCGACTGCGGACGCCCGGAGGGGTGCTTGGCCAACATCTCGTCGATCAGCTGGCTCAGCCAGGGGGGCGTGGACGCGACACGCTCGGCAACCGATGGCGGCGCCTGAAACATGTGAGCGACCATCACCTCACGAACATCGGCTCCCGGAAAGGGAGGGCTTCCGCAGATCATCTCGAAAAGGATGCAACCGAGCGCATACACATCCGTACGCTGGTCCACCGCCTTGGGGTCGTTGCATTGCTCGGGCGCGATGTAAGCGGGCGTCCCCAGCACGGCCCCGGTGCGCGTCAGAGAGTCGTTGGCTGCGTCACCCGACAGCAACTTGGCGATCCCGAAATCCAGCACCTTGATCTCGCACTCCGACGGCGCGAGCGCTCCGCAACCGGTCGACAGAAAGATGTTCCCGGGCTTCAAGTCGCGATGGACGATGGCGTGGCTGTGCGCGGCGGCCAGCGCGTCCGCGATGCGCTTGCCAATCGCGCACGCCACTCTTCCTGGAACCGCGCCCTCGCGGTGGAGGAAAGCCGCCAACGTTTCGCCTTCGAGATATTCCATCACGATGTAAGCGCACCCATTGGCGTCGACGTCACAATCGAAGACTTCGACGATTCCCGGATGACGGATCAACGACGTCGCGCGCGCTTCCATGAAGAACCGCTTGAGGGCATCCGGCGACCCCGTGAACTCGGGCGCCAGCACCTTCACGGCCGCGCGGCGGGCGATGCGCTGATGCTCGGCCAGAAATACCAAGCCCATCCCGCCCGCACCAAGCGGGGCGATGACTTCGTAACTGCCGACGGTCTGGCCCACCATGAGCCTGGCAAAGCTGACAACGCGTCCCCCCCCCGTCAAGGCTGATGGTCGCTTCGAAACAACCTATTTGCAGTGTCGTCGACGCACGTTTCCGTGGAGACTCACGGGTGGTTACGCGCCCGGAACGTCGGGATTCAGATCGCCATGCCGTCGTCCGGCCGATCAACCCTCGGCAACGCTTGCTCGCCGTCAGTCGCCGTGACCTGGGGGCCGCTCGGCCATACGGTCACGACCTTCGTTTCGCCCGTCGCCCAGAGCGACAATCATGCCGAGGTGGGCGCGACCGGGGCCATTCCTTACGATGAATGCTAGAGTAAGGAACATGAAAGTCGTGGCGACCCTCACCAGCAAGGGGCAGTTGACGGTTCCCAAGGTTGTTCGGAGTACCCTGGGCATCGGTCGCGGCGACGGTGTCGAGTTCGCGGTCGAGAAGGGTCAGGTGAGGCTCCGCGCGGTGAGGCCGGCCCGCTCGTCGAGCGGCCTGCTGCACAAGTTCCTTCCGGCCGGGTGGAAAGCACCAACGGTCGAAGAGATGGATGCAGGGATCGCACGACACTTCGCCAGTGCCCCGAAACCCCGCCGCTCGCGATGATCGCTGCGGACAGGAACCTGATCGTCAGACACCTGACTCAGGACGATCCAGGACAGTCCGAGATCGTCCGGCGAATTTTCGGGGATGCCGAAGGTCGCGGAGAGCCGATCCTCGTTTCTCAGCTCGTCCTCTGTGAGGTGTGTTGGACGCTCTCCTCCGTCTATCGCCTCCGCAAACCGGCGATCATCGCAGCCGTGGAGGGGCTGCTCGCCGATGGAACTTTCGTGATTCAGGCCCGCGAGATCGTCGAAGAAGCCCTCTCCCGATATCGGAAGGGCAGGGCTGGCTTCACGGATTACCTCATCGGGCGAGTCGCCGCCGCGGAAGGAGCCACGGTGACGCTCACATTCGATCGACGTCTCTCGCGCGCGCCAGGGTTCAGCCTGGCACGATAGCGATCCGCATGGGAGTGGGTTCAATCCGCCCTCGTCCGCGACCGGCGCGTCAACACGACGAGGTGAGTGGCGCCCACGCGGAGACGGCGTTACCGTTCGGCCGGATTCGCGACGACAACTGAAGGAGGATCGCCATGCCCGCCACGCAGATCAATCCGTACCTCAACTTCGGTGGCACCGCCGCCCAGGCGATCGCCCTCTACGAGAAGCTCTGGGCGCCACGACCGAGAACCTCCAGCGCTTCGGCCAGGTCCCCGGGATGGAGGTGAAGCCCGAGGATAAGGATCGCGTGATGCATGCTGTCCTGCGGATTGGCGGCAATGTCATCATGCTGAGCGATGGCCCCGCGGGAAAGCCCGTTCCCTCCGAGAGCAACACGTGGATCTCGCTGAACTACGATGATGCGGCCGAGATGGCGACGCAGTTCGCGGCACTTGCGGCGGGAGGTCAGGTCGTCATGGCGCTGCAGGACACCTTCTGGGGCGCAAAGTTCGGAATGCTCACGGACGCCTTCCACATCAACTGGATGTTCAACTGCCACAACAAAGGGAAGTAGGTCGGACGGGCGTGCGTTCGGGGCGCGAAATCGACGCTGGGTTGTCGCCGATCATGCGTCGGCGTCCTATAGTTGGCGTTCGCCCATGCGCGAACTTGGGAAAGCAGCCACGCGACTCCTCGGACCTACGCTCTCGTTGTGGGCCCTGATGGCGGCGGCCGGGTGCCTTGCGAAGCCGACTGCCAAATCAGAAGAAACGATCAAGAGCGAGTTCACGACCTACGTGAACGGCGCCAACCAGTGCCGCGACGCCAGCGACTGCACGGTGGCCACGGCTGACTGTCCCCTGGGCTGCTACGTGCCGGTCCGGACGGATCGCAAGGTAGACGTCGAAAGAAGAGCCAGGGAGCTGATCACGTCTTACGCGGTGGGCGGCGGGGCCTGCTATTACGATTGCGCGCCACCGGACGACCTGATCTGCGTGGGTCGTTGCACATTCGGCCACGCGGCCCACACGGGCAGCGGCGGCACAAACGCCGGCGGCATGAGCGGCGCGGGCGGGTCGGCCGGCGCTGGCGGGGCAGGTTCCAGCAGCGGCGGGCCCGTTCGCACGGCCTTCGTGGCGTTGCACCCCATCGACGGCACCACGGCGACCGGTGACGCGGATATCTCGGCCGTATTTTCTGACCCCGGCAGCCTTCTGACCGCCGACCTGTTGGACCAGCAGCGCGCAGCGATCGTGCTGACCACGTGGCCGGAGCAGACGCCGGTGACGACATCCGTCACGCTGATGGGCGTCGGCGGACCAGCGGGCGCCACCCTGCGCGTCGCGCCGGCCAGCCCGCTTGGCGATCGCTGGTACATGCTGCGGATGACAAACGTGCCGTCGGCGATTGTGCCCGAGGCCCCCCTGCAGGATGGCACCGTCGGGGTCCGCTTCCGTGCGACGTCGCAACCGCGCGTCCTGAATCTTCGTTTCTGCGAGAAAGAAGGAGCGGGATCGAAACTGCTGATCGCGTTCTCCGAACCGGTCACCTATGTGGCGCCGACGAGCGGGCTGATCGCGCTGTCCATCCTCGGCGTGGCCGCGGTGTGCGACGTCTACGACGCCATGCCCGACACCCTGGGCCTCACGTGTCCGCAGTTGACTGCGACCTCGAACGCGCACATCGACGTCGGCACGGGCATTCAGGGCGCCACCGGCGTACCGCTGCCGCCGCTGTCCGTCACGGTGGACGTCGGCAAGCTCAGCCTGAACGGCGGCTGCCGTACGTACACACGCGAGATTCCCTAGGCCCAAAGCTGTTGCCCGCCGCCGACGCGCCGTCGACGTTTTCGAGGAGGCCCTCTCCGACGTTGGTTTCGATCGGCGAGTGGACTTCAGCGGGTTGCCGGGACTGCGACAAGGAGGAAGCCTCTATCAGGCGTGGGCCCGGCAATCATTCCGCGATTCAAGCACGATTCTCCACCGTGCGGACGCCCGCCCGGTCGACGACCTTCGCGACCGTCGCGTTGTCCGAGGGATGATGGAGCGGCGGCGTGCCGCCGCCTCCAGTCGCCGACTTGGGTCTCATCCTCGACGGACGCGCACTCTACAAGAGACGCAACCTCCTGAATGCGATTGGACGGTTCCGGCCGGTCGCCCGCGCCTCCTGGCCCACTAGCAAATTTCCCATCTACGATGCCCAAACGATGCGCCCATCGCTGAAGCTTGGTCGTGCATGACAGCCAGCGCGACGTTCAGTGACTACGTCGTGTACGTCGACGAGAGTGGCGACCATGGTCTCGACAACATGGACACCACCTATCCCATGTTCGTGCTGGCATTCTGCATCTTCCGCAAGCCTGAGTATCTGGCGCACGTAGTGCCCGTCTTTCAGGGATTCAAGTTCAAGTATTTTGGCCACGATCTCGTCGTCCTGCACGAGCACGAGATGCGCAAGCAAGAGGGCCCCTTTCGAATCCTGGTCGATCGCGCCCGGCGCGACGCATTCATGGGGGACCTTGATGGCATCGTCGCTGCCGCATCCTTCACTGTCATTGCGGCCGTCATTCACAAGGGCAAGCTGAAGGCCCAATATGCGAAGCCGGCGAACCCCTACCACCTGGGTGTCGAGTTCTGCCTGGAGCGCCTGAAGTATTTTCTAACCGACGCTAAGGCTCCCGCCGGCATGTTCACGTCGTGTTCGAAAGCCGGGGACGCCGCGAAGACGCCGAACTCGAGTTGGAGTTCCGTCGCGTCTGTTCGGGCAACCTGAGCGGCAGCCCATTTCCGTTCGAACCGATCTTCGCCAGCAAGGGGAGCAACTCGACGGGGCTTCAGCTCGCCGACCTGATCGCCCGTCCGATCGGCCGGCATGTCCTCCTCCCCGACCAGCCGAACCGCGCGTATGACATCATCGAAACCAAGCTACGCCGAAGTCCTTCCGGCGTGGTCCAGGGCTACGGGCTCAAATGCTTTCCGTAAAAAGAGAGCCCTTAAAACGAAAGGCCCCGGGAAACCCGAGGCCAGTCGCCGACCGGGAACCCCCAGTCCGAGGCACTGACTATGCAAGCGTTCAGTAGCGGTGTCAAGGCGCTGAGAAGCCCCGACGAATCTCTGCCCTGGTTGTCCGCGAAGCGGATTGGACCATCCTACTTTTCCTCGTGGCGTGCGACCGACTCAGGTTGGTTCGTGCGAGACCAGAGCGTTATACGCATTCGGCGTGGACAACGGGGCGGGGGCGTCGCCCGTTTCGTGCTCTCCATCCGCATCCTGGAAGTTCGACGAGGTTTCCTCCGGCCCGTGCGGCACGGGTCTCACGCGGTTGCGCCCGGCCGTCTTCGCCGCGTACATGCTGCGATCGGCGCGATCGATGACGCTGTCGACGCCGTCGCCAGGTTCGAAGTCGGCCACGCCGAAGGACGCGGTCACGGGAATCGGATGACCGTTGCCATCACAGACGGCCATGGCCTCGACGGCCCTTCGGAAGCGTTCCGCGGTCGCGATGGCGGCATCGCCCTGCGTACCCACGAGCGCCACGACGAATTCTTCGCCGCCCCAGCGCGCCGTCAAATCCACCTTGCGGGTAAGCTTCGCAATCAGGCGGCCGATCCCGGCTAGCACCGTATCGCCCGAAGCATGCCCGCGGAGGTCATTAATCGCCTTGAAATGATCGATGTCGAACAGGACGATCGATAGCGAAGTCTTCAGCCGACGGACCCGCTCGATCTCGATGTCGAGCGACCGCATCAGCGCACGCCGGTTCATCAGGCCGGTCAACGGATCGACCGTCGCCAGGCGTTGCGCCTCCTCGACCAGGGACGCCATCCGCAGGGGACCTCCAAGTTCCCGGGCGATGATCTCGATGATCGCGCGGTCCTGGTCGTCGTTGCGCTGGCGACCGGCGAAGGCCAGCCGGCCCAGTTTGGTCTGGGCAAAAGTAACCGGCAAGATCACGGGCGCGGGACCGACGGGATCGTCATAGCTGTCTTCGTCCTCGACCAGAATAAGGGCCACCTCGTCTCCGACGCCCAGGGCTTGACGGGCCTCTGCCTCGGCCTGCTGCGCCAGCGCGGGGTGCGCGTGCAGCGCTAGGCGTCGTGGCGTCTCCGTCGTCACCGCCAACCAGCGATAGCTGGTCACCTGACTCAGAAACTGGCTGAACAGGTCGAACAGACGATCAAAAGCGCCACACAACGACAAGTTGCGAACTTCGGCGGCGATGACTGATTCGAACAGGGCCTTGTCGAGATAGGACGCGATTCGATCGCGGATGTCGAGCGAGCCATGACCGAGTTCCGTGAAGAATCCATCGTGTTCAGAGGCGGTGGACACCGCGCGCGACAAAGCCCGAACCAGGTCCCCCATGTGCCCCTTGACGACGTACGCGGCGGCGCCAGCGCGCTCCGCCCAGAACCGATTCCGTTGACCGTCGGGACCGCGCAACACAATCGGAACATTCTCGGTGGCCGCCTCGGAACGCAGGAGCCGGCAGAGTTGAACGCCCGAGATGCTCGGCATCCACAGATCGGCGATGACCGCCGCCGGGGGTGACGAAAGCGCGAGGTGCGCCCCTTCGGCCGGTCCAGGCGCGACCGTCACATTGTAGCCCTGCATCCGCAGGCGCTCGGCGAGCCGTTCCCGCCCGTCCTCCGACGGCTCTATCAAGATGATCTGCCCCAACGCCTTCACCAGGAGCCCCATCGACCGTTTGCCCGTGAAGTATTAGGGAATTTGATGGCAGCAGGTCGGTTTGGGGATGCGGGTCACCCCACGGGGAGCCGGTCACGCAAATTTCGCACCGGCGACGGCGCTGCAAGCCGTACTCACACCGCACAACGACAACGGGCGCGCCGGGGCCACGCTGGCGGAAACGGCGCTCACCACCAGCACGGTGAACACGACCCACTTCGGGCCGCTGACGGGTCTACCCGTGCGCGGCGGGGGCGGGAGAGGCCCCCGAGATCACCCTCAGCGCGGCTTGATTCGCACCTGAAGCGTCTTGCCACCGAAGTCGGCCCCCCTTCGAGCTCCAGTGACGACACTGGTCAATCGGTGGATGGAAGCGTCAGAGACTCGACCCACCCTTCATCGATCCCCGCGACGATCTCTTCCAGTGCGCTGCCTTCGGCCTTCGCGGCCGCCAGAATCTGCTGGGCGCGCAACGCGATCTTGGCGCGCAGGCCCCGCGCGCAGGCCCTGGGACAGGCGAGGTCACCCGTACGGTGATGCAGGGTCTGACTGACGTCTGGGTCATCGAGCGAGACCTGTGAGAAGCAGCCGTCTTCGCCGCGGAAGTAATAGTCCTTCGGCCTCATGTGGCCATCGTCCCCATCCAGGTTGTCCCAGAACTCGTCCGCGCTGGCGCCCACCAAGACGCCCCTATCGAAGTAGAAAAATTCGCGGCGTATGACGTGACCTTGAGTGAAAACGGCTCCGACCTCGACGGTCACGGCGCCCTCGACCTGCGCGAGAAACTGCCAGTAAGTCGCGTGCGTCTCCAGCTCCGGGATGAACGAGCGCCGACTGAACGAGGCCCCGGCCTTGGTCATGAACGCCCGCGTCTCGGTTGACACCGGTTCACCCTTACCGCACCACTCGGCGCCGAATTTGACGTAGGCGTCCTTGTGGCGCTTGCGAACGCGCACCAGAGCGGCGCGGGCTGCTTGCGGGTTTCCTTGGCCGCCGCGACGACGACGAACGTATCGGGCTTCAGCCCGAGGAATGAATCCTTGCCGATGAGGCAATAGCTTGCCTGGGAAGCGATGGCCTTGGCCTGCCCCTCGTCCGACGAACTGGCGGCGATGACCAGCCACTTCTCGTGATACGTGAACGCGACGTCTTGGGGACAAGACGGGGCGGGAGCTGCCGCGCCAGAAGTGGTGGCGAAGGACATGGCGGTCGAGAAGACCGCGGTTGTCAGCAAGAGCTGGGTCAGCGGGACGCGCATCAGGCTTCACGTTCTGCGTCGGGAAGGCGTGGAGTCAACAAAAGATTGACCCTGCCGGGCAGCGGGGGCGGGAGAGGATCGGGGAGTTGGAAATGGTGTAGGTCGACTGTTTTGAACACCGCGCCCCAGACGCACTCCTCGTCCCGAAGAGCCTTGACCAGATCCCAGGGCAGGTTGTTCTTGTCGCGACCGCTTCCGGCCTTCGGCCGCGTGCTCGGCGGCGCGCAGGGGAGCGAACAGTCTAACCGCGCCGCGAGCCCGATCGGTCGCGTTCGTCCGCTTGCAGCACCAGTCGCCGCGAGGTTGAATGCCGACGTGCAGCCACGGCCCGCGACGCGGGCGTTCGACCGTTATCCGAGGGAGGATTCATGCCGGAAGCAAACATTCAAAGTTCAGTGGGTGTCAGGGGAGCGAACGCCAGGGCGGACGTGATCGTGGTCCAGGGCCTGCTGCTCGCCCGAGGGTTCGTCATCGGGATCGCCGACGGCATCTGCGGCGACAAGACCAAGGGCGCGATCCGCACGTTCCAGGGCGGCTTCATGTCCCAGCCGGACGGTCGCGTCGATCCGGGTGGCAAGACGTGGACCCAGCTCAACAACGGCGCCAAGCCCTCCCCCGTCCCCGCGCCCCAGCCCAAGGGCGAATCGCTCACCCGCCTCATCCCGAAGCCCGCGAAGACCAGCATCAACCTGGGCCTCACCGCCGTCAACAACGCGTACATGACGTCCAAGCTGGGCAACCCGCGCGACTCGTATTCCGCCGACTGCCAGCCCATCACCAACGTGCGCATGAAGCGCAACCTGCTCACCGCCAGCGTGGGGCCGTTCTCCGTGACGGGCCTGAAGCCAGCCGTGCTCAGCCTGACAGAGGTCATGGCCGCGATCCGCTCGGCCCAGCCGGATGTGTACGCGGCGCTCGGGACGGCCGGCATGGTGTGCGCGCGCTGGGTGCGCGGCTCGACCACGTCGATTTCGAATCATTCTTGGGGCTGCGCCGTCGACCTCAAGCTGAACGGCGTCTTGGACGCGCGTGGCGACGACAAAGTGCAGTACGGACTGACGCTGATCGCGCCCATCTTCAACAAATACGGCTGGTACTGGGGCGCCGGCTTCGCCACGGAGGACGCGATGCACTTCGAGTTGAGTAAGAGTTTGCTCGAGAGCATGCTGGGTCAGATCCTGACATGAAGACGCTCATCCTCATCACGTGTTTCTTCAGGTACTTCGTCGTCGGGGCGGGCGCCGAGTCGCCCGCGCGCGCCGCGGAGGCAGTGGCCGCCAGAGACGCAACGGCGACGGCCGGCGGCCAAGGCATCAAAGCCGCTGCCAAGGCCGGCGCCAAGAATTGCCGGATTCAGATCCCCGTCGGGTGGGAGGCGTTCACGCTCAAGTGGGTCGGTGGCTGCTCGGGCGGCCTCGCCGACGGGCGCGGCGCTCTCCGCGCGACGTCACAGGGCAAGGTGGCGCGGCTGTTCCTGGGGGCAGTGCGCGCCGGCGAGCTGGAGGTCGGCGCGGTCGACACCGGCGAGGGCTACATCGCCGGACGCTTCAAGGACGGCAAGGCCGTCGATTCCGAGGAGCGCAGCGACTCGATCAAGGGCTTCGAGGAGGCGGCCGCGGCGGCGAAAGAAGTGAGCGAGACCTTCAAGGTCGCCGGCAACGCCGCCTCGGCGAAGTTCTACGCGACGAAGGCGACCCAACTCGCGAACCAGATGGACTGAGGAACCTCGCCCCTGACACGGCTTCCAGGCGCGGCAACAATCCCGCCAGCAGCGGACTCTTCTCTAGTCGCGAACGTGCCGGGTCGTTGGGGCTGGGTGAGCCGCGGGTTGGCGGGATGGATGGCGTGAGGGTGGTGCAGGCGTGTAAGGGAGGGTTACGTTGTGCGGGGTTTCCGGCGATCGGGCTGAGGAGGTGAACTCAGGGGCTCGTTCGGGGTCGGAAAAGCTTCTCGAGGTCAACCCCAGTCTCGCACTTCAACTCATCGGCAGTCCTTTTTAGATCCGCACTAAACTGTTCGTATCTCTGGTTCAACAGCGGCCCCATACTGTCAATCCGCCTCTCAAGTTCAACCCGCGAGGCTACCGGAGCGAGGAGCCCGCGTGCATCTTTGTCGGCCATGCCCTCGAATGCGTGCTTCAAAATATCCAAGTTATTGGCTTCTCTCGCGTCAAGCAGCATTGCGGAAGCCTCAAGAACCTCGCCGACCGCGGCTAGACTTTTGGAAATCCGACGAAGTGCTCTCACGATGCTTCTATTCTGTGCAGTGTTCTTTTCCTCTACCACTTCGTCCACTGCCCTCTTGACAACGACCGACAACTCCTTGAAGGGCAATCTTTGGGGCTTGGACAAGCTGAATGGGGGGATAAGAGCTTCGACTGAGTTGAATAGCGTCAAAAAGGACTCGCGAAAGTCATTCAGTACCTCCCGATCTCCCGCCGCAACTTTCACTTGATCGCATGCGCCTGCCTTCGGCGGCGAAGCGACTGTTGCTGCGAAGGAAAAGACAAGAGCCAGTACGCACCCGATCCAAGAGTTGCAGGAATGGCGGGATTGAGTGGGATGCGTAGGTGACACTGGAAGGCTATCCTACCCTGGGGACCGGCATCATGGGAAGGTGACGTCCGCTGGGGACAGCAAGGCGGCCGCTTGGGCGGCCGAGGCCGGGTGGCGATGACCTGACCCCTGGCGCTGGTCCACCTACGCTGCGAGTCCTCGGGTCACTGGGGCTGGCATCTCTTGCCCAAGCCTCCTTAGTCGTCTGAGCGGAGATCCGGAAGGGATGTCGAATTTCGGAGTGGGATCAACAGGCCGGTCCGAGACCGGCGAGATCAAATGTGGATCTGAGAGGCCTGTTCAGGCCGAAAAAGGTATCAGCGTCATAGTCCCGAAAATGGTCAGGATGGCGCGCACATTCAACATGACCATGATTTTCCCGTCGGAACTTTGCCAGGCTGACACGAGAGCTTCGTATGGAATCTCCAAGCTTCGGACTGTTTGCCTGATCGAAATCCTCAACTCGAACGCCGTCTCTGCTACGTGCCCGATTTGGGTAGGACCGTTTGGCGCGATAGCGTGAAGGTTTCCGACAACGTCCAATTCAAAGAGGCCCCCAACAAGCTCGACGGGCAGGGATTGTGCATTTGCAAGGATCTCTTCGATTCGGATCCGGGCGGCTCTTGATCCGTTCATGATGTGCCTTTCCAAATCATTGGGATTCATGCGCGCCTTTCCGTAATTCGTCCCCTCCGCACAACCTCGAACGTCTCCTCCCGCCGCGACCAGAGATAGACCACATTCTGACTAGCAGGAACATTGATAGAAACGACGACACCAAAGGGCGTCCGGATGGGGACCATCTCGAGCGAGAATGTCGAGGGGATGAGGTGGTTTCCTACGGCTTGCTCGAGGCGGTGAATGAGTCGTCGGGACTAGCCACATTCTTGATACCCGTCGCCTTTTTTAAATTCGTAGTCGGATCGAGCGTCTCCTCCACCCCGATCAAAAGGCAGCCGCCGTCCGTGTTTGCAAATTGGGCGATATCGCGACTGCTCTCCTTCGACTGTTCTGGATCCAAGAAATTTGCCTCGGCTTTGAACTCAAGAACGAGACTCTCGGTCGTCACTCCGATTGTGACGACTCTCGCAAAGTCGGTCGGGCTCCGAACGTACTGGGGAACCATCGATACCATCCTTCGGACGAACTCAGGGTGGTTCGAGCTCGCCCATATGTCCTCATGGCCTGCTGTATGATTCAGAACCTACCGCAACACCGCCACCCGATCCCCAAACAGCTGCTCGATCCTCGCCAGTAACTCGTCGTTCGCCGCGACCTTGTGGTCATCCCCCAAATCCAGCACCGTCTCGCTGCGCTCCGGGATCTGCAGCCGCAGGAACGTCCGGCAGGTCCCCGGGTGTTCCAGGATCAGCCGCTTCAGCGTGATCAACGACTCCTGCGTCACCGAGTCCGCGTTCAACCGCACGTCCAGCGTCGAACTGCGCTCCGACCGCACCGCCGCCAGCAGTCGCGCGTCGTTGAACCGCAGCCTCTCTCTCACTGCCTCCCCCTCCCCGAACGGTGCGTCCACCGTCCCAGTAACAAGCAGCGGATCGTCGCGCATCAGGACGTCCCTGAACCCGTCCAGCTTCTTGCTGCCGACCATGAAGTCGACCTGGCCGTGTTGGTCTTCCAGCTTGAAGAAGGCGTACTTGCCGTCGCCGCTCTTCATCGTCCGTTCCTGGAAGTCGACGATCACGCCCGCCAGGGTGACTTCGGCGCACACGCCCTTCTCGAAGCAGTTGGCGGTGGTCGCGGTCGTGAACCTGCGGATCTCGTTGGCGAAGCGGTCCAGCGGATGGCCGCTGATGTAGAAGCCCAGGCTCTCTTTCTCGAAGGCCAGGATCTCGCGCGGCATCCATTCGTCGGCGTCGGGGTAGGTGTCCTCCTCGACGCCGCTGCTCTTGCCGTTCTTGTCACCGCTGCCCCCGCCGCCGAACAGCGACAACAAACTCGTCTGGCCGCTCTCCTTGTCGCGCTGGGCTGAGGCTGCACGATCGCTCGCCAACCCGATGGTCGCGTAGACGCGCGCGCGGCTGACCTTGGCGGCCTCGGCCTGGCCGTCGAAGGCGCCGGACTTTACCAGCGCCTCGATGACCTTGCGGTTGACCTTGCGGCCGTCGACGCGCTTGCAGAAGTCGAAGAGGGACTTGAAGGGGCCGGCTTCGTCGCGGGCGGCGCGGATGACCTCGACTGCCCCTTCGCCGACGCCTTTGACGGCGCCGAGGCCGAAGCGGATGGCGTTTTGGATGCGGGAGGCCCTCTCCCCTACCCTCTCCCGCAAGCGGGAGAGGGAGTCGGAATCGGAAGCGGGAGAGGGAGCGGCGGGGTCGGTGGCGCCGTTCGTGGCGTGCGTGCCGTTCGCGCCGTTCGCCGACTTCCCATTCGCCTTCGCTGACTTCCCGTTGGTCGGCGCTGCCTCCTCCGGGATCGGGACCACGTTGAAGTCGGTGTCGCTTTCGTTGATGTCCGGGCGCAACACCCGGATGTTGGCGCTCTTGGCCTCGGCGATGAACTTTACGATCGCGTCGGTGTCGTCCTTGTCGCAGGTGAGCAGCGCCGCGTAGAACTCGACCGGGTAGTAGTGCTTCAGGTAGGCGGTCTGGTACGTCAGCATGCCGTACGCGGCGGAATGGCTGCGGTTGAAGCCGTAGCCCGCGAACTTCTCCATCAGGTCGAACACCCGATCGGCGATCTTCACGTCGACCTTCTTGGCGGCGGCCCCCTCCATGAAGCCGGCCTTCTCCTTGGCCATGACCTCGGCCTTCTTCTTGCCCATCGCGCGGCGAAGCAGATCGGCGCGGCCCAGCGAGTACCCCGCCAGCGCCGACGAGATCTGCATGACCTGCTCCTGGTACACGATGACGCCATACGTGTCCTTCAGGATCGGCTCGAGCAGCGGGTGGTCGTATTCCACCTTCTTGCGGCCGTGCTTGCGGTCGATGAAGTCGTCGACCATGCCGCCTTCCAGCGGTCCCGGTCGGTACAGCGCGCCCGCCGCCACGATGTCCTCGAAGCAGTCGGGGCGGAGCTTCTTCAGCAGCTCGCGAAAGCCGCTGGATTCCAGCTGAAACACGCCGGTGACGTCGGCCGCCGAGATCATCTTGTAGACGCCGGGGTCGTCCAGGCCGACCGCCATCAGCTCCAGCTCCTCCTCGCCGCGCGCCGTCTTGACCCGGTTGATCAGGTCCAGCGCCGTCTGGATCACCGTCAGCGTCTTCAGGCCCAGGAAGTCGAACTTGACCAGGCCGACCTTCTCGACCCGGTCCTTGTCGTACTGGGTGACGATGCCTTCGTCGCCCGCCGGCCGGAAGCACGGGACGTACTCCCACAGGGGCTTTTCACCGATGACGATCCCCGCCGCGTGCTTGCCGGCGTGGCGGTTCAACCCCTCCAGCTTCTGCGCGACGTCCAGCAGCTCGCGGTAGGTCGCGTTCTCGTCGTACAGCGCCTTCAGCCGCGGCTCTTGCTCGATGGCTTCAGCGATCGGCGGCGACTTGCCCTGCACCGGTTCGGGCACCAGCTTGGCCACCCGATCCGCGTCAGCGAACGGCAGCGCCATCGCGCGGGCGATGTCGCGCACCCCGCTGCGGGCCTTGATCTGGTGCATCGTGATGATCTGGCCGACGTTGTCCTTGCCGTACTTCTCCGTCACGTACGAGATCACCTGATCGCGCCGGTTCATGCAGAAGTCGATGTCGAAGTCCGGCATGCTGACGCGTTCCGGGTTCAGGAAGCGCTCGAACAACAACTTGTGCTCGATGGGATCGATGTCGGTGATGCGCAGGCAGTACGCCACCAGCGAGCCCGCGCCCGAGCCTCGCCCCGGACCGACGGGAATCTTGTGCTCCTTGGCGTAGCGAATGAAGTCCCACACGATCAGGAAGTACCCGGGGAAGTCCATCTTGCGGATGACCCCCAGCTCCAGCGCCAGGCGCGCGGCGTAGACGTCGCCGTTCACCTTCTGGCCCCTGCGGTGCGCCTCCTCGATGCGCTTCTTCAGGCCCTCTTCGGCCAGGTGGCCCAGGTACGTGCCGGAGTCGAAGCCGTCGGGCACGCGGAACTTGGGCAGGTACGTGTTGCCGAGATCGAAGGTGACGTTGCACAGCTCGCCGATGCGGGCCGCGTTCTCCATCGCCTCCGGGATGTGCGCGAAGTACGCGTCCATCTCGGCCGGCGTCTTCACGAAGAACGCCTCGTTGCGGTGATGCAGCCGCTTGTCGTCGTGGATGGTCTTCTTCTGCTGCACGCACATCAGGATCTCGTGCGCGCGCGCGTCTTCTTTGTTCAGGTAGTGGCAGTCGTTGGTGGCCACCAGCGGAATGCCGGTGCGCTTGGCCAGATCGATCAGGTGACCGTTCACCTGCTCCTGCTCTTCCAGCCCGTTCGGCTGCAGTTCCAGGAAGAAGTTGCCTTGCCCGAAGATGTCGTTGAACTCGCGCGCGGCGTGCTCGGCCGCCTCGGGCCCGCGGCGCAAGCAGGTCTGCGCGACCTCGCCGCCCAGGCACGCCGACAGGCCGATCAGGCCTTCACTGTGCTCGCGCAGCAGCGCCTTGTCGATGCGCGGGTTGTAATAGAAACCCTGCAGGTACCCCATCGAGTTCAGGTACGAGAGGTTCTTCCAGCCGACGTTGTCCTTGGCCAGCAGGATCAGGTGGTTGCTCTTGCGCTCGGTGCGGTCGTGGCGATCGGGCGCGATGTACGTCTCGCAGCCGAAGATCGGCTTCACGCCGTGCTTCTTGGCCGTCTCGTAGAAATCCAGCGCGCCGAACAGGTTGCCGTGGTCCGTGATGGCCACCGACTTCATCCCGCGCGCGAGCACCTGCGGGAACAGATCGTCGAGCCGGATGGCGCCGTCGAGGAGGCTGTACTGCGTGTGAAGGTGAAGGTGGCTGAACTCCGGCACGCCCCTTCAATAGCAGAATCGCCAGCCGGAAATGACGGCGCCGGGCGGCGAAAATCGTGCATCGCGCAACCGGCCGATGAGACAAGGGCTTCCGGCAGGTATCCACAGGTTGTCCACAGGCCGTGTGCGGCCAGGTGCGTTCATTAACCACGTTGACAGGGATGCGAACATCGGGCGAGATGGGCGACGATGCAGGACCATCGCGTCTCGCTGCGTTCGACCGGGTGCTACAGCGCGATCGTGCTGCTGGCGTGGGTCGGCTGTTCGCTCGATCACGGCGGGTTGAACCCCCATACCCCCGACGGCGGGCTGGTGATTCCGATCAACGGGGCCGGCGGCGTCGGCAGTGACACCGGCTCGGGCGGCCTGGTCGCGACCGGCGGCACGGGGGTGGACGCCGCGACGGGCGGCGGAGGAATCGCGATCTCGGGTGGCGCATCCGGCGTCGGCGGCGTCCTCGGCGCTGCCGGCGCGACCGGCGCGACCACCGTCAACCCAGCCGGCGCAGGCGGCTCCGAGGCCAGCGGCAGCGGGGGCGGGGGCTCCGGCGGCGACGACGCCATGGGAGGCCAAGCTGGCTTTGCCGCCGGCAGCGACGGGGGCCGCCCCGCCATGGCCTCGGGCGGCAAGGGCGGTAAAGACGGCACGCCCAATACAGCGGGACGCGGCGGAAGCGCGGCGGCCAGCGGTGGCAAGGGCGGGGCGCGGCCCCCGACGGCGTGCGAGCTGTGCGCGACGGCGGGCGGGGAATGCGGGTTGAGCAGCGACACGTGCACCTTCACCTGCGCCACGGAAGGGGCCTGCACCGACAAGATCGTCTGTCCGGCGGGGCTGGCCTGCCGGGTGATCTGCTCTGGTCTGGGAAGCTGCCAGGGCGCCATTGAATGTACGAAGGCCACCAGTTGCGACATCGCGTGCTCCAAGTCCAAGTCCTGTGCGGGGTCGATCCAGTGCGGGGGGGCCACCTCACAGGGGTGCCACATCGCGTGCGACGGGAACCAGAGCTGCGGCGGCGACATCTCGGCGGGCGGCAAGATGGCGACGGTCACGTGCTCGGGCGCGAGCAGCTGCGGAGCGGCCGTGAATTGCCGGGGCAACAACTGCTTGGCGGCCTGTACAGGCGACGATTCGTGCAAGGCCGGTCCGACCAGCGACGCGGCCATCGGGACCATCCAGTGCGACGGGCAGGATTCGTGCGCGGGCCGGCTGTCCTGTCAGGGCAACCTTTGCGTCTTGAAGTGCTCGGGCCTCGACAGCTGCGCCGATGGCGTGTGCTGCACGGCCGCCAGCTGCGACTACACGCCGGCCCGGCTCAAGTCCAGGTGCTGACGGGGTAGCGCGAAGCTATTTCCACGAAGCTACTTCCACGAAGCTACTTCCAGGAGACTTCGTCGACGAACACGGCCCCGCGCCAGGCACGGCGATCGCCGGTGGAGTGAATCGCCAGCGACAGCCGATCGACAGAGGACACGGACGAGGCGCCGCCGTTCGGGAACGGCCATGGGTTGGACGAACCGGTCAGGCCCGAGACGTTCAGGCTCTCGAAGGTATGCGAGATGGTCCACCAGCGCCCCGGTGCCAGACCTTCGAGCGGACGACTGGACACCCAGCGACCCGAGTTGACCGCCGCAAGCTCGGCCGAGAAGCGCACGTCGGACGGGCCTTCGACGAAGAGGTGCATCGTCACCGTGCGCCCCGTCAGGTTGACCGGCCGGTCCAGCCTGATCAGCAGCTGGCCGGTCTCGCGCGCATAACGCCCGAAAAAATTCCTTCGGCCGCTCTCGTCGAAGCTGGCCTCCAGGCGCACCGAGGACTCGCCGCACCAGGAGTGCGAACGATCGATGCGCGGGTTGACCATCGCCAGCGTGTACAAAGAGGGCGACGTCAGCCCGGCGACGGCCTGCTCGAAAGGATATTGGGCCCGCTCCGTGACACAGAACAGACCCCCACCTCCGATGGTCAGGCTCTGCGGGATTGCCTTCACGACCGGCGGAGCGACCGGCGCGGGATCCATCCGTGGCCCCTCGACCGGCAACGGCCGCGCCGGCAAGGTCGGCGACGGTTCCAGCGACGGAACCGGAGGCTCCGGCAATTCTTCGGGCGTCGGCGACTGACGCGGAGACCGGACGGCCACGTCCACCGCGCGCGGCGCAGGGGCGCCGTCCACCACGACGATCGACGGCGATCGCGACGGGGTCAGTGACGCCCAGACCGATCCCGCCGCGGTCGTGGGAGCCGCCGCCGCGGCGGTCCTGGACGGCGCCGAGCGGGCCTCGGGAGCCGAGGGCGTTTCCGCGGCTGGGGTCGCCGACGGTGCGGGCGTGGGCGCCGGAGCGACCGCGCCGCGCGCGGCGTCCGAAACCTTGGCGTCGCCGCCCGGCGACAGGGTCACCCGGCGATCCGCCACGGTGGCAACCAGACGCTCGCCGGCGCGCAGCTCGACCGCGCCGCCCACCGATGCCCCGCGCACGCGCACCGAGCCGGCCGCCAGATCGACCACCATCTTGCCGGCGTCCGGAGACCAGTCGACGGTGAATTCGGTGCCGGTCACCTCGATGCCAAACGGTCCCGCCACGACCATCCAGCGCGCGCCGCGCAGGTGCGTGACCGAGAACCGGGCCGTGCCACGGTCCAGCGACAGCAAGGCGCCGTGCGCGGTGCAGGCGACCACGTCCAGCGCCGCGTTCGATTGCAGCGTGACCTGCGTGCCCTCGGAGAACCGCACGTGCGCGCCGGTGGCGCCGACGTTATTGCCGACCTCGACGCGCGTCCCGCTGATGGCGACGTCGCCGTCCACCACGTACGAGATGGGCGTCCGCCCGAGCAGGATCAGCGCCACCGCCACCCCGGCTGCCAACGTCACGCCCGAGCCCACCGGCCAGCGCCAGCGCCGCGCCCGCTTCGACACCAGCGCGGCGAAGTCCGGCAACGGCGCCGGTCCCGTCAACAGCTCGTGCTCCAGCACCAGCTCCGCCGCGCGGCGCAGACGGGTCTCGTCGGTCCGCGACTCAGCCCGCGACTCAGCCTCCATGGTCGTCCCGGACATCGTCCCTGAATTCCTGTCAGATCCTCGCCTCACCTGCGCTCCTCGGACACCAACCGCGGCCGACGCCCGGCCGTCTGTTCGTCACCATTCATGTTGCCGTTCACGTCCAGATAGCCCGCCAGGACCTCGTCCCGACCGATGATCCGATTCAGCCGGGTGACCGCGCGGGCAATGCGCCGCTTGGCCGTTCCGAACGAAAGGTCATGCGCCCGCGCCACCTCTTCGATTTCCATCTTCTCGAGGAAACGCGCCACGAACAGCGACCGGTCGAGCGCGTTGGCCTTGTCCAGCACCGCATACAGGCGACGCAGCGCCTCTCGCCCTTCGATATCCGGGCCGGCCACGGGAAAATCCGGCAAGGTGCCGGCCGACGTCAGGCCGACCCAGCGCCGCACCCGCAGGCGCCGGGCTTCGTTGCGGGCCACGCCCAGGCAAATGCCGGCCAAGAACCCCCGCACGCCGTCCGGGCTGCGCAGCTCGTCGATGCGCCGGAAGAAGCGGATGAAGACTTCCTGGCTCAGGTCCTGGGGCTCGGCGCCGGGGCCGAAGAAGCGCGCCACCAGGCGGCGTACCATGGGACCGAACTCGGACCAGGCTTGCGCATAGGCCCGGGGCTCCCGGGCCTTGAGCGCGGTCACCAGCACCAGTTCGTCGACCGAACCACGTCGGGCTTTGTCGGGAAAGGTGGAAAAAGCTTCGGCCACGGGATGACTCGAAGGTAAGAGTAATGGCCCGGGCGACGCGGCGCAGGTTTTCCTTGCGCCTCAGCGTTCTCGACTCAGTTCGTCAACCGCAGGGCGCCGCGGGCGCCCGCTTGGCAGCCCGCGCGCGGGGCGGTCAGACCAGGATCTCGGCGATGTGCTTGTTGGCGATGCCGCGCTTGTCGTCCCCGAACTTGGTGACGCCCAGCTTGAAGTAGTCGTTGAGTATCGTGAAGTGCAGGTCGCGCATCTGGCGGATGTCCTCGATCGTCTCGGGGAGCGAGACCATCTCGTTCTGCCGGAAGACGCCGCTGCCGCTGCCGAACAACACCAACGGCAGATCGAAGGCGGCGTGGTCGCCGTGGTGCATGTCGCTGCCGAACATCACCAGGCTGTTGTCCAGAATGGTGCCGCCCGAGGGTTCCGTGACGGCATCCATCTTCTTGAGGAGGTCGGCCACCGCCTCGATGTGCCAGCGGGTGATCGAGGCAAAGTCCGGGCTCACGCCGGTCTGGTGCTGGGACTCGTGGTACGAGGTCGCGGTGCCGCCCACCGTGGCGCCGGCCTTTTCGTAGTCGCGGCGCTGGACCCACGAATAGACCAGGTCGGAGCGACTGTTGTCGAGCATGTACGTGATCACGCGCGTCACGTCGCACTGAAGCGCCATCACCATGAGGTCGTTCATCGCCCGGGAACGCACCAGGGGATCGGTCACGTTGGCAGGCACCGTGACCGCCTTGCACATGGCCGCGTCGGGACGGGCGATGCTTTGAACCTTCATCTCCAGCTCGCGCACCCCCGTGGCAAACTGGTCCAGCCGCTGACGATCGCTGGCCCCAAGCCGTTGCTGAAGCTTGGTGGTGCTCTGCTTCAGGGCATCGAGCACGCTCAGGTCCAGGGCCCGCCGCCGATCCGCCTCCATGGTCGTCTTGCTGTCCGCGCCGGCCCCGGTCGCCACCAGCTTGTCGAAGACTTTCGAGGGTTCGATGTCCTTGCCGAGCGCCGTCCCTTCCTTGCTCCACGACATGTTTCGCGACATCGCGCTGTGCCGCTCGTCGAGGCCACCGGTGCCGTTGAACAGCCCCAGCTGCATGCTGGACAGCGCCGTCTCTTTGGGAACGCTGCGGGCGATCAGCTGATCCACGGTCTCGCCGTTCATCGGGCTGGTCGCGATGTTCTCGTTGTGACTCCGGCGATACTCGTCGCCGTCGATGCAGTTGAACATCGCCGACGGATCGCGGGAATGCGAGGGGGTCACGAAGGCGCCGGCAGGCATCCGGCACACGCCGCAGAAGTCGTTGCGCTCGCGATAGGTGGTCCAGCCCGGGCTCATGGTCAGGAGGTCCTGCCGCCAGGTGAAATTCCCGAGCTGGCGGATCATCAGCATCTTCTTCTTGAACGGCTCGAAGGGCGACAGCAGCGGGGACAGCTGCCAGCTGTCCCCCTTGCCGCTTCCGGTGGTCTTCCACCACAGCGTACTGGCGCCATTGGGAAGATAGATGGGGATGAAACGCTTGATCGGAGCAACCGTGGCCGCGCGCGCCGGCTCCATGGCCTCGAGCCACGGCAGGGCCAAGGCCACGCCCGCCCCACGCAAGAGGTGCCGCCGAGACAGTCTCCGGATCATTGTCCTTCCGCCTTCCTCATCGTGAACGCCTGGTGGTGGACCGTTTGCTTGATGAGGTCCTTCAAGGTTGGTGTGGCGGCGGTCCAGTTCGCCACGATCTGATCGCGATTGGCGCTGGCCATGGTCAGCCCCATTGCGTAGGTGCCAAACTTCTGGGCGGCGCAGTTCAGGAACTGGCTGCTCTTCGTGAGGACACTGTTCAACGAGTCGAGGCCGTCCACCATCTGGCCGCCTGGCAATGTGCCCACGGTGTCGATGGCCAAGCCGGTCTCGTAGGCGTCGCGGTACCGACCAATGCCGTCGAAGTGCTCCATGGCGAGGCCAACGGGATCGATCACGTTGTGACACGGGGAGCACGCGGCCGCCGCGCGGTGGGCGGCCAGCACGTCCCGTACCGCGGTCGGCGCGGCCCCCTCGGCGGGCTCGGGCAGCGGCTCGACCACCAGATTGGTCGGCAGCTTGAGCTCCTGGCACCAGACCGAATTGAGGACCCAGACGCCGCGAATGATCGGCGAGCTGCGGGTCTCGCGGGAGGTGTGGGTGAGGAAGCCGGCCAGGCCCAGGAACCCCCGCCGATGGTCGGTGGTGTTCATGACGCGCTGAAACCCGGTGCCGGTCGGGGCGCTCATGCCGTAGAGCGCGGCCAGCTTGGCGTCGACGAAGTTCATGTCCGTGGTGAGAAAGTCCCCGAAGGACAGACTGCCGCGCAAGAACTCCGAGAAGTAGAGCTCCATCTCGCGCTGCATGGAGGCGCTCAGGTCGGCGTTCCAGGCCGGGTAGATGGTCGTGCTCGCGACATGGTCCGCCAGCCGGCGGCTGCCGAACCACTGTGCGGCGAAGTTCTTCACCAGCATGTCCGAGTGAGCATCGGTCAGCAGACGGTCGACCTCGGCGTCGAGCATCGCGGCCTGCGAGAGCTTGCCGCTCTCCGCGTTCGCCAGCAGCGTGTCGTCAGGCATGCTGCTCCAGAGCGCGTAGGAAAGCCGGCTCGCCAGTTCGAAGGCGGACAGGTCGTGCGGGGTCGTGTCGGTCACGCTGCGGTCGAACTCGATGCGATACAAGAACTGAGGAGACGCCAGCACGATGTGCACGACGTGTTGCAACGCTCCGATGGCGTCGGAACCCAGCGTCCGCGCCTCCTGGTACTTGGCGACCAGGGCCTTGATCTCATCGGCGTCCAGCGGACGCCGGTAGGCGCGCCGGCCAAAGGCGGTGATCACCTTCTCCGGACAGGTCGTATCGGCAGCCGGGTCGCAGGTGACGATGCGGCCGCGCAGGCTCGCGTCGGCGAACACGGTCGTGCTCAACGTGCGGGCGGCCGTGAAGTAGTCTTCGAGCTGGCGCGGGCTCATGGACAGCGCGGTGGCGATGTTGTCGAACCCTTGCGCTTCTTCTTGACCGAACGCCTTGCCCAGGCCGGGATCGGTGTGCAGCAGATCGCGGACGGTGTTGTCGTATTCGAGGTTGCTCAGGCGATGGATGGCCTTGTTCTCTACGACGGGCTGGCCGGGAACGGAGGTCCCGCCGCTGCCCGAGCCGCCGCCACTGCCCGAGGTCGATCCGCTGCCCGAGCCGCCGCCGCTGCCCGAGGTCGAGCCGGTGCCCGAACCGCCGCCACTGCCCGAGGTCGACCCGCTGCCCGAGCCACCGCCCGTGCCGTTGCCCGAGCGGCCGCCCGAGCCAGCGGTGCCGGTGCCCTGGATCTGTCCGGTGCAGGCAGCGGCCAGCGTGGCGCAGAGGGTGATAGCGCAGGTTCCGGTGGCCCGGTGCGGTCTAGACTGATTCCGAGTCATGGCTTTGACCATCTGTTAATTGTTTCCGCCGTACAGGTAGCGCCAGGCATCGATGAAGCCACTGATGTTGCCGGCGGCCACCGACTGATGGGCGTCCCCCACGCTGGCGCTGCTGATAAGCCGGTGAGAATCGCCGTAGGGCGGCTGAGCACCATCCACCTTGGTGGGCGTGCCGGGCAGCCCCAGCGACTGCCACGCCGCCAGTTGACCACTGTGCTGCCCATCGCCGGTGTGGCTGAACCCGAAGAAGCGATCGCGGGCGGTCATCGGCGTCAACGAGAGCCAGGCCTGGCCGGGATCGTAGGGGCCAGCCAGCATCACCACCCGAGCGACCTTCCGGTGAACCCCGATCACCCCGGACGTGCTCGCCCCGTGGGAATGGCCCGTGATGATGATCTCCGACCAGCGCGGGGCATCGCCGTCCAGGAAGTACTGCCAGTCGCCCTGCGGGTTCAACGTCTGCAGGTGCTTCAGCCCGCGGACGATGCGCTCCTCGATGCTGTCCGGGCGAGCAATGGTGACGGTGCCGCTGTGATCGACGCCCTCGAAAGCTTCCATCCGGCAGCCTTCGATGTCGTTGCCACAATTATCGACCCCGTAATTGCTGAGATAGCAGGGACCGAACCAATGAAAGCCCCAGCTGGCCACCAGAGTCCCCAGCGCGCCGTTGCCGCAAACAGAATAGTCATCGGCGCCGTGAAGAAAGACCACCAGCTTCCCCTTCGGCTGAACCCGCGTATCGAGGTAGGCGGTCTGGTTTCCGAGCGCGCGGGTCGCCTTGGTATCCGCGGCATTCGCGGCAAACTGCAGCGTAAAGAGCTTGGGATTCGCGCGATCGACCTGGGGACCGCCGGTGCTGCCCGCGGTCCCGGGGTTTCCCCCTCCGCCCGTCCCGGAGCGCCCCGCGACGTTCGACAAGGCACCGCCAGCGGCGCCGCGTCCCGCCGATCCACCGATTCCGCTCGCACCGCCGGTCGCGGTGCCCGCGGCCCCACCCGGCGCAGGGGCCCCTCCCGTCGCCGTGATCCCGCCCGTCGCCGTGACCCCTCCCGTCGCCGGCGCCCCACCCGTCGCGGAAACGCCCCCCGAGGCTGCTGGAACTCCGCCGGTTCCCCCCGACCCCAGGCCGCCGCTGCCCGTCGCGGCCGTGCCGCCCGTTCCGCTGGCTGACGCGTCCTGGCCCGCCCCGCCTGAACCGTCATGCCCCCCCGATCCGACTCCACCCCCGCCCGAAGAGCTGCACGACATGGCCGCCAGGGCGACCGCCATCAGCAATTCGTACTTGAGGCTGCGCATGATTGGATAGGCAGCGGGGACCACCTGACGCGTCTTTCGCACCGGGCGGCGATCGGCGCCGCGGGGGGAAACGGGGACGGCGCCTACGACCGAACGATTGGGGGAAAACATCGGCTGATCGGGGATGTTCCGCGGGCCTGGAAAATCGGTCCACGTCGCGAAGCGCTCCGGCGGGGCCAGCCGGTCAATCCCCGGCAGGGCCCTGAGAAAGCGCTGCGACTTCGGCGGGTTGCAAGGCTCGACGCCAGATGGCGAAATCGTCAATGTCGGCGACCAGGTTGCGCCCGGGCTGGTTCCACCTGCCCAGGTAGAGTGTCTTGTCGCCGGTCTGGATCGGCGCCGGCATCGAGGTCTCGTGAACCAGCTGGTCGTCGCGAAACAGGGTCATCCTGGCGGACGCCCCGTCCCAGACGGTCGTGAGGTGAATCCAGCGACCCGCCTCGAGGCAGGCGCAGAAGACCCTCACGTAGTCACTGAACGTCGCCCCCACGAAGTACGCCGCGTCGAAGCGCTGATACCCGGGACGGTTGTCGAGGTGAATCTCCCATCCCCCCGCGAACTGGGTCTCGTTGCTGAGAATCGTCGACCAATCGCTGGTGCTGGCGGCCAGGTCGGCGGCGGAGGTGCGGATCCACAGGGAAACCGTCCAGCTGGCCGTCGCCTGCGGAAAATCCGCAACGGTGACGAAATCGCCGGAAGCCAGGGAGAGCGCCCCCTGGAAACGCCCCGAGGCGATCCGGGTCCCCCCCGTCAGAACCCCGTGGTGGCCGTTCCCGGAGCTATCCCGGACGGTGTCTTCGCCGACGGCATCGAAGGTCCAGTGCGCGACGAGATCCCGCGACACGCTGGTGGGGTCGATGGTCAAGGCATCGAGCGGTTCGCTTCGGCAGCCGATCAGCGCCGCGCCGACAGCGGCGGAGACGATGGCCGCCGCGACCCGGGCGTTGCCTCTGCCCATCAAAGCCACCCGACCATCGTTACGGAGGCGAGCAGGGCGGGGAACCCGATGGCCCCGGTCTCGACGTCATAAAAGCGCACCGTGGGATGAGGGAGGGCGAGCAGCGCGTGGAGCTCGAACCCGACGGACAACGCAGATCGCGCGGTGGCGAGGAGCCCGATGCCCGCATCCAGGGCGGCTGCCCAGCGCGACTGCCGCAGGCCGCGGTAGGGCCAGACCCCTTCCCCTTCGCTTTGAACGTAAAAAGCACCCCCGCCCAGGCTGAACGTGGGCCGCCAGCGGGCGCCCGGGCGAAACGCGACCGCCAGCTCCGCCAATCCCAGGCTTTGCGCCACCGACGCGGAGCCGATCGACGTCTCGATGCGAGGTCGGCTGCCAAGTCCCGCGAGGGTCAGCCGGGCAAACACCGAAGGGCTGAGCCGAGCGCGGACGCGGCCGACCGCCATCGCGGCCGGGCCGAGGCCGCTCACGTTCGCGAGCATCGCCAGGCCGGCCTCGAGGCCAACCGCGCCGGGGGCTGGCCCGGCGCTGACCACCGGAAGCGCGCTCCCGGTCGCCCCCGGGGCCGGCTTCGCCTCGGGGCGAGGACGCGATGCCTCGACGAGCACCTTGAGCGCGCTCGCCTTCAGAACCTCGATCGTCCGGATGGCCAGCACCTCCGGCAGGTGGTCGCGCTCCTCGGTCGGGATCGGGATGCGGCGAACCTCGGCGGAATCGCCCACGCGATCCAGGATCCACAGCTCGGCCCCCGGCCGGTCGGGGTCCCCCACCAGGGCGATGGTCGCGATGGTCCCCTCCTGCCGCTGCATGGCTGCAGCGACGGACACGGGATCGAGCCGGGGGCCGGGATCGACGACCGTCACCTCGAAACCGCCGGCCGTCAGCTCCTCGCGGATGCGGGTCAGGCACTGTTGCGCGCTGGGCGACGATCCGAGCGGATCGAGCAGCGCGACGCGCCCGGGCCGCGACGGCGCGGACCAAGCCGTGGCGGACACGGCCACCACCAACCAAGCCCCCACCCATGCCGTCAGGAACCGACGGCCTGCCGCCTGGGTCATGGCCCGCGTGGCGAACCCGGTGCGGTGGGCGGCCCTGAAGAACCTGCGATCACCTCGGCGGCGTGCGCGTAGCTTCCCGCGGGGAAGCGGCGCAGGTAGTCGGCCGCCATCGTGACCGCTTCATCGTGACGCCGGGCCCGCTCGAGCACCATCATCTTGCGCCCCAGCGCCTCGGATACGTACGCCCCCGAGGGAGCCTCGGTGAGGTAGTGGTCGTACCAGGCGAGGGCGCGGGCGGTGCCGCCGGCTGACTCGTCTTCGAGGCGCCCCAACAGGAACGACGCCTCCGCGGCGCGCTTGGAGCGCGGGAACCGCCGTCGCTGGGTATGAAGCGCGCGGCGGGCCAGGCCATCTTGACCGACGTAACGAGCGGCGTCGGCCAGCGCCGCCAGGTCCTCGCTGTCGGCGCGGGCGAGCACGCGGCCCAGCCCCCTGCGCTCGGCGTCGGCCACGACCTCGCTGGCGTGACCGCCGGCGAGCTGCGCGCGCCAGTCCATCGCGGCGCGGGCCCGCTCGGGCAAGGTCGCATCGAGACGCGGGGACCCCGCCGGATTGGCGACGGCCGGAGGGGCGATCTGCGGTCCCGCCTCGGCGGGGGCCGTTCGATCTGCCCCCATCGGCGCGCCGCCAACGGGCGCGGCCGCAGTTCCCGCGCCTGCCCCGTTGTCGCCCAAGCTCACGGACAGCGTCTGCCCGGCGTGCAGCACCATTTCCCCACCCGAGATGGGACCTGCCACCGAGACGACGCCGCTTTCCATCTGCAAATCGAAGCGGGCGGTGGCCACGTTCCACGAGATCGAGAACGACGTGCCGTGTACGCGGACCTCGAAAGGCCCGGCCTGGAACAACCAGCGGGCGTTGGCTCGATGCCGGACGTCGACGTGGACTTTGCCCTGGTAGAGCGCGACCTTGGCTCCGCGCCGATCGATGTCCACGATGCGACCGCGCGCGTGCGGCTCCATCTGGAGCCGCGTTCCGTCCGAAAACCGGACATCGGTGGGCTGATCGGCGACCGCCGAGGCAATCAGATTGCCTTCCTGGGTAGGCTGGCCATCGCCGACTTGATAGGTGATGCGCTCTCCGCCCCGATCAAGGAGGTGGCCCCGTCCCCAGTAACCGCCCGCAATCACAACCGCGGCCGCGAGGGCGCCGGTCACGCGCAGCCGCTGGGCCCGCCGCTGCCGCCGCATGAGCCGCTGCTCGACCACGCCGAACGAACGGTCCTGCAATTCGTAGGGCGATCCGTCCGAGCCGTCGTCCGAGCCGTCGTCCGAGCCGTATCGGGCGGCCAACATCGACCGTTCCGCCACGGTCTCGGAGATCACCCGCCCGACGCTCTCGGCCAGGCGGGCATCGAGCTCGCTCGTTGAACCTTGACCTTCTGATCTCATCGCCCCGCTCCCCCGTGACTGTCCAAAAAGTACCGCCTCAAATCGTCGTCGCCACGCAACCGCTCGGCGATGGTGGCGGTCGCTCGGTTGCACAGCCGCTTGGCCGTACTGGCCGAGACGCGCATCGCTGCCGCCACCTCCTCGATCGTCATCTCCTCCATGAACCGCAAGCTGAAGGCGGCCCGCTCGCGCGTGCCGAGCGCGTCCAGGATCAGACGGCAGCGCCGGAGCGCATCCCGGGTCTCTTCCTCGGGGCTGCGATCGCCCACGCCCTCGGGAAGCTCGCCGTTGTCGGATAGGTGGACCTTCCGGCGCACCCAGCGCGAGCGGAGGTTCCACTTGAGGACGCGCACCGCCACGGCCATCGTGAATTCGCGCAGCGCCTCGGGCTGGCGGATGGCGGAGCGGCGCACGAACAGCCGCAGAAAAACCTCTTGAGTCAGGTCCTCGACGTCCTCGGGCGGGCGCGCCAACGTCCGGGCCAGATAGCGGCGGACCTGTCCCGAGTATCGATGCCAGATTTCGCGGCGGGCCCAGGGCAGATCGGCTTGCAGGGCGGCCACCAGCTCGACGTCGGAACGCCTCGCGTCTTCCCCGACGGCGGGGACCAACTGCAGAGGCTTCGGCCGATCCTGAATGCTCATGGCAAGCCCGCGGGCAACTGCAAGGTTAGCGGTTTCCCGGTCCCCAGGCGCGTGTTTCAGGAGGCCCACCCGAAAAGTCATTGATCCCTTGGGGAGGTCAGTTCCCCCTGGGGCAGAATTCGGGTCAATCCGTTGGCGCAGCCGGCCATGCGGGTGTTGCGATGACCAGCACCCGCGATAGCCATCGAGAGCCAATCCGCCGCGCGCTTACTGCCTCCCGCGCCCAGACCACCCGCTAGGTCCTGACGGCGCCCTCGACGGCGCGGGACCACGGAATGCCGTTGCCCTCACCGACCAGCGGCGAGAGGGTCTGCCGGTGTGCGAAGCACAGCCAACCTTCGGCCGCCAGCAGCACCGCCGCCACCAGGACCATGCGCGGCGACACCGAGCCAACCGCCAGCCGGTAGGCGACAATCTCGATCACCACCGGGGCCAGGGCCATCAGCGCGAGGCCCGTGCAGCGGCGCGCGAGCAACATGGCGCCGGCCAGCACCTGGATCCCCGAGAGCATGGGAATGAAGTAACCCGCGGCATCGAAGCCACGCATCATCGCCGCGGCGCCGGCAGTGGACGGCGGGGGCGTTCGCCCCAGGACACCTGCGATGCCGGAGGCAACGAAGACCAGGCCCATCAACACCTCGACGACGCGCACGCTGGCGGACCGGGCGGCGGACCGTCCGGTGAAGAGGGCGGCGAAGGCGCGGCGCTCGCGGTGGCCCAGATAGACCGCTGCGGCCAGCACCGCCGCCGCGATGCCCAGGCCTTGCGGTGCCAGCACGGCGTGGAACGCCACCACGTTGACGATGATGGGCGCCACCATCACCAGCGCCAGGGGCACCGTCCGGCGCCAGGCGAGCAACGCACCGGCGGCGAGCTCGACGATCCCCAGCAGCGGGAAGAAATAGCCGCTCTGCGCCAGCCCCTGCCAGAACAGAGCCGTGTCGCCGGACATCGGTGGCATGGGCACCAGTCCCACGACGTGATTCAATCCGGACAGGCAGAAAATGAGCCCCAGGACGATGCGGGCAGCGGTGTACAGCCGGGGGGGTGTTGTGGTCGTGGTCTTTGCGGTCGTGTTGTTCATGGGAACCTCCATGAAACACACCGTAGTCGGATCCCGGCGGCTGCATTAGTCGGGCATTTCGCATAACTTTCTTATCAAGATGACAACAATGCGCGCGAAGCCGGCGGGGCGCAGAAACCCTCCTCGGGGTCCTGACCGGATCGACTTGAACCGCATCGCCACCTTCGTACGCGTCGTGGATACGGGCAGCTTCACGGCCGCGGCCGCTTTGCAGGGAGTCCCCACCTCCTCGGTCAGCCGGTCGGTCGCGCGGCTGGAACAGGACCTGGGGGTGCGGCTTTTGAATCGCACAACGCGCAAGCTGGCGCTCACCGATGCAGGCCAACACTTTCACGCCCGCATGCACGCCGTGATCGGCGAGACCGAAGAGGCCACGCGAGCCGTGTCCGGCTTCGCGACCGAACCGCGCGGCGTGGTGCGCTTGACGGCCCCCCACGACCTGGCTCTGCGCCAGCTTCCCGCCCTCATGGCCAAGCTCACCGTCCGCCATCCCGGCGTCGTCGTCGAGCTGCTGCTCACCAGTCGCAAGGTCGACCTGATCGAGGAAGGCATCGATCTGGCGCTTCGCGGTGGACGTCTCGACGATTCGTCGCTGGTGGCGCGCAAGATCTTCTCCAGCGCGCTGGGCGTCTTCGCGACCCCCGCGTACCTGCGACGGCGCGGACGCCCGCGCAAGCTGGCCGACCTGGTGAACCACGAATGTCTGACCTTCGGCGGCCGTGCTGGCAAGATGCCGTGGCGCTTGCAGGGGCCAACCGGCGAGGAGACCGTCATGGTGTCGGGCGCCGTCGTCTGCGCGGACATGTTGTTCCTACGCGAGATGGTCCTGCTGAACGCGGGGCTGGCGCTGCTACCAGCGGAATCGGTCTCCGGTGACGTCGCGAACGGCAGCCTGGTGCGCGTGCTCCCTCGGTACGGCTTCGAGGGAGGTGGCCTCTTCATCGTCTGGCCCTCGCGAACCCTGGTCCCCGCGCGCGTGGTCGCCGTGCGCGAGTTCCTGATCGAGGAACTGGCCCGCCTGCAGCCAAACGCGCCCCGCCCCGGCGCTGCCCGTGAGGGCGGGCGCGCCAGCGCGGTATGAAGCGGCGAACTGAACAATGGATGAGGCCTCCCCATGAGCACAACCAAGACGAAAACCGAAGCTCCGGCCGCCGCCGCCGAGCAGACCTGCGGTCAGGAGCTGGCCGCATCCGCCGAGGTCCCGCAGAAGTGGGGCGCGCTGATGGAACACGTCGCCGGCAACATGGAGTGGCATGCGGGCTGGGTGGGAACAGGGTCGCCCGCCGCCAAACGCGAACACGACGCCTTGCTGCGCGTCGCCACCGACTACCGGGCCATGGCCGCGGCTGCGGCTCGTGCGGCGACGGCGATGACGGGCATGAAGGATCTGGAACCCGTTCCGCACGATCGCTCGAAGCTGGACCGCGCCGCCCAGGCCCGCTGGATGCGGGCCAAGATCAAGATGCAGCGCGAGTTCGCGGCCCTGCTGGTCCAACACGCCGAGGATTCGGACAAGGCGCTGGCCGAGCTGGAAGGCGCGCGCTGAAGCTCGCTTCGTATCGACGTCGGTGCCGGTGCAGGGGCCACGGACGCTTACTTCGCCAGCGCCTGGGCGCGCGCTGCCGCAGCCTTACCCAGCGCCGTCCCCGCTTCCTGCTGCGCGATGACTGTCCAGTCGGCGGCGGCCGCGGCGGGTCGACCGGCGGCTTCGTAGGCCGTGGCGCGGTTGGCGCGCGTCTTGGCGTCCGCGGGATCCAGCGCGACCGCGCGATCCAGGTGCTCGATCGCGCGCGCGCGGTCCGGGTGCGGCGGTTTCAACGCCTCGACCCCCAGCCAGGCGGCCAGCGCGTGTTCGTCTGCCGCGCGCAGGCAGCCCGGTTCCTGCAAGGCGCGATCGTAGGCGGGCAGCGCGCGGGTCATGCGCCCGGCGTCCAGCTCGAAGTACAGATCGCCCAGCCGACGTGACCATTCGCAGGCAGGCACCGGCGACGCGGCCGGCGACGTATCCAGGGGCACCGTGGTGGTTCCTTCCTCGACGGTGAAGGTGAACGTCGCGGGAATTTCGGTGCGGGCGATCAGCGCGCGCCACGCGGGCAGGCGGCGCACGAAGACGCGTGCGTCGGAGGCGCGAAACACCAACGCCCAGCGTTCGGGATCCCAGAACGACACCCGTCGGTTCACGCCCGCATCGGTGAGCAGCGCGCTCGTCACACCATGGTCTTCCATCGCCTGGTTCCAGCGCTGACGATCCATATCGAAGTCGCCCAGCAAGCGGTGGAGTGCCTCCGGATACGCCGGCAGCCGCGGGTCGATGAACACCCGGTAGCGGGGATATCCCTCGAAGGCCAGATAGCTGCCGGTCTCGAAATCGTTGTACATGCGGTCGCGCAGCCCGTGCTCGGTGACGAAGCGAAGCGCTTCGGTCGGCACCATGGAAGGATCGAGGCCGATCGAGACCAACGGCGTCCCGGCCCGCGCGTGGGCGATGCGCGGGGCGACGGCGGCGACCACCAGCGCGGCCGACACCAACCCGGTGCCCCACCGACGACTGACGCGGATCCCGAGGCGAGCTTCCAGCGCCGCCCAGACGCCGGTCAGCTGCGTGGCCAGGACCGGCGACAGCACCAGCGCCGCGTCGGCCGAGAAGCGCACCGACGTCAGCGCCAGCGCCGTCATGGCCACCGCGGGGCCCAGATCGGTGGCGGCCGGCGCTGCCGTTGGGGGGGACGCGCGCCGCCACCGCAACGTCACGAGCAGCGCCACGACCAGCGCCAGAAACAGGAAGAAGGCTCCGTCGGAGCGGAACGTGGCCGCGCGGAATTCGTCGATGACGTGGATGCGCGGGATCGCCAGATGCAGCGACAGGTAGCGAAGAATTCCCGGGCCGGCGGGCGTCACGAAGGCCGAGACCGCGACGATCCCGCACAGGCCCAGCGCGCGGCGGGCCTGCGCGCGTTGCCGGAAGGCCAGCGTGACCGCCGCCGAACCCAGCATGACCACGCCCGCGAACACGCCCGCGTGACCATTCGACCACAGCAGCATCGCAACGACGAAGGCCACCAGCGCGACCCGCGACCAGCGCCGTCCCAGCGCGCCCAGCGCCAGCAACACCACCGACTCCCCCACGAACGACAGGATGTGCGGGCGTTCGACCAGGCGCTCGCGCATCACCAACGCTGCCGCTGCCAGGGCCAGCGCCGCCGACACGCGCCCGGCGCCGCGCTGCCGACAGGCGACGAACGCCAGCGCGAAGGCCAGCGCGATGACCAGCGTCTTGCCCACCACCACCGCCGGAAATCCGCCCAGACGAAACAGCAACGCCGCGCCCACCTCGAAACCCCACGCCAGATCCAGATCGGGATGCTCGGGCGCAGTGAACGAGAACAGGTTGCGCTCCATCAAGTGCCGGTGCGCCAGGATCTCCTGCCCGACCTTGATGCGAAAGAACACGTCCGACTCCGTCACCGGCCAAAGACACAGCCCCGCCACGAACACAAGCAGCGCCGCCAGCGCGACCGCCGACGCCCCCCGATGATCGATGGTAGGTCGATCCGTCACAGCACCGTCGGAGCCAGGCACGCCATCAGCCTAACCAGAAATCGCGAACGCGGGATGAGGAACGCAGGCGGACTGGATGGAACGGCGGAGCCCGAAGGTGCCGGATGGGAACACCACCAAGTCGTGGACCGCACGATAGGGCCGAGCGTGGGAGGGACGTGCCGGTCTCAGAACACCAGCAGGCCCCGCGCGTCCTCGTACGGCATCGCGTCCCGCATGTACACGAGCGCCGTGGTGGTCTGGTCGGCGGCGATGAGTCCGTCCCAGCTCGAGTATAGCCCCGGGTGCGCCGACCGCTCGGCCAGGTATTGATCGCGAAGTGTGCGCAGGAGGTCCGCAGCGACAGGATCGTCCACGCGGCTGCTGACGCCCTTCTGGGACCAGAAAGAGCTATCGAGGAGGAAGGAGCTGAGCGGCAGCGCCAGCGGCCACGCGTACGCTTGCGGCGACGAGGCCGCGGGCGGTAAGCCGGTCGGCCCGAAAGCGCTGACGTGAATCGCGCCGTCCGCCGGCCTGCCGCTGTCCCACAGGCGTGCCGCCATACCTTCCACCGCCGTCCAAGCTGCGTCGAACCGCACGCCGGATGTACCTGCACAGGTTACGGTGTCCGTCTCCGTTCGAATCACGCGGGTCGAATAGTCATGAAATCCGGCGGGCGGAGGCGGGCAATCGGCCAGGGGGGTGATGTCGTCGAGCGGTATGCTGGCCTCGATTGCTTTCACGTCCGCCTCGGTCAGCGTCCCCGTACGAACCGGGCGATCCCTGCCGAGCATGTCCGGGCGCCATTCACCGGTCGCCCAGTACTCACACGTGCCGTCGACGATGAATGCCGGCGAGCCATTTTCGACGCGGACATAGGATGCGGCGAGTTCCTGGCCTCCCCCGCCGAGAAGCACCCAGAGCCGGAGGTGCTTCTGGCCATCGCAGAGCGTCTGCCGCTCGACGACCGGCGGGTCGTCGAAGCCGGCGTCGGCGCCGCCGTCCGGGACCACCTGGCTCGAAGAGCAGGCGACAGCCAAGAGGGACAAGGCGGCGGCAATCGGCAAAGTCTTCATCGGCAGGCTAGTCTCGAGCAAGCCTCATCAGCACGTGAAGCAAGTAGCTTACCCGACCACCTCGACACCCGGCCGCCTCGCACGGTAGATGGAGAAGCGAGCAGCACGATGCGCGTCCCGCCCGCAGAATTCCAGGCCCTCGAAGGGGTGACCAACCTTCTCCATGGCGGGTGATTCCCAAGCACGAATCAGCGTCTGCTACGTGAATCCGGCGGGCGGTGCCCTGCTGGATAGCGCCACGGCACCGGCGGCGCATGTGTCGTTCGGCGGCGCCGAAGTGGCGTTGCTGGCGGAGGCGCGGCTGCTGGCGCGGGAGCCGGGCTTTGGGGTGTCCATGATCGTTCACGGGGGGCCGCCCGGCCGGTTCAGGCACGACGACATCCTGGTGCATCGAATAGCCGACACGTACCACGATCAGCCCCTGCCGGGATACGTCGCCTATCGGCAAGCCTTCTGGAGTGCCCTGCGCGACGTCGACGCCGACGTGTACATCCAGCGTGGGGTGCCGGCGGATCTCTACTTTCTCGCGGCGGCGTTCTGCCGGCTGCACGGAAAGAAGTACGTCCAGGTGCTGGCGCTGGCGCCCGCCGTGCCGTCGTCGTCAATGGGCCTCAAGGCCTACGTCCGCTGGGTGGTCCTCGAGCAAGCGTCGCTGCGGTTGGCCAGCGCCGTCGTGGCCCTGTCGCGTGAACAGGTCGCGTCGCTGTCCCCGTCGGTGCAAGCCAAGACCCGCGTCATCTACGAAGGCAAGGCCTTACCGGCTGTCACGCCCGCGCTGGCTCAGCGCTCCTTCGTCTTGTGGGCGGGACGTCACGCGCCCGAGAAGCGCATCGAGGTGGTTCTCGAACTGGCGCGCACGCTGCCGGACCAACCCTTCGTCCTGGCGGTGGTAGGCCCGTTTGACCTGGCGGTGCCTGCCAACGTCACGGTCATGAGAAACGTGGCGCCGCAGGCCATGGGCCCGCTGTACGCAGGGGCCAAGCTGGTGGTTCACACGTCGCGCTCGGAAGGTTTCTCGAACGTGTTCATCGAAGCCTGGGCGCACGGCACGCCGGTCGTCAGCTTCGGCGTCGACTGCGATGGCATGATTGCGCGCCACGGGCTGGGAAGGTGCGCGCCGTCGCAACCCGCGCTGGCGCGCGAGGTGGCCGCGCTGCTGGCCGATGCCAAGGCGTGGACGGTCTGTTCCGAGAACGCGCGCCACCACGCGCGTGTGCACCACGATGCCGAACGACAGCTGCAACGGTACCTGCGACTGTTCCGAGCCCTGGCGCCGCCCCGTCGTCGTCCGTCGGCGCCCGAGGGGGCGCCAAAGGGGGCGCAAAGCCCAGGCGCGCGCCTCCTGCTGGTGTCCACCGCCCGCGGTGCGGGCTCGGGAGCGGAGCGCGTTCTTGCCGAGATGCTGCGCGGGTGGCCCGACGCCGCCGGTGTCTTCGCCGTGCTGGCACCGCGCGAAAGCGGTGTGGCGCGCGTCGCCCACGAACGGGGCATACCGACGGTATCGCTCGACGGTCCGGACACGCTGCTCGGCAACTGGCACGCCGTCCACCGAGCCCTTGATCGTATCCCCGCGAGTGACCTGGTCCACGCCTGGACCGCGCAGTCGTTCGAGCTGGCCGCCTACGTGGCCGGGCGCCGGGGAATCCCCCACACGGCGACGCTGCACGATCACCCCGCGGCGCCATTTCTGAATCCGGCCCGGCGCGGACTCATGCGCGTCGGCACGGCGCGCGCGGCGGGCGTCGTCTGTGTCAGCGAAGCCCTTCGCGGCGCCTGCGCGCAGGCGGGGTACCAGGCGCCGCTGGCGGTGATTCGCAATGGCCTGCCCAGGGCTGCGACGACGGCAGCGTCCAGTCCCCGCGTGCGCATCGGCTTTCTGGGTATGGCCTTCGGTCACAAGGGTTTCACAGTCGTGAGAGACTGGGCCGGTCGCTTGGCGGGGCGGCCCGGGGTGGAGTGGCACCTGTACGGTGGCGTTCGACCCAGCGTTGCCTCCGAGCTCGAAACGTTGCGCACCCTGCTTCCCGGACGCTTGACGATCCATGGGCACTGCCCCGCCGAGCAGATCTTTCGCAACCTGGACGTCGTCGTGCACCCCAGCCTGACCTTCGATCCATTCCCCACGGTCCTGCTGGAAGCCGCGCGCGCGGGCCTGCCCGCGGTGGCCTCCGATGTCGGCGGCACCGCAGAGATCGTCAGGCACGGGGACACGGGTTTCCTCTTCGACGTGGGTCGTCCCGAGGACGGGCTCGCGGCGCTGGTTCGGCTGCTCGACGACGCCGCACTTCGGACGGCGATGGGACAGGCGGCCGGCGCTCGCTTCAACACGGACTTCACCATCGACAAGATGGTTGCAGGGTACCGAGCCTTCTGGGAACAGCGTCGGTGAGCTCGAGAAGCCTTTTTCTTGTCAGTTCGAGAACGTCGCGGACCCGTCAACCAACGGAGGTATTGCCTCGAAGTGCATCGACCAGTCGCCGACCATCTTGTCCACATGGCTTGTCCCCATGGCGGTGAAGCTGCCGAACGCGCCGAGTTTGGCCATGAAAGTCGCAGGCACAGTGACAGCACCCCCGGCCGCAGCGACGGTGCAGTCAATACTCACAGAGGCTGGCGGAGACGTGTTGCTGTACAGCTTGACGAGGACGTCGCCATTGACGCCGCCTGTCCAGGCGACGTTCAGGGCGCCCGCCTTGGAGATGGTGTACCGGGTGGATCCGTTGCCAAGCGTCGGGATGGGTGCCGTGATCGAGATCGGACTCGGGAACGTGAGCCCTATCATGAACGCCGGCACGTCGGCTGAGCCCGTGACGCTGAGGGTCGCGGGCGTAGGGGCGGTCCACAGGGGTTCCGTGTAGTACGCGTAGTAACGATTGACGTCAGCAGAACGTCCCCAATCGATGGTGACAGGCGACAGCAGACCGCTGATCGAGACGGTGCCTGCCGAGTAGTACGTAGGAGGGGGCGGGGAAGGCGTCGTCGCACTCACGGAGCACTCCGAGAGCTCACACGCCCCCGAAGTCATTTTGGAGCAGTTGCTGGTGGCGTAGGGCACGGTGGACGAAAAGAACGCATGGACCAAGGAACTGATGGACGCGGCGTTCACCGGCGCCGATTGCACGACGGTGATGGAGCCAATCTTCTTGGCCTCGGCCGAGCTCGAGGCGCCGCCCGCTCCACCGGCGCCGTTCCCCGCGTGACCGCCCGTCGCTGTTCCGCCGCCACCGACGACACCGGCCGTCCCACCAGCGGCAAATGAACCAGCCGCTCCGCCGGCCCCGCCGAGCGCCGTGCCGTCACCGGCCCCACCGCCCACACCGGCTTCGCCGGCGCCACCACCGGGGCCCGCCGTTCCGGCAGCGCCCGTTTGGCCGCCCGCGGCTGGTGTTAAATTGCCGCCATTGCAGCCGATAAGAAGGCCAACAATCGTGACAAACGCTCGCGTTCGAAGCCGTTGAGTATTCATTCGCAAGTTTTCTAGTGATGAAGGCGTAAGACGTGCCCCGCTAGACCACCACCGCCCCCAGAGCCAACGGAATCTCACCGGAACATGATACGGCTATCCGCGCCGGGTGGCGGGGGCTTGTTCATGCGTCGGCGTCAGAGGACCTTCATAAAGAACGGCCGGCCGGAAGTTCTTCCTCACGCGACGAATCCTCCTGCCCGTTCCTCGGTATAGGCTTTGCGCTGAAGTGACGGGCAACGAGCACTGGCTGACGCGGTTCTTGGTGCTGCGGTTGTTGGGCCTGGTCTACCTCATGGCGTTCCTCACCTGGGTGTTCCAGGGGCCGGCGCTGGTGGGCGGGGATGGTCTGCTTCCCGCGGGCCCGATCTTCGATCAGGTCCAGATGAATGCCGGTTCGCGGTTGGCCGCGTTCTGGCAGGCCCCATCATTGTTTTGGCCGCTTGGCCACCGCGATGCCGTGCTGTTCGGCGCGGGATGGGTGGGCGTGGCGCTGGCGGCCGCCGTGATGCTGGGCTACGCGAACGTTCCCATCCTGGCCGTGCTGTGGGCGCTGCAGGTTTCAATCGCCGACGCGGGCCAGGTGTTCTATGGGTTCGGTTGGGAGCTGCAGCTGGGCGAGACCGGGTTCTTGTGCATCTTCCTGGTGCCGCTGCTCGACGGACGGCCGTTTCCGGCGTCGAGGCCATCGCCCATCGTCATCTGGTTGTTGCGGTGGTTGATCGTGCGCGTGATGTGGGGCGCGGGCCTGATCAAGCTGCGTGGGGATCCGTGCTGGCGCGACCTGACCTGCCTGGACACGTACTTCGAGACGCAACCCATTCCGAATCCGCTGACGCCGTTCTTTCATGCCTGGCCCAGCTGGATGCACCGCGGGGGCGTGCTCTACAACCATGTCGTCGAGTTGGCGGCGCCGGTCCTGGTGTTCGGTCCGCGACGCGCGCGGTTGATCGGCGGAGCGGCGATGGCGGCCCTGCAGCTCTCGCTGATGGCCAGCGGCAACCTGTCATTCTTGAACTGGCTGACGCTCGTTCCCATCCTGGCGTGCTTCGACGACGGGCTCTGGCGCCGGGTGCTGCCGGGCCGCCTGACCGCCCTGGCCGATCGCGCCGCCGCCAGGACGGAGCCCGTCGTGCCACGGGGGCGCCGCGTGGCGACGATCGCGCTGGCCAGCGTCGTCGGCGTGCTGAGCCTGCCCGTGCTCGCGAACCTGGCGTCGGGCAAGCAGGCCATGAATACGTCCTTCACGCGGCTGCCGCTGGTGAACACTTACGGGGCCTTCGGCAGCGTCAGCCGTGAGCGCAACGAGCTGATCTTCGAGGGTACCCGCGACGAAGTCGTGACGCCCGACAGCCGATGGACGGCCTACGAGTGGAAGTGCAAACCGGGCGATCCATCGCGGGCCCCTTGCTGGATGAGTCCCTATCACCGCCGGTTGGACTGGCTGGCATGGTTCGCCGCCATGAGCGAGCCCGCGCGACATCCGTGGACGCTGCACCTGGTGTGGAAGCTGCTCGAAGGCGATCGCAAGGCATTGGGTCTACTGGCGGCCGATCCCTTCGCAGGCCGTCCGCCCCGGCACGTGCGTGTTGAGCTCTACCGCTACCGGATGAATGGACCGTTCGCGAAGGACTGGTGGACCCGCACGCGCCTCGGGGAATGGTTGCCTCCGCTCTCCCGCGACGACCCGAACCTGCGCGCGTACCTGGAGGCGGAGGGCTGGTTGTAGCGCACGCGCGAGGCGCCGAGGGATCGAGCGGCGGCGCTGGCCGCAGGGGCGCCTAGCCCCCGGCGACGACCGCGCCTCGGAACAACGTCCGGCGGTAGTGCCGGAGCTCGGCGATCGAATTCCGGATGTCGACGACCGCGTCGTGGGCACCGACTTCTGGTTTCTCGAAGACTGCGGAGGCCCCATACCAACGCTGGGCCAGCACCTTGATGCTGGACACATCGACGATCCGATAGTGAAGAAGGCCGTCGAGCGCGGGCATGTAGCGAGCGATGAAGCGGCGATCGGCCCACACCGAATTGCCGCACAGAACCGCCGGAGCGGGACAGAACTTGTTGACCTGCTGGACCAGCAGGTGCTCGGCCTCGGCCAGGGTCGTGCGCGACCGTTGCACCCGCTGGATGAGCCCGGTGCGGGTGTGCATCTCGCGCACGAACGGCGCCATTCGGGCAAGCGCGTGGTCGGGTTGATGGACATCGGCCGCGACCTCGGTCAGCGGTTCGAGGTCACTCGACGTGACCACCAGGGCCGCCTGAAGAATGACGTCGACGCCGGGATCGAGCCCCGTCATCTCGAGATCAATCCAGACGAGGTTCTCGCAGGTCGGACCGGTCCCGGTGGCTTCTAGAGGCGGCACGGCCCGGAGTTTGCCACCAGCGCCCCGCTCGCGCGCGCCCGAAGCGGGCCGCAAGCAGTTACAAGAAACCCATACGACGGAAATTGATCCTGGGCGCCGGCCGCGTCTTCATCGCATCCATGAACTGTCGTCGACTGCTTTCGGTGCTCGTGTTGCCGGTCGTCCTCTTCTCGGGTTGTGGTTCTGAGGACGAGGCGAAACTTTCCAGCTCGCGAACGGCGCTGAACCTCACCGAGGTGAAGACGAACCCCAGCGCCCCTGGAAACGAATGGTTCGACTTCAGGCCGAACGTGAAGAAGTTGATCCTTGCCGGTGCGGCCGAGACCGAACATGTAGCCATCTTGTGGTACACGGTCCCGGATGGCGCCGTCGGATTGCACTATCACTCGAAGACTGAATCCGTATACGTGATCGAGGGAACTCAAACCGACGGCAAGGGCGTCTATCCCACGGGAACCGTCTATTTCAACCCGCCGGGAAGTGGCCACCAGATCACCGACAGCTCAGGATTTTTTCTGCTGGCGTACGCGGCCCCGCCCGACTTCGCGAACACCGCCCTCATCGGGGAATACACCCCCGTGCGCATCGACACCACCGCCGCCGATCTGACGACCGTGAACGCCTTCGAACCGAAGGCAGCCGGCATCGCCATCTACACCGTGCCGGTGGATGGGATGGGCAGTCTCAGCGCTGCAATGATAGACATCACGACCGCCATGGCTGACTACACCTACACCGGGAACTATCTGCTGGTGCTCGGTGGGACGTGCGAGATCGACGGGCTCAGCTACGGCCGGGAGATGCTGGTCGTCACCAAAACGGTCGTCCCCGAAGCTTACAAAGTGGGTGCGCCCGCCAACGGAGCTTGCCTGGCCCTCGGTGTCTCCTTCTGAACAAGCGCGGCGCCGACGATACCTCCTTCTCCTTCCTGACTACTTGCCTGGCGCCGCGACCTTGGCCCCTCGGCCGACCAGAAACCGCCCGCCCGCACGCTCGACGCTGAAGGCGGGGACCTCGCCGCGCGCCAGGCTGCGCGCCAGCGCGGCGCGACTGCCCAGCACATGTCCGGACACGCCGTCCAGCAGATCGCCGGCCTGAACACCCAGCGCCGCCAGTCGTCCCGGTTTGATGATCAGGAACCGGGCCCGCCCGGTGGCCAGCTGGGACAGCTGGTCGAGGGTGAGCTCGGGATAGAGCGCGACCAACCGCCGCAGTCGTTCGACCAGGGCCGGCGCGCCTGACCCCGCGTGCTGCTCGAGCTCGGCGGGGATCTCGGCCACGGTGGGGAACGGCGCGCCGGGCTTCAAGTGCGGCGCGAATCGCGCCAACCCGTCGCGAACGGCGATGTCGATGGCACCTTGCAGTCCTTGCGGCTTTCCCTTGGCATCCACCTCGGGCGCGTTGGCCAGCGCCGACCCGAAGGTCTCGACCCGCCCGATCACCTCCGCGGCCGCCACCTGCCGGATCTCCAGCCGGACCGTGTAGTCCGCGTAGCGGCGGACCACCTGGGCCGCCCCCACCATACCGATGCTCTCCAGGCGCTCCGTCCGCAGGGCCGACACGGAGAAGGTCAGCGTCGTCAGAGGATCCTCTCCCAGCGCGCGCAGCCCCTCGGCCATCGTCGCAGGGGAGCGACCGGGCAACTCCTCGGCGAAGATCGCGTGGCCTCCGGTCGCTTCGATCAAGCCGTCGCCCATGCGGCGCGCGGCCCGCAAGCGCTCGGCCGGGCCCCCGAAGCCCAGCAGCGGCGGAAAGACGACGATGGCGGTGATCCGCGCCGGTCCGGGGCCCGGGGTCGGCGGAGAGGTTGCCACCGTCGACGCGCATGCCGCGACGAAGAGGCAAGCCGCCATTGTGCACCACGCCGCGAGAGGTGGTCGGCGGGTGCGGTCGTCCACCGGTTCCCTCAGAAGACGAAGGCCAGGCCGGCCAGCGCTTCGACCTTCGTGTCGCCCACGGACTCGCCCTTGCCCGTGCTGCCGCTGGTGCCGAACATCCGGCGCAGCGACAGGCGGACATTCAGCTCGCTGCGATCACGCGCGGGCGTGACTGGAAAATCGGCGTGGGCGCCCACCACGGCGCCCACGCGCCTGATCGTCGCGGCGGCCACGCTGACGCGTTCACCGCCGAGGCCCACGTTGGCCGTCAGACCCCGCGCAAGCCGCGCGCCCCAACGCCCATCTTGGACCGCCCACCCGGCCAGCGGTCGCACGGCCAGCAGCAGATCGACGGCTTGGCGATCCGCCCCGACATCGGCGACCTCTTTGCCCGCCATCGACGCATTGGGCGTGGAAAATCGCCCGGCCGCCTCGCTGGCGAACAACCGGGCTTCGAAACCCAGCAGGTTCTGACCGATGCCGCCCATCACCGCGAACGACGGGATCATGACGTTACGATGATCGGCAATCCCGACATTGTCGACCGAGATTCCCATCGCCACCGACATCGAGAAGCGCGGGCGCGCGGCCGCTTCCAGCGCTGCGGCCGCCTCCAGCGTGGCCAGTTCGTCGACCTCCTGGAGCAACGGCGCGGCCGCCTCGCTGGAGGTCGGCGCATCGGGCGCCACGGGCGGTGGGACCGCCGCCGGAACGACCGGCACAGGCTCGACGGGCGGCGGCGCTTCGGCAGCGGCGGGCACAGGCGCGGCCGGACGTTCGTTGCCGGGCTTGGACTTGTCGGCCTTCTCGAAAGTCGGCGCGATCAGTGCGCCTTCGTCGAAGGCCGGCGCAGGTGCCGCCGCATGGGCTGGCGCCTTGGGCGCGGCCCAGGCAACCTGCGGCACGATCAAGGCGCCCCCCACCAGAAACGCGGCAGCGCGACGGAACGACAGTCTCCGAGAAGTCACGCAGGCCTTTTACCATCGGGGGAGTGCCCCGAGCTATGCTCCCTCGCTTCGGCTGCTAGAGGACGGTCACGCAGCCAAGGAGGTCGATGTGTCCGACGACGTTTGCGCTCATTGTGGAGAGGTCCATCCGCCGCGGACCGCCTTCTGTCCCAGCACCGGAAAGCCGATGGTCGTCGCCGCCCGGGAGACCCGCACCGACGCCGCCCCGCCAGAAACCGTCGCTGCGGATGCGCTGCCCGTGCCCGAGCAAGGCGTCTTCGATCTGTTGCAGCAGGCGTTCGAGCTGTACCGGAAGCACGCCAAGGCGTTCCTCACCATCGCCGCGGTGGTGTTCGTCCCCGGCGCGCTGGCCCACGCGTGCGCGCGCGCGGCCATCCTGGCGCCCGCCGCCGTCGTGACGGTCGCGCTGGACCCGATCACCCACGCGCCCGTCCAGGACCCCGCCGGGTTGGGGGTTGTCGCGGCCAGCTTCACCGCGATCTTGCTGGGGCTGCTGGCGGCGGCGATCACCGGCTTGTTCCTGCACGGCGTGATCATCCCGCTGACCCAGGGTGCGCTGGCGCTGGCGGCGGCCGATCGCTTGCTGGGCCGCGCGACCAGCTGGCAAGACCTGTGGGCGTTGCTGCTCCGGCGGGTGGGAACGATCCTGTCGGCGATCATTCCGGCGGCCTTGTTGACCGGCGTCGGGTTCTTCTTTCTGGTCGTCCCGGGTGTGCTGCTGGCGTTCTTTTTCTCGTTCGTCCCGACGGTGGCGCTGTTCGAAGGGGTCGGCGGAACGGCGGCCTTGCGGCGCAGCTATGAACTGGTGCGCTCCGACTGGCTGCGGATGTTACTGGTCCTGCTCACCTTCGTCGTGATCTCGGCCGTCACGCAATTTGTCGCTGGTGCCTTCCTTCACGGACTGCTGGGAATGCGGCTGCTACAGGATGCGCTGACCTTGGTGGTGCTACCGATTCCGGTCATCACGTCGGTGTTGCTGTACTTCGACATCCGCCGCAAGCACGAAGGCTACGACGATGGGAAGCTTGCGGCCGAGCTGGATCGCTTTCGGGCGGGCGCCTGACCGCGCTAGGGACTCCGCGCGCAGCGAGCGCCCACGTCGCCGTAGGTGACCCCGGGCCAGGGCGAACCACGAGAGGAGGTCTTCAGCATGTCCTTCGCGAAGGTGATCGACCCTCCTCGGGAGGACCGCGCGGGGTTCGGCTGCGTGCTGGGCGCCACGAGGGTGGCGCAGTCGGCACAAGGATTTGCGTAGGCGTCGACGAAGTCCTGGGTCCATTCCCATAGATTGCCGGCGAGATCTGCCTGCCCCCACTTGCCGTCCCCCTTGGGCGACGTGGAGCCCACTGGCGCCGTGGGAGGGAACGGGTTCGATGACCAATAAACGGCATAGCTGGCGTCGATCGTTGCGCTGTCGGGAGGGCTCGACCACGGGTAGACCCTCTGCTCTGCGCCGCCAGCCGCCGCGTAGTTCCATTCCGCCTCCGTCGGCAAGCGACCTCCGTCCCAGATACAGAACGCGTAGGCCATGTACCAGTTGATGCAGCTCACCGGCAAGGTCTCGTTGGCCCCCGGCGTGGCGGTCCAGGTCGCGGGTTGCTCCGGGCTACCGCACTTCAATGCGGCTGCGAATTCGAGTCGATCAGGGGGGAGCGGCCAGGCGGCGTCCCAACCCGGGTCGGCGGGGTTGTTCGGGTTCTTGCCACTTCCGGCAAGGGGCCGGTTGCCCGGGTAGCCTGCGATGAACATGCGGAGTCGACCGACGGTGACTTCGTAGGTGTCGAGCGCAAACGTGCTGATGGTCGCCGGATATCGCGGATCGTTGCCCCGGTCGTAGGTTCCGCCGGGGACCACCGCCGTGGCACAGCAATCCGCGTTGCCCGAGGCGCCGCAGGCCCGCGCCACGCCATCGCAGTGCGGACGCGGCGCCTCTCCTCCCCCGCCACCGAGACCGCCGCCGTGGTGCCCGGACTCGCCCGCAGTTTCAGCGATGGCTCCGCCACGGCCGGCGCTGGCAACGACGCCACCCCCACCAGCGGTTCCGCCCGAGCCCTGGCCAGGACCGCCGCCGGTGGCGTGCGTCCCCCCCGCGCCGCCGCCCGACGATTCCCCGCCACCTCCGTTGGCACCGGCCTGACTCCCCACGCTGCCGGTGCCGACGCCACCCCCACCATGTGTCCCCCCAGCCGCTCCCTCGGAATCTCCCATATCGGCACCTGCGTCGTGCTCTCCAGGGCCGGAGTCGCCCGCCGCGTCTGGTGTCGTCATCCTCACTCCCCCGTGCGAGCAAGCGACGTCGCCCAGCAAGACGATCGCGACGGGAAACCGATGCCGCCAGGTCCAGCGTTGTTCGGGTGGACGGCTCCCCCCGGCCCGTGATCGCTTCGGCGTCTTCACAGGGGTTCAAGTGACGGCGTGGCGCTGGCCTGGCTCACCGTAGATCCCAAAGGGCGGAATACGCGCGGCCACACTGGAACGCTTTCGCGCGGGCGCCTGAGCGCGCGATCACTCGGAGGCGCCGCAGTGTCCGCCACTCAGCAAGCAAACGTCGCGGGGGGGGAACGTCAGCGCGTAGCTGCACGCGATGTCCATGCCTCGCCAGCTGATCCCAAACCCCTTCATTCCGGAGATCACGTGCTGGCAGTTGTCTTCTGGCTCCGCGCACGGGCGCGGCGGCTTGCTCTGGACCCCCAGCGTCGTGAGGCGCGCCACCTGGAACGTGCCGGTGCCGAGAGGAAGATCGCTGCCAAAGGGGGGCCCAAAGTCCGCCTCACGCATACCTTTTCCGTCCAGGGCCATGGGCAAGCCGAACCGGCGCACCACCAGGACCTCCTGATCGAACCCTGGCGGAAGCTCCAGCGCCGTCGCGTCCGGGCCGAACCGGGTGTCGATGCCGAACGACAACGACGGCTCGCAGTCCATCCACTGCGCCAGCAGGATGCGGTGTCCGCTGATGGTGCGCGCGACGAAATCCGTCGGTGCGGGAACGATGCCAGGAGACTTCAGCGCGGGCGCCGCCTTGAAACGACGGGATTTCCCCCGATCCAGCTTGAAGGTTTGTCCGACGAAGGGGTCTCCGTCGACGGACGTGAATACCGTACCGGGCGAAGGGTCCAGCGTCACCAACGCGCCATCCGTCGCCGACACCACCTGCCACATCCCCGCGCCTGAGGTCCAGAACGAATCGCAGGCCAGCTGCGGCGCGTGCCAGGCCCCGACATATTCCTGGCCCCAGCTCTCCTCGGGGGGGAGCTGCTCGATGGCCAGATCGGCGCCATTCCACCCGGACGGTTCCTGACCGTAGGACGTGAAGACGTTGCCCGAGAATACCGCCAGCGGGCAGGTCCCCTGGATGAGGGTCCCGGTCAGATCCCCGCCGGGGTCATGCGAGAACACCTGCAGGACATCGCCATCGTTCAATCCCAGGCTATAGGGGACGCCCTTTTCGACGGTGCTGCCCTCGATCTCCATGGCAGCCGTTGGCGTGACGGTGACGACACTGCCTGGCTCGGTCGCGACGATCGCGATCATCCCGGCGCCGCCGCGGCTGCCTGGGCGGGCCGCCACGTCGGCGCTGTCGGCCGCGGGGTAGGTCACCGCCAGATATCGGTGGCGCAGGGTCTGATACGGAAGCAACGCCGTGCCGCCGGTGCTGATCGAATCGTGATTCCTATCCTCGTTGACGATCTGGGCAACGGAGATCGGAACATCACTGACGATCCGGAACGCGGCGCTGGGGGTCTGCCCCTTCTCCTGGATCGGGCGGTTGACCTCCAGGCGGCTGCCACCACCGGAAGCCACCTGGTCCGGTTTCACGTCCTCCCAGCGGTTCTGGAAAATACTGCGGGTCTGGACCGCGACGTTCGCTGAACTGTCCGAGACGTTGGTCACCAGCAACATCATGAGCGAGGAGTCGGCCTCATCGATGTTGTCGACCTGCGCGGAATAGAACAAGCAGCCACGCGCGCCATCGTCTCGTTCGGCCTCGGCGCAAGCGGGGGTGGTACATCGGCCCAGGCTGCAGGCCGTCTCACAGGTCTCGACAATCTCGTCGAAGACCTCGTCGCTCGTGCAGCGGTGGACGTCCAGGCCGTTACAGATGCGCCCCGGATCGCCCGTGCAGGTCGGCCGCAGGGGGGCCTCGAACAAGGCGTCCATCTTTGGACCGCCGTCGGTATCGCCGCCCATGTCCATGCCCGGTTCGACCGTCCCCGCCTTGCAGCCCGACCACGTCGCCAGCAACAGCCCGGCGACCAACCCCACGCGACCGACATGCGGGCGCGATCTTTCGGCGGCCGATCGTACGGGAATGCGCACGCGAGCCCGCACCGTCACACTGAGGTCATCGCACAAAGGGGCTCTTCGACACATTTCAACCCACACGAGGATCGCATTTTTTCCGGGAAAAACCCAAAAAGATACGGCGCTCAACTTGCCAAGCCCGCTTGACGGGCGCTACCGTACTGCGTTGTTGCGCGCGACGATTGCTCTTGCCGTCGGCTTCGCGCTCGTGGCCAGGTGGGTGGAGGCCGCGGAACCCGAAGCCTCCCCGCCGGCTGCCGCCGAAGGTGCGGCTGTACCCGACGACGCGGAAAGTCCACCCGTCGGGGCCCGCCCGGCGCCCCCGTTGGGAGCGATGCCCGACCAGCCCTTCGAAAACGAGTCGACCGACCCTGGTGACCGCGACGACGCCGAGAGCGCCGACGACGAAGAACCGGGCGCGCCGTTGCGTGCGCTCTCATGTCTGGAAGGTGAAGGGGGCAACGATCAGGATGGCGCCCGCCGCGGGGTTCAGAAGCGCGACTTCTTGAAAAAGCTTCGGGTCGAGGTGGCCCTGCTGGGCGGCCACTACGCCGCGGACGCGCTGTCGTCGACGTATGTCTATGGGGGCGCGCTGTCGTTCTTCTTCTCCGAGGACTTCGGCGTTGAGGCGATGGTGTTGCGCAACCCGGTCGCGTTTCGCCTGGAGGATCCGTTTCGGTCGTTCAATCTGGAACAGCACTTCGACCCCAGCGTGGCGTGGAACCTGCTGGGAGCCATGACGTGGTCACCTGTTCACGCCAAGCTGCGGTGGAGCGAACGCCACATCACCCACGCCGATCTGCTTTTGATCGCGGGCGGCGGCCGCACCCTGACCGACAGCGCGCAGGGGTTGACCTTCCAGGCGGGTCTGGGCGTGAAGCTGTACCTGGCGCGCTTTGTTTCGCTGCGGGTCGACGTGCGCGATTTGATCATTCCGGAAGAGGTGCTCGGGCGTTCACGCGTGACCCACAACCTGGTCACCATGTTCGGCCTGTGCGGCTGGGTGCCGGGATGAGGGCGCGATCGCATCGCTGGCGCTGGGCCTGCGCGCTGGGCCTGTTGATGCTGGGCTCGCGCGGCCAGGCCCAGGCACAGGCACAGGCACAGGCAAGGAACCACGATGCCAAGCCGGACGACGCGCCCGCCGAGGCGACCCCGGTTGAACCGGCGGCGACCGAGGACGCCGACGCCTGCATCGACCAGAACGTGAAGGCCGACCTGTTCGCCAAGCGCAAGAAACGCGACGTGCGCGATCGGTTGTTTCAACAGACCAACCGACACGAACTGACGTTGCTGGGCGGTTACTACGTCAGCGACCTGTTCGACGGGACCTACGTCGTGGGGGGCGCGTACGCCTATCACATGACCGAAGATTTCGCCGTCGAGGCCCACGGCGCGTTGACCCGGTTGGGCTCGTCCGCCGAGCCTGGGCTGGAAAGGATCTTCGTCCTGCTGGGCACCGGCAACCGGCGTGAGCTGATGTTCCACGCCGATCTGGTGTGGAGCCCGGCCCACGGCAAGCTGCGGCTGGGCGGCGCCATCCAGCACTTCGACCTCTATGTCGCGGGCGGCGCCGGGGTGATCGACTCGGTGCTCTCCAGCGACATCGCCGGCAACGCCGCGGTCGGGCTCAAGTTCTTCCTGGGACGGGCGATCGCCATTCGGTTCGATGTGCGCAGCTACCTGTACCGGCAACAGCTGTTGGCCCAAAAGGAATGGGTGAATGACGTGACCTCCACCATTGGCTTCGGCGTCTTCCTCCCGGTGTCCGAATGAAAAGGCCCAGCGCGCGCGCGCCGTGGACCGGCTCGGCCCTGCTGCTGGGGCTGGCCGCAACCGCGGCGCCGGCGCGTCTCTATGCGGAGCCTCAGCCGGCGGCGCTGCGGACACCGGCGCGGCCGGCCGCAAGCGAGAAGGCCGCCGTCACCACCCACGCCGCCGTCCCTGCCCCCGCGCCGGCGCGGCCCACCCCGCCCGCGAACGACGCCCCCGCCCCCGAAACGGTCGAGGCCGCCCCGCCCGCGCGGGCGGTGGCGCCGCCCGACCTTTCCAAGCTGCGCGCCGAATACGATCGCCTGCGCGAGGAGCTATTCAAGGCCCGCGTCCGCAGCCAGAAGGTATCGGAGACCGTCTTCGCGTCCAAGATGGATGTGCGACTGCACTGGAAGGGCGGGCCCGACTTCGCGATCCGGAAGGCGCGGGTGCTGCTGGACGGCGCCGAGCTGTGGGATTCGGGCGACGGCGGGCAGCCCGACGACGTCATCCAGGTCGCCGAGCGCAGCGTGAAGCCCGGCCCACACGCGTTGACGGTGCGGCTGGAGATCCGTCCCAAGGCCGAAGCCAAGGGAGGGGCCAAGACCGGCGCGGACAAGCTGGGGTACACGTCCGAGCACACCTTCGCGATCGTGGTCGGCGAGAGCGGGACCACACACTTCGAGCTGACCGGCGACGAGGACGGCGATCCACCCGAGTACGAACCCGAGCTGGAGCTGGAGACCGAGACCGAAAAATGAGCCCGCTGCTCGCGTTGCTGCCGTTGCTCGTAGCCGCCGTCGATCCGGTCGGCCAGTACCTGGGCGATCTGGAGCAAGCCGGGGTGGTCCGCACCGGCGCGGCAACCCTGGACGGCCTGCGGGCGGGCCTGGTCGCGGCCGAGTCCGACCTGGTCACCGGGAACGTGCAGACCGCCACCACCAACCTGTTCGCGCTGGTCGAGTCGGGCGCGTTCGCCAAGTTCAAGGACGATCCTGAATACCAGAACGCCGAGCTGACGCTGGGGCGCGCGCTGGTGAAGGGGGGCGCCTACGGTTCCGCCGAGCGCTTCCTCGGCCGGGTGTTGAAGCGCGGCGCCAGCGGGAAGGCGCCCTTCTTCGCCGCCGCCTATCGCGCCATGGTCGACATCGCGCTCGAGACCCGCGAAGAGGCTGCCGTTCTGGGGCGGCTGGACGTCCTTGTCGCGGATGCCTCCCTGCCCAGGGACAGCGCCAACGAACGCAATTATCTGGTCGGCAAGGTGGCCTACGGCTCGGGCCAGTTCGCGGCGGCCGCGCGGGCGTTCTCGGACGTGGACCGCCAGTCGCGCTTCTTCGCGTCGGCCCTCTACTTTCGGGGGCTAATCGACGCGCGATCGCAGCACTACGCCAGCGCCCGCCGCAACCTGTGCGAGATCGTCGAGCAGGCCGACAACGATCGCTTCACCTTCTTCGTCGACGGACGTTACTGGGCCATCAAGGATCTGGCGTTTCTGGCCCTGGGGCGCATCGCGCACGAGCAGGGACGCTACGACGACGCGTACTACTTCTACTTCCGGGTGCCAGATGATTCGGAGCGCTTGCCCGAGGCGCTGTTCGAGGCGGCCTGGTCGATGTTCCAGAAGGGCGAGTACACGGCGGCCAAGGCCTTCATCGAGGAGTTCGACCACGCCTTCCCGGGCTCGCCGCTCGGTCCCGACGTGCTGCTGCTACACGCGATGATCGATCTGAAGTCGTGCCGCTTCGATGACGTGCGCAAGGTGCTGGACGTGTTCGTCAAGACCTACGCCCCCATCCAGGCCGAGGTGGCGCGCCTGATCGCCGAGCCGGGTCGCCGCCAGACCCTTTACCGCCGCCTGTTGAGCCGGCAAGAGATCGGCCGGACCCGCGATCCCATCGTCCAGTTGCTGAAGCTGGACAATCGTTTCTATCGGTACTTCAACTACCTCGAATCGCTGGATCGCGAGGCCGGCCTGTTGCCGCAGGAGACGGCCGTGTGGGACGAACTGACCGCCGCGCGCTCGGGCAACAAGGATGTCGCGGCACGCGGGGCGCAAGCCACCGAGGCCGCCCAGTTGCTGACCGACACGCAAGCGCTGGCGGTCGAGAGCCGCGGCGAGCCCGAGCTGCACGACCAGGCGATGGACCTGCTGGTGAAGGTTCGTCGCGCCGCGCGCCCGGTCAGCGGACAAGGTCCTTTCGCCGAGGAAGCCGAGCGCCTGCACGAGCTGGCGCAGCAGACGCGCGGGTTGCGCGCGCGTCTGGTCGACGCCACCAGCGCCATCGCGGAGGCGGCGTTGATCGATCTCGACAAGCGGCTGAAGAGCCTGCTGCGCCAGGCGCGGCTGACCCACATCGATGGCGTGATCGGCAAGAAGAAGCGGCTGGAGATCGAGATCGCCAACCTGGCCGAGGGACGCTACCCGACCGAGATGCTGGAGAAGCTGGAAGTCGAGGGCCTGATCCGCGACGACGAGGAGTACTGGCCGTACGAGGGCGAGTACTGGGCAGACGAGTATGAAAACTACCGCTGACGCCAGCCAGGCGGAGGAGGGTCTCCGTCCGCCGATGCCACGCGCGAGGGGCCCCCGGCGCGTGGGCATGATCGCGCTGGCGCTTCAGCTGGCCCTGGGTGGCGCGACGGCCTGGGCGGCGCAGGCCGACGCGGTACAGGCAAGTTCGAAGGCCACCGCCAAGAACGCGACCGAGGGCGACGACGCGACCGACGATTCGAAGCCAGAACGGACGCTGCCGCCAGCCATCGACGCCGCCATCGCCGAGAAGGAGAAGGAAGTCGTCGCCGCGCGCAAGGAAGGGATTCGGCTGCTGGAGGACTTCCTGCGCAGCAGCCCCAAGTCGCGCGAGACGGCCGAGGCTCTGTACAAGCTGGCGGAGCTGTACTGGGAAGACTCCAAGGCCGGGTACCTCGAGAAGATGAGCCGCTACCAGGGGGCGGTGACCGCCTGCCACAAGGATCGCGGGACGTGTCCCCAGGTGCCCAAGCGCCCCCCGCGCCTGGATCTCAGCCAGGCCCAGAGCGTCTACGATCGCCTGATCCGGGAGTATCCGCGCTTCCGCAAGATCGACACGGTCATCTACCTGTACGGCTTCTCGCTGCGCGACCAGGGGCGCATCGGCGAATCGGTGAAGTACTTCCAGATGATCCTGGAGCGCTTCCCGAAGTCGCGCTTCGTGGCGGACGCCTGGATGGCCGTCGCGGAACACCGGTTCTACGAGCTGCAGAATTACAAGACCGCGCTGGCCGCCTACGAGAAGGTGCTGGAATACCCGAAGTCGGCGCTCTACGACCTGGCGTTGTTCAAGACCGCCTGGTGCTACTGGAAGCTGGGCGACACCAGCAAGTCCGCCTTGCGCTTCAAGGACGTGCTGGATCTGGCCAAGCAGAAGGCAGGCAAGACCGGCAACGAGCAGAAGCGCGCCGAGGAGCTGCAGGGCCAGGCGCTGGAGTACCTGGTCGAGCTGTTCACCGAGGACGACACCAAGAGCGCCCAGGACGCCTTCGAGTTCCTGGCGCAGATCGGCGGCAAGGAGTATTCGCAGAAGATCCTGCGCCGCCTGGCCGAGACGGTGTTCGATCAGACGCGCTACGAGCGCGCGGCCGAGGCCTATCGCCTGCTGATCTCGCTGGACCCCAACGGCGTCGATGCGCCCGATCACCAGAAACGGGTGGTCGAGTGCCAGCAACTGCTGGGAGATCCCGCGGGCGCCGTGGCCGAGATGCGCAAGCTGGCCACCAACTATGGCCCCCACAGCCCGTGGGCGGCGGCCAACAAGGATCGGCCCAAGGCCATCGAGCACGCCCGGCAGATCGCCGAGGAACAGATTCGCACGCTGGCCAAGACGCTGCACGCCGAGGCCCAGGCCAACGAGAAGCAGAACAAGGTGGTGGACAAGGAACGCTACCTGCGCGCTGCCGAGGCCTACGGCTTCTACCTGTCCAACTTCAGCGACGCCACCGACTCGATCGAGCTGCGTTACCTGCGCGCCGACATCCTGTACTTCAAGCTCGGCCGGCTGGCCGAGGCGGGCGACGAGTACATCGCCGTCGGCCGCAGCAAACCGCCCGGGCAATACCACAAGGACGCGCTGCTGCAGGCGATGACGTCGTTCGAGAAGTTGCGCAAGCCCACCGGGACCAAGCGCGAGATCACCGAATCCGATCGCAAGTTCGCCGAGGCGGCCGATCTGTACGCCACGCTGTTCCCCAAGGACAAAGAGATCGTCACCGTCATCTTCAAGAACGGCCAGTTCTTCTTCGACTACGGCGACTATGACGAGGCGGTCAAGCGCTTCGGCCTGATCGTCGAGGGCCACCCGGATGATCCCAACGCGGGCCCGGCCGGGGATCGCATCCTGGAGTCGCTGTCGAAGGCCAAGGACTACGAGAACATCGAGCAATGGGCGCGCCGCCTGAAGAAGACCAAGGCCTTCGCCGAACGCAGCGAGCAGGACCGCCTGGACCGGATGATCGTCGTGGCCGTGATGAAGTCGGGCGAGAAATACGCCGCCGAGGGCAAGGCCGAGAAGGCGGCCGAGTTCTTCATGCGCGTCCCCCGTGAATATCCGAAGGATCCCAAGGCCGCGCAGGCGCTGCACAACGCCGCCACCATCTTCGAGCGCGGCAAACGACCCGAGCAAGCCGTGGCTGCCTACCGCGAGCTGGCCGACAAGTTTCCCCAGGCCGCCGAGGCGCCCGACAGCCTGTTCACCGCCGCTCGCATCGAGGAAGGCGTGGCCTCCTACGACCGCGCGGTGGTGTTGTACGAACAGGTGCACACCCGCTACCCGCAGTCGAAGCACGCCGCCGAGGCCCTGCGCAACGCGGGCGTGCTGCGCCAGACGCTGGGCGAGAACGAGAAGGCCATCGCCCACTTCGCCGAGTACGCGCGGAAGTACAAGGACCACGCCGACGCCAAGGATCTGGCTTACCAGGTCGCGATCGTGCGCGAGAAACAGCAGGACTGGAAAGGCGCCGCGCAAAGTTTCGAAGAGTATGTCCGCACCCATCCGGGCGACCCGCGCGCCGTCGAGGCGCTGGCGCGCGCGGGCGACGCGCACCTGAAGGCCGGCAGCGACAGCAAGGCCAAGGACGCGTTGAGCCGCGCGCTGACCACCGCCAACGCGCGCGGCAAGAAGACCGCCGACGCGGACACGCGCTACTACGCGGCGCAAGCGCGCTACCTGCAAGGCGAGCTGGTGTTCCGCGACTACGAACGCTTGAAGATCGCCGGCAAGCCCAAGCAACTGGCCAAGGTGCTGGACGAGAAGGCCAAGCTGCTGGAGGCGGCCAAGCAGATCTACCTGGACGTCGTCACCTACCAGTCGCCGGAATGGGCGACGGCCGCGCTGCTGCGCGTGGGCCAGGGCTACGAAGCCTTCGCCAAGTCGATGCGGCAGGCGCCGGTGCCGAAGGATCTGAACGCCGAGGAGCAGCAGGTCTATCGCGACGAGCTCGAGAAGCTGACCGTGGTGATCGAGGACAAGGCCATCGACGCTTACAAGTCCGGATACGGAAAATCACTGGAGCTGGGCGTCTACAACAAGCACACCCAGGACATTCGTCGCGCACTGACCCGCCTGGACGAGGCCAGCTATCCGAAAGAGCTGGAGAGCCGCGCCGGCCTGCGCGCGGGCGAGCCACCGCTGCACATCGGCAAACTAGAAGAGGTGCGCCGTGACAAATAGGGCCGGCCGCGACAGCCTGCGGCCCACATTTCTGGGGGGCGCCGCGTGTCTTGCGCTGGCGTTGGCCGCGAGCTCGTGTGGGCATCATGCGCCGCCGCCCAGTGCGCCGGCCAAGCCGATCGTGGCGGCGGTGTTGCCGCAGGTGTCGGTGGGCGCCCGGGCCGAGTTCGAGACGGCCCTCCGTGTGTTGAAGCAGGGGAAGAAGTTTCATACCGAGGCGCGCGCGCACCTGCGCAAGGCCACCGAGCTGGATCCGAAGTTCTTCGAGGCCTGGCACAATCTGGGTTGGCTCGACGCCAGCCGCGGCAGCTTCGCCAAGGCAGCGGCTTCCTTTCAACGCGCGCTGGAAATTCAACCCGGCTCGCGCGAGACGGCGCTGGCATTGGGCGAAACCTGGCGACGCGCGGGCTTCTTCAAGAAGGCCACGGCGCTCTACGGTGAACGCCTGACTGCGCAACCCACCGACACCGAGTTGCGCAACCGTTACATTCAAGTGTTGCGCGATGGTGGCGATCTGACGAACGCGTTGGCGCAGACGAAGATTGCATTGGGACAGGCGGGAGAAAACATCGCGCAGGCGGTATTTGCCTATAACTCTCTCGGCCTCATCTACTATAAAATGGAGAAGCTGGATCTCGCTGAGACGGCATTGCGCAAGGCAATTGAGCTCGACGGGAACAGCGCATTCGTTTGGAACAACCTGGGTCTCGTGGCATTTGCGCGAGGTCGCGATCAGGAGGCCTTCTTGAATTTCCAAAAGGCGTCTGAGCTGGACCCAAAGTACGTCGAGGCCCGCCTGAACAAGGCTGTCATCTTCATGGATTGCGGCGACTACAAACATGCCCGCACCGAATTGCAGCGCGCCGTCGACGCCAGCCCGGGCGACGCCGACGCGTTCGTCGCGCTGGGCGTCGCCGCGCGCGGCGAGAACAAGCTGGATGAAGCGCGTCGCGCCTATGAAAAGGCGCTGGAGATCGAGCCTGAACACGCCGCCGCGCTTTTCGATCTCGGCATCTTCTACATGGAGTACGACAAAGATCCCGACAAGGCGCGCGACTTTTTCTCGCAGTTGCTGGATGCCTCCGACGAAGACGACGCCCGCCACAAGGAAGCCGCGTCGCGATTGAAGGAACTCGAGAACCAGCTGAAGCGCGAACGCACCAAGGCCGAACGGGGCAAGACCACGGGTAAGCCCGCCGCTGCCGACAAGGCAGGGGACAAGGCAGGGGACAAGGCAGGGGACAAGGCAGGGGAAAAGAAATGATGCTGACGGGGGCAGTGGTCTCGCTGGCCCTGACCTTGTTCGTCGCCCAAGGTTCGCGCGCGGCTGCCAAGGGCAAGGGAAAGGCGCGGCGCCCTGCCCCGTCCGCGCCGGCGATCGAGAAGCGCGTTCAGGCTCCCGTGCGCCCGGTTCCCGTCCCCGCGCCCAGACGAACCGAGTCCACGACCACCGCGGCCGGAACCACCTCCGAAGGCGCCGCCCCGGAGGCCGGCGAAGGCGTTGCTACGCCGAAGACCGCCAAGACCAAGGTCTACACGTTCGGCGCGATGGACGTGGAAGGCAAGCTGAAGACCCCGCAATTGCTCTACTTTCTCAATCGCGTGAAGTTGGAGCTGGAGATGTCCGCCCCCGATCATCGTTCTTTCATGAAGGAGTTGGAGCGGACTGTCGATGATCCCAGCCTTTAGCTGAGGACCACCACCACCATGACGTCCACTTCCCTCCTCCAGATCGCGATTGTGTGGCAAGGGCGCATCCTTGCCTACCGTCTGATCGGACCCAAGCAGAGGGTGACGATCGGACCGTCGGCGGGGTGCACGTTCGTGACCCCACCCGCCCGCGGAACCGACAAGCGGTTCGTGTTGCTGGCGCCCGTCAAGCCGCGCGGACGCTATCGGCTGCGTCTGACGTCGACCCTGAGCGGCGAGCTAACGCTGCGGGGGGAAACCCGGCGCGTCGCCGACGTGTTGCAGACGGCGGAGACGTCGAAGCGCGACGCCAGCACGCGCGAGATCGACTTCGATCCGGGCGACAAGGCCAAGCTGACTTTCGAAGGCACCGGCGGGATGCGGCTGGAGCTGCGCTTCGTGGAGCGGCCGCCGGTGGTGGCCAGACCCAACCTGCGCAACACGGAACCGTTTCTGGTCCGGATCGCCACCGTCACCTCGATCCTGCTGGCGCTGGTGGTGGGCGGCGCGATGATCTTCGCGCCGGACTCACCGCCCAGGATGACCTTGACGATCAATCCTGACCGCCTGGCCAAGCTGCTGCCCCCCGAGCCACCGCCGCCGCCCGAGAAGGGCGCGCAGAAGAAGGAGGAGGAGAAAGCCAAAGAAGAGTCCGGCCAGATGAAGAAGGCCAAAGGTGATCAGGGCCGGCTGGGCAAGAAGGATGCTCTCGCCAAGGACACCACCATCCCCAAGGGCGAGAAGGACATCCTGCGCGACAAGGTCTCCAAGGTCGGGTTGCTGGGTCTGATCGGCAAGGAACGGCCACAGGGCTCGGGGCTGGCCAAGCTGTTCGCGGACAACACCATGGACGTCGAACAGGCCGTCGCGGGCATGACCGGAGCTCACATGGTCGCCGGGCGCGGGTCCGGGGGCCTCGGGACAACCGGCGCGAGCCAGGGTGGCGGGGGCACGGGCCAAGGGCACCTGTACGGCGCGGGCGAGCTGGACACCGGAGGCCGGTCCAGCCGCGGACGCGGCCGCGGTCCGACCCTGGCCATTCGCAAGGAGCGCGAGGTCAGCGTCGGCATCTCTACCGGCAGCGTCGACGAGGGCGGCGGCCTGACCAAGGAACAGGTCGCCAAGGTGGTGCGCGCGCACCAGAACGCCATCAAGTTCTGCTACGAGAAGGAGTTGCAGCGGAAGCCCACGCTGGCCGGCAAGATCGAGGTCTACTGGGTGATCGTCCCCGACGGCACCGTCGAGAAATCGAAGATCGCGGCCACCAGCGTGGAAGACAGTGCGGTGGAGGGCTGCGTGGCCCGTCAGGTGAAGCAGTGGGTGTTCCCCAAGTCGGATGGACGCACGGTGGTCCAGAGCTTTCCCTTCCTGTTCAAAGGAGGCGTGTGATGAATCGGAAGGCGATGCTGACCTTGGCGGTGGCATCGGCTTTCGCGGGCGCCTGCGGAACCAACTCACCGTCGTACTACCCCGGGACCACGGCGCTGGACGTGGATGGCTCCGGCGCCGAAGCCAAGGAAACCCTGCAGATCCCCTTCCGAACGCCGACCCAGGCAGAGGAGCAATCGCGCCAGAACCTGTCGGCCGAGGTTGGCTACGAGGTGCCCTGGCTGCGCGAGGATCGCGTGCACGTCGAGCTGCGCTTCACCATCACCAACCTGGACCCGGAAGCGGCCGGCTCGTTCTCGCTGAACATCGACGGCGCTTCCGAGTTCGCCCGCTATGACTCCGACGCGGTGGCCGCCGCGTTCGAAGCCGTCGACATGGACGCCCCGGCGATTCACGGCGTCTACCAGGTGCTGCCGCCGGTCAACGGGCAACTGAGTCCCGGCGAGGTCTATCAGAGCGCCGTGCGCGAGGACGACTTCCGCGAGATGGCGCTGGACCTGGACGCGCTCGGGCGCTGGATGGCGCCCAATTTTCCGGCGGTGCTGCTGTATCGATCCGAGACGGATCCCACCGACAAGCACGCCGAGTATCAGGGGCTGCCGCCCGACCCGAAGACCGGCACGCCCACCCCGGTGACCAGGCTGATCCGCCCCGCGCTGTGGGAGGTCACCCCGCGCTTCAACGCCAACCGTGCCATGCGATGTGAATTCCTGGTGCGCGTACGCGACGACGACGGCCGTTTGTGGGAGGATGGTGAAACCCAGTTCCTGCCCGCCCCTCCTACGTACGCACCCACGATCCCACCGCGGACTTGAGCCGGCCACCTGAGGGTCTTGCCCTGATACCCCGACTTCGCACCTTCGCCGCCTCCGGGTTGTTTGTCGCGCTGGTCGCGGGGGCGCCGTTCGCGCGCGCGCAGGTCACCGAGGCCCCCAAGGCAGCGTTGTTCCCCGATCCCACCAAGTTCGCGTACGGCATCTACACCCAGGGCGATGTCGGCGCCGTCACCGTGCTGGGTCCCGTGGGCAGCCACCTGGGGCCCGGCTTCGCCTTGGGCCTGACGGCCGGCTACGACCTGACCCATTGGCTGGCGTTCGAGGCGCGGGGCATCGGGTCCAGCCACACCACCAATTTTCCGGGCGGGCCTCAGGACGGGGAGCTGATGCAGCTTTACCATCTGCTGGGGGCCGTGAAAGTGAGCATCCACCACCAGCACCTGGTGATCTCGATCGACGGAACAGGGGGCGTGGTCCGCACCTCGACCAACCTGCTGACCAGCGTGGGCCTCAATGAAAAGCGCACCGCGCCCGCGTTCGGCGGCGGCGTGGGCGCCGACTACCACACGCTGTCGCGACATTTCTCCTTCGGGGTGCACGTTGGTTTTCAACGCATCCAGGGCCTGGCGCAGAGCAACGTCCTGACCACCACCGCCTGCGTGAGGTACGCGTTTTGACTTCGGCGCGCGTGGTTCTCGCGACCGCACTGGTAACGACCATTGGCTGCTCGATCGTCGACCTGGGCGAAGCGCCGGCCGACGTCAACGCGTGTCGGCCCAGCCAGGAGTACTTCGTCAGCGCCGTGTGGCCGGACTTTCTGGCCAAGGCCAACAACGGCAAGACCTGCGCCGATGCCAATTGCCACGGCACCGGCGCCACCAGCGCGCTGCACCTGGTGGCGGATCCCAGGACACCCAACCCGGTGGTGTTCCCCCTGGTCGGGGGCACCGACTGGTTCGCCAACTACACCGCGGCATCCGACGCCATGAACTGCACCGATGTCTCGGGCAGTCCGCTTTACACCAAGCCCTCCGGGCTGCAGTCGTCCCACGGCGGCGGCATGCTGTTTTCGCCCGGTGGCCCCGAGTTCGAGCTCCTTCAACAGTGGGTGATGCCCGGGCCATGACCAGGAACCTCACCCCGCGCTCGCGCTGGCTGTTGGCGGTCATTGTGGCCGCTGCGTTCGGGCTGGCGTGGCCAGCGGCCGCGCGCGCCGACGACGACGCGCTGGTGCGGGTGCTGGCGGAGCAGGCGTCGGTCCACACCGGGCCGGGCTTCGCGTTTCGGGTGGTGTACGTGGCCACCCGCGGCGAGGTGCTTCCCGTCGAGGAACGGGCCACCCGCGCCCACTGGTTCCGGGTGCGGCTGCCCGACGGCACGAGCGGCTGGGTCCTGGGTGACGAGGTCTTCCCGCTGGACCTGGAGGCCGCCGACACCCACCGCGGACCGTCGCTGTGGCGCCGCATCGGCGAGGCGCTGTTCTCGCCCTCGCCGCTGCTGCAGGGGCACGTCGGCCTTTCGTTCTCGGCGGGAGTCATCGGCCACGACTCGGCGTTTCTGTTCCGGCCCGCCCTGGTCTTCGAACCGCACCTCTCCCTGGAAGCGTTCCTGGGCGAGACGGTCGGCAACCAGATCGACGTCATCTATTACGGCGCCGGCCCCAACGTGTTCATCTTTCCGACCTCGCCGGTCACCCCGTTCCTGGGTGCGGCGGCGGGGGGGGCCTCCAGTCGTCCCAAGGCGGACCAGGTCATCGTCCCGACGGGAGCATACGCCATCGTCAACGTGGGCGGAGGCCTGCTGATCGCCTTGAAGAAGCGGATCACCCTGCGCGGGGATGTCCGACACTACGTCCTGTTCGACCCAAACCACACCAAAAGCGTGGAGGAATTCACCGGTGCGCTCAGCATTGTCTTTTAGGGGGTGCGTGAAGGGTGTGGTGCTGGGCCTGCTGCTCGGCGCCGCCGGGTGCCGGCACGTGGGGGTGCGTGCGCACCAGCGCGAGCTGCTGGCGGATCGAATCATGTCGCTGGAAGGCAACGCGCAGGAACGCGCCGCCGACGAGCACGTCCTCTCCAATCGCGAAGGCGCGATCGGTGGCACCGGGACCGCGGGCGGAGGGTGCGGTTGCAACTGACGTCCCTTCTCAGGCGGCGCAGATGGGCCCCGCTGGCGGCGCTGGCCGTGCTGACGCTGTGCCCGCACGTCTCGCGTGGCGCCGAGGTCGAGGCCGCCCAGCGTTTCACGCTGTTCCTTGAACCCTCCAACATCACAGGGAACAAGGGCATCACGGTGTCCCATCCGCAGACGGACGTCAGCGCCACGTTCTCCACCGGGCTGGGCATCGCCGCCGGGTACGCGGTCGACATCGTCAGCGGCGCGACGCCGCGGGTGTTCGGCGCGCGCACCGACGCCGGCGGGCGCCCCGTGGATGCCGTCTCGGGAGCCACCAAGTTCTCGGACATTCGCCAGCAGGCCCACGGCGGGTTCTCGTACACGCGTCCGACGGCGGAGGTGGCCGCGTCCTACAGCTACGGATGGGAAAATGACTATCGGTCGCACGCCGTGTCGGTCACCACCCGCAGCGACGTGCTGGATCACGTGTTCACGCTGGGTCTTTCGTACACCCACAATTTCGATAGCGTGTGCGATGCGCCGAACGTGGATACCGCGGGCCTTCCGCTGCAGCGCAAGGCCCTGGTCACCTCGGACGATTGCTTCAAGGGGACTGCGGCGGCGACCACCCGCAAGCTGAGCATCGACGCGCTGGAGCCGTCGCTGACCTGGGCGGTGACGCCGCGGCTGCTGCTTCAGGGTGGCGGCACGCTGCAGATCCTCGACGGCTTCCAGGCCAACCCCTACCGCCAGGTCGAGCTGGGAAGCGCCGGCCGCCGGCCCCAGGAATCGCTGCCCTTGCTGCGCCAGCGCTATGCCCTGTTCGGCCGCGCCGCCTACGCCTTGCCGGCGCTGCGCGCGTCCATTCAGGCGACGGCGCGCGCCTACCGCGACACCTGGGCCGTCGAGGCGGCGACCGCCGAGGTCTCGTTGCACCAGTACATCACCCGCTTCTTGCTGTGGTCGGCGCGCGGACGCATCCACGCCCAGCGCGGGGCCGTGTTCTACAAGAGCGCCGACCGCTACAAGGTCTCTGGACCGAACGGGCAGTACTGGACCGGCGACCGCGAGCTGTCTCCCATGCAGAACCTGCTGGTGGGCGGGAAGCTTGCCTACCTGCGCATCCCGGAATCCGGAGTCCGCGCGTTCTTCAGTGAGATCGAGGGCGCGGTGAAGGTCGAAGGCCTGTTCTATCACCTGGATAGCGACTTCGCGCCCAACAGCGATCGGAAGCTGGCCACCATCTGGCAGCTCTCGGCGTCGGCCCGCTTCTAGTTACTGCAGCGGCTTCGGCTCCAGATCGCGGGACAGGCTGGCCGATGCGCCCGTCAACGCGTCCGGCGTGACCGCGATGTCGAGCTCGCTGCCCGAGATGCTGCCGTGGCAACCGCCGCACACGCCGTTGAACAGCTTGCGCGGCACCCCCGGCGTCACGTACTCGCCGGCTGCAAGCTGGTGTTCCTCCCTCATGGTCAGCACGGGGTTGCCGCTGGCGTCGACCAGCTCGAGGATCAAGGGCTTCTGCACCGGCACGTAGACCTTCAGCGAGTGATCAGCCTCGAACCGGGCGGTCCCCACCGGTTGGCGGTTGCTGTACACCAGCTGAGAACCCACCAGACCGCCGGGATCGGCGCTGGGTGGCGGCAAATCCTCGTAGACCTTCAGACCGACCGCCTTGTCCATCAGGTCGACGTTGCGCCCTTGGCGCAGGTTCGCTCCCAGCAGCGTCGCGACCATGGGCAGATCCGGAAAGTGCATGACGCCGTAGCCGCCGGGGACGCCGACGTGACCGCCGAACACCAGCTGCGGCAGATTGCGAAACAACAACGTCTCGGCGCGCTTGTACCCCACCACCGCCTCGACGATCGACCGGGCGGGATCGTTGACCAGCACCGTACGCGTCCCCGCGGTCGGGTTGAAGGCCACCAGCGCGTACTTGGGCGTGGCGGCCCCCGGGCTGGTCACGCTGCCGTCGTACGACGCCAGGATCTGGCCGTCCGGAAGCGAGAACGGCGAGCGATAGACGCCCCGGGTCCCGTCGCGCCCCGTCGCGCTCGGATCGATCAGCTGCACCGACTTCAGGAACGCCGCATCGGTGCGGTCCGCTTGAAACGGACCGATGGAACGATTGAAGGTGGCCAGCGCCCCGCCCCCGCCGTGGGCCCCGATGTCCGACAGGATCACCAGAAAATTTCGATCCAGGCCCTCGCGAATCTCGGTGGCCTGCGAATAGCCGACCGACTGATACAGGGTATCGGTGAAGGTATCCGTCGATTGCGCGCGCTGGGCCAACAACGGATGGTAGTCGGTCAGGTCCCAGTTCATGCGCCGCCCGGCCACCTGATAGAAGTCGGGCGAGGCCTTCTCGGCGGTGAAGGACAGGCGGCCGTCCTGCATGAACGCCGGCCCCAGCTCGCTGTTCAACAAGAACGTCATCTGCTCGACGCTGGCGAAGTTCGCGTTCGGTCCCGATCGCCACAGATCGGCGTTGGGCAGGAACGTCTTCTGCGTCAGCGATCCCGAGCGCGTCGACGCGAAGACGATCGCGCCATTGGGCGCAAACACGGGATCGAAGTTGTGCACCTTGACGGGACCCTGCATGCGTCCGCCGTCGCTGGTCAACTGGGTGCACGCGCCGCCTGCCGCCAGGTCGACCAGCCACAGATCCAGACCGCTGGCCTCGGACGAACGGCCCGCGAAGACCAGCTTGGTGCCGTCGTAGTTCCACTCGGGACCGCGTACGTCGGCGGTTCCGGCCGCCAAACCCGCGCACTTGCCCAGCACGCTGCGCGCATTGGTCACCGACGACGCGGAGAGGGCCCCGCGCGCGCCGACCTTCGCGTCGGCGACCATCAGATCGGCGCCGCCCCGGAAGGTATCGAACTCCAGCAGCGAATCCGGATCGGGCGGGCGCACCACATACGCCAGCGGCAAGACGTCCCCGCTGGCCATCGGCGACACGACCGCGGCACGGTCCGCGCGTTCCAGACGGTGCCATTCGTTGAAGGTGCATAGGGCCGTGTTGTTGGCGGGCATCGCGGCATCCCAGGGCGGGCAATCCTTGGAAGAATCGGCCTTCTCCGTCTCCATCAGGGCCGTCTCCAACAGCGCCCCCGCGCGGTGGGAGATGCCACCGGACTGAGCGAAGATGTTCTTCTTGACGATGCGCGACTGGCGAACGTCCACCGAGTCCAGCGCCATGAACTCTTCGAGGGTCGTCGTGTAGTTTCGCTTCAGCGCCGAGGGGGCGAAGAAGCCTTGTGCGCCCGGGCGCAGCCGAAAGTCGTTGAACCCGTCGGGGCTGTGGCAACCCTCGAGCGCACAGCCGCGCTTCAAGAGGACCGGCATCACGTTCGCCTCGAAGAACATCTGCCCCGGGCTCTTGGCCGCGCTGGCGGGAGGATCCATCTGCACCGCCACCGCCCACGCCTTCCACTTCAACCAAGTCTCGTCCGAACGCGACGAAAAAAAGATGCCGCCGGTGTGGCTCACGCCGCCGCCGACAGGGGCCAGCGGACGCAGCAGGACCTCGCTCTGCTCGGCGGCGGTGCCGGCGGGCGCCACGAAGTCGGCGGCCTGCAGGAAGTTGAACCGCAGCTGGTCATCGTCGTTCCCGCAGGTGATGTAGAAATCCGATTGCGGCGAGCTGTGGCAGGTGCCGAAGGCGCAGGACTCTTTCAGCTTGGGCATGACGTCGGCGGTGAACTTCTGATACGCATCGCTGCCGGTGTCGACCGTCGAGACGTCGCGGTCGGGCGGCAGCGCGGTGTTGCAGGCGCCCAGGCCCTCGTTGCTCTTGGGGTCGGGGGCGATCCCCTCCCGATTGGCGCCGTTTTCCAGCCACTTCACCAGCACGCCGTAGGCATCCGAAGACGTCTCCAGGGGCTTGCCGCCGGCGTGGCGAATCTCGCTGGGCAACTGATCCTTGAAATACGAGATCCTGACGGAGGTCTCGGGGATGGCCTTCAACAGCAGCAGCGGCAACGGATAGCTGCCGTACTTGCGCAGCACATCGCGGCGCTTCTGGACGCCCTCGTACGAGCTGAGATCCAGGTTGCCGAAGGCGGTCCCGGTGTTGGGTTCAACCGCGTGGCAAGGCGACGTATTGCTGGCGCAGAACTGGTTGAAGATGGGTTGGATGTGTTGATCGTAGTAGTGCTTCTCTTCGGGCTTCTTGATGGAGCAGCCCGCCGAAAGCAGCGCGACCCACACGCACAACCCGACACCGCGGCCGAGGTTATTGCGCATTCGCAACCATGATAACAGCACCGTTTCCTCTCCGAATGGTTTTTGGCTCCATTGAAAAACGGCCCGCGCGGAAACCGACACGGACCGTTTCGAGCAGGACGCCGACGGAGAAAATCCGGCTACGGGCTCAGGCTGGCCAGGGCCGACCGGGCCAGTGAACGAACCAGCGGCGACGAATCGTCCTGCGACGCCTGGGTCAACGCCAGCGCCGCCACCGAAGCGGGGGCATGCATCTGACCCAGCGCCCAGGCCGCACGTTTGCGCACATTGGCGCTGGCATCCCCCTGCAGCAGCTGCACCAGGGCCGGCGCCGCCGCCTGGGCGCGGAACTGCGCCACCGTGAAGATGGCCTGAACGCGGACGGTCTCGTTGCCGTCGGCCAGCAACGACACGCCCACCGTCCCGTCCTTGAAGCCCTCTACGTTGCGCAGGGCCTGCAACGAAGCGGCGCGCACCGCGGGATCCGCATCGGTCAGGACCGCCCGCAGGGGTGCCTCGGCCGCCGGCCGACGGATGGTCCCCAGCGCGTGCGCCATGGCCGACCGCGCCTCACCGCTGTAGATCGGGTTGGACAGGGCAGCGCCCAGGGCGGGGATCGCCTGCGGGTAGGCGAAGGCGCCCAGGATATCGGCGGCGTTGCGCGCCTTGACGGAGTCCGGCTGACTGAGCCGGCTCAACATGTCGGTGAAGACCTTGCGTCCGCTGCCCCGTCGCACCAGCCACCAGCCCGCCACCTCGCGGATGCCGGCATCGTTGTTGTCGATGAGCGGCAGCACGTAGTCGACGCAGGCCGCGCACACCAGGTGCTCCGCCCGTTCCAGTTCGGACTTGATGGCGTCCGGCGAACCCGAGGCGATCGCCGAGGCGACCGCCCGCGGGCTGCTGCCACGCCCCGCCTGCGCGGTGCCGGCACCGAGGAGCAACGCGCCCCCCGCCAGGCCCATCGCCGCCAGCCGCGCCATCCGCTTCCCGGGCTTCAGAGTCGTCAGGGTTGTCATGGTTCGAAGACCTCCCGTTGCTCGCGTGTCCTGCGCCATGGTCGTTGTCGTCGTCGATATCTTCGTGGTCATGACTAGTACCCCATCGCCTTGTCGCGATTTTCACGCGAGAAGAACTGGCCACCCATGTCGATGCTGAGCCCCAGCAGGTAGTACTCGGCCGGGGTCAGCTCCTGTCCACCCATGTCCGTCTTGGGATGGACCGCACCACCCGGCACGCGCCGAACGGCGGTGTCGACGGCGGGAAACTGCTGCGGGGGATTCAGCTTGGTGATGACCTTGGAGCCCGCCGCGTTGGCCGCCATGGCGAAATCGAACGCCACCCCCTCGGTGATCATGAAGTTGTCATCACCCAAAATCTCTCCCAACCCGAAGATCGAGATGTACGAGGCGGTGTAGGCGCCCGTCATCTTTTCGCCGACCACGATGTCCAGCTTCTGTCCGCGCAGGTCGAACACGAAGGTCTGCGTGGTGCCGGTGGTCATGTCCACCACGGTGAACGACGGGTTGCCGGGCTTGGACGCATCGCCGTCGTGACAGCTCGCGCACTTGGCGGTGAGGATGGGCTGGATGGCGTCGTCCCACGGGACGCCGCGCACCTTGCCGTAGCTGAAGTCATTCGAGAGGCGCTGGGCGCGAGGGACGTCCAGGTTGACCGGGCCCAGGATGCCGGCCATGGTCTGACCCGGCTGAATCGGGGACACCTCCGACCGGTTCTCGTGGCAACCACCGCAGGTCCGCTGCTCGCCCGGGCGGCCGCTGACCCAGATGTTCTCGTTGGCCAGCGACAGCGCGAACTTGTCGATGACCTGCATGTGCACCGGCACGTTGGCCGGCACGCGGGCCGAGAACGAGCCATCCGGCTGCACGTCGACCTCACCGTACAACGACGCGCCGTCGAACTCGGTGGTGCCGAAGGTGCGAATGCCCTCTTCGCCCGAGAAGCCTTCGATCAACCGGACCTTGACCGCCTTCTGGCTCGTCAAGCCGTCCTCTATGGGCTTCAGGCTGGTGTTGTTCACATTGATGGCGCTGACCACGAAACTCTCGCCCTGGATGGGCGACGCCGTGATGGGCGGTTCGGGGCGGGCCTTCAGCGGACGCGCCTGCAGCTCCCAGAAGTTCGGGTTGTCGAACAGCGGCTGCTTGAAAGGCTTCTCCGGGTTCGAAGCGTCGTACACGTACAGGCCGAAGTTGGCTTGCAGCTTCGACATGGCCAGAGCCTCGGACTCGACCGGGCCGTCCGACCAGGACACCAGGAAGGTCCGGGCGCCGGCATCACCGATCGGCTCGGCATCGTAGAAGCGACCGACGCCGTCCATGGCCGCGCCACGTCCGCCCGGAACCAACGGGGTCAGATCCTGAGCGCTGGATAGCTCTTCGCTCTGGTCCAGGTTGATCAACATCAGCTTGCCGGCTTGGAGGGTTCGATCGCGCGAGGTCCCGATGGCCACCACCTGGTAGGCGGTCTTGCCTGCGGGCGTCAGATAGCTGTTCACATAGCGGCCGCGCAGATAGCTGTTGGTCTGGACCGGTGCCTTCTTGTCGGTGAGCTCGCCGCCGTAGGCCTCCTTCATCCCCGTCATGTCGGCGTTCATCATGCGCAGGTGACCGTCGTTGACCTCGCCCAGGTGGCGCCACTCGGTGTACAGGACATGCCCATCGGGCAGCAGCGCCGGCGCCACGCGATGGGAGACGTTGCGAGCGCCCAGCTGCATGGCGGTGCCGTCCAGGTTGATGGTGCCGACCTGGGACGTCGTGGCGCGCTCGTACTCGTCCATGAACTGCGGCGAGCCTTCCTCGACGCTCTGGTTGGTCATGAACATCAGCTTCTGACCGGGGAGGAACGTCGGAAACACGTAGTCGTTGTCGCCCGCCGTCAGCTGCTTCACGTTGGTCCCGTCCACGTTCATCGTGAACAGCTGGTACTTGTCGTCGCCGGCCAGCCGCGCCGAGAACGCGAGCTGGGTGGCATCGAAGGACAGGTCCCAGGCCATGAAGTCTGCGCCGTCGAACATCGGATCGGCCGTCAGCTTGGTCAGCTTGCCGGTGGGAGACGGCGGCTCCAGCTTCATGATGCTGCCGCCCGGCACGTAGCTGGCATAGTCGAAGACGTTGCCGCCGCTGTCCCGCGCGGGACGCTGGAGGAAAACGATGGCGCGCACGTCGGCGGGCAAGAGTGAGCCAGACGACGGTCCGTCCGACCCGTTGCTGCAACCGGCGAGCAGCAGGGACGGCAGCAACGCCAATCCCGCCGTTGCAGTACCGAACCGAACCAGAGCACGCGTTGTTCGCATCAGGGAGGCCTCCTTTGATTCCGAGACCGTGGCTTCAGCAAGATCGACGCCAGGCCTGGGCGGAGGATATTCCCGGCAACCGGCTGATCGGCGCGGTCGGCCGAGCCAACCGCCGGCGCGCCGGAGCAACCGCCGCACTTCGTTGCGCAACACGAAATTCGTGACGAACGCCCCCCGAATCGCGACGCGCACCCTATCCCACATAACGAAATCGCAATTATCTTGATTGCTTGCGGCCACAGCCCTCGGTTGCGCAACGTGACCACCTGCCGCGCGCGAAGAACCCGCCCGCGACGTGACGACGAATCGAAGAATGTGGGCCTTGAGGCAACGAGGAGAAAGCGTCTACCCTGAAAGCGTGGCCACGAATGACCTCCCTCCGCTGAGCCAGCCTGGCCAGCGGCTCGGTCGCTACGAGCTGCTCCAGCGCATCGCCGTGGGCGGCATGGCGGAGGTGTATCGCGCGCGCGCGGCGGGGCCGTCGGACTTTCGCAAGCTGGTGGCGATCAAGCGGCTGCTGCCCCAGCACGCGCTGGATCCGCAACTGCTGCGGATGTTCCTGGACGAATCACGGCTGATGGCGCGGTTCGCGCACCCGAACTTGCCGCACGTGATCGACGTCAGCGATGGCGGCGGCGTGGATGTGCCGTTCTTCGTGATGGAGCACGTGGCGGGCGTCGACCTGCGCGAGGTCATGCGCGCGGCCGACGGCCCGTTGCCGCTCGAGCATCTGCTGGGCGTGTCGGCGGCGGTGGCGGCCGGGCTGCATCACGCGCACGAGCTGCGCGCCGACGACGGGCGCCCGCTGGAGATCGTGCACCGGGACGTGTCGCCGTCGAACGTGCTGGTCAGCTTCGACGGAGGCGTGAAGGTGGCCGACTTCGGCGTGGCCAAGTGGTCCCAGCAGAAGAGCTTCACGTATCAGGGACAGCTGAAGGGGAAGTTCGCGCACATGTCCCCCGAGCAGTGCCGGGGCGAGCCCCTGGATCGGCGCAGCGACGTGTTCGCGCTGGGAACGATGATGTACGAGATGGCGACGGGCCAGCCGCCGTTTCGCGCGGACAGCGAGCTCGAGCTGTTGTCGCGCATCGCCACCCACGACGCCACCTGGCCGACGACCGGCGTGGGCAGTCAGGTGGCACCCGAGCTGCGCGCCATCATCATGCGGACGCTGAAGCGCGACCGCGCCGAGCGATTCGCGACGACCCGCGAGATCCAGCTGGCGCTGGAAGCCTTCGGGCGCGAACGGCGCCTGATGGTGTCCGCGGTCGAGCTGGCCGCCTACGTCGAATCTTTGTTCCCGACCAAGGTCGCCGAGTCGCGGGCTTCTCCATCGGTCGCCGACGATCAACCGGCGGACGACGTCGCGCGCATCGGCGTCGAGCGAACCGCCACCGACGTGTTCGCGCTGGAGAAGACCCTCCTGTCCCGAGGGGATGCCAGCGCGCGGATCACCTCCGAAGCGCCGAGCGAGCCGCCCGTTGATGCGTCCGCCACGGCAACCGCCGCATCCACGAATGCGCCCGCGGCGTCTGAACGCAAGACGGCATCAACGGTGAGCGGTGCGACCAGGCCGACCGCGCGAGCCCCTGGGCGCGGACTCTTGATCGCGGGCGGCCTGGTGGCGTCCGGCCTGCTGGCCGTGGCCGTCTATCGACTGGCGCAGCCGACGCCGAATGAGTCGGGGCCGGGTGCCGCGGCCTCGGCAGCGGCGACGATCAATCCTCCCGCGGCCCGTGTCGAACCGGAGCAGCGGCCGATCGCACCGCAGGCGGCGATCCCCCAGACAGCTCCGACGGCGACGCTGGCCACGCCCCCGCGGGCCCCGAGCGACGCGAGCCCGCGCCCCACCCGCGCGGGTCGAGCCCGCCGCGGCGAGCGCGGTGAACGAGGCGGCGAGAAGGACGGCTCTCGGTTGGCCCTGTCCCCAACCGGCGTTGCGGACGGACCTCCGCAAGATGCGCCGGAGGCCCCCGTCGTCAAGGTTCCCGTCGAAGCGCCTGCGGCGGCCAAACCGGCGCCTTTCTCGACACCGCGCCCGGCGCCGACGAAGATCTGGGATCCGGATTCTCCCGTTCCTCCCTAAGCTTTGTTCAAGTCGCTTTCGATCATGCATCGCGCTTTCCGCCGAGCCCCGTGGTTCGCAACCGCATTCTTTGGCATAGCTGCGGTTGCGGCCATGGCGGCGGTCGCACGCGCTGAACCAACCCCGGGCGAGGGCCCGCCTGATGACAATTCCACGACCGCGCCGCCTGCCAAGTCCGGCAGCGTGAATGAAGCATCGCCGATGAACCCGGCGGCGAAATCGCGCTACGAAAAGGGCCTGGAACTTTACGGCCAGCGGAATTTTCGCGCCGCCGTCGCAGAGTTCGAAGCCGGCTTCGCCGTCGAGCCGCGCCGCGAGTTTCTGTTTGCCGAAGCGCAAGCCTATCGACTGGCCGGCGACTGCCACCACGCGGTGCCGCTGTTTGACAGGTTTCTGGCCACAGGACCGTCGGCAATCCAGATCGACGCCACGCGCCTGGCGCTGGATCGTTGCGCGCACCAGGCCCCACCGACGGTGGTCGCCCCGCCCGTGCGGGTCTTGCCAGCACCGCTGCCCCCGGCACCGCCGCCCCCGCGCCCTGCGTGGTGGCGTGACCCTTGGGGGGCAGCCGCGCTGGGAACCGGCGTGGTCGCGCTGGCGGTGGGGGCCGGGTTCGCGGTCGCCGCGAGCCACGCGTGGGATCAGGCTCATGCGCCGCGCACCCGCCTGGCTCCCGACTTCGATCGGCTCTCGGCGGACTACGAGCGCGACTACAAGATCGGCGTCGTCAGCCTGGCGGCTGGGGCTGCGTTTTGCGCCGCGGGCGCAACCCGTCTGGCGATCGTTCGTCATCGCGAGCGCGTCGAGGAGGAACGCCCGCACGCGTCGCTCTCGGTGGATCCGCTCCCGCGCGGCGCGGCCCTCAGCTGGCGAGGAAGTTTTTGATCCAGCGTCCATCTGGTGCGCGCGGCTTGAATGCCGTTCTGCTGGGGGCGCTGGTGCTGGTCGCCTCCGCCTGCCCGAAGCACGGTGTCTTCGTCTGCACCGAGAACAAGGAGTGCGGCCCCGGTGGCTCGTGCGAGATCAGAAACGTGGACGGCGTCAGCACGGGTGTCTGCAGCGTCGCCGACGTGACCTGTCAGCCCTCCGAGCGCCGCTACCAGAAGAACGCGCCAGAAGCGCTGGCCGGCGGCTGCGTCGAGGACGCTTGCCCTGGGGATCCCGTCGTGGAAATTCGCGGCGGCGGCGCGCACGCGTGCCTGGTCCGTCAACGGGGCGGCGTGGCTTGTTGGGGCGAAGGCTCCGACGGACAGCTGGGCGATGGCACCACCAACGCGCGTTCCACCATCGCGCCGATCTCCGGGTTCGGCGTGGGGCACGTGCTTCACGTCGCGCCGGGCGCGCGCCACACTTGCGCGTTGGTCGGCGCTGCGGGCCAGACAACCGGCGACGTGTGGTGCTGGGGCGCCAACGAATCGGGACAGCTGGGAGACGGCTCAACCATCATGCGGGCCACGCCGGTAGCGGTCCTGATCCCTGGATCGGGCGACGTCATCCAGGTTGCGGCCGGGGCCGCCTTTACATGTGCCCTGAAGGCGGACGGAACATTGTTCTGCTGGGGCGACAATCAAGACGGCCAGCTGGGTATGGATGGTCCCTCGGCGCCCACCCCCGTAGCGGTGCCCATCGCTCACGCGGTGGTCTCACTCACCGCACGGGAACAGCACGCCTGCGCCATCACGACGTCGCAACAGATCTACTGCTGGGGCTCCAACACTCAGGGCGAACTGGGCGACGGCACATTGCTGAGCCGGCGCACGCCCACGCTGGTGGGCGCTTTATCTGGAGCCATCCTGGTTACAGCGGGCGTCGCCCACACCTGCGCGCTGGCCAACGATGGCATCTGGTGCTGGGGCGCCAATCAGGTCGGCGAGCTGGGCGATGGTTCGTCCGAATCCCGCACCGAGCCCGGCCTGGTGTCGTCGCTGGGCGCGGTCACGTCGCTGGCCGCCGGCGCTTACCACACCTGCGCCACCAAGACCGACGGCACGATCTGGTGCTGGGGCGCCAATCAGGCGGGCCAGCTGGGCGAAGGCACGACCAGCAACATCAGCGTGCCCGTGCCCGCAAACGGAATTCAGCGCGCGGCGGAGGTGACCGCCGGCGACAACTTCTCGTGCGCCCGCCGCAAGGACGGCACTGTCGCCTGCTGGGGCGACAACCGGCAAGGACAGCTTGGAACCGCGGCGGTAATCCGACGCCTGTCGCCCACGCCGGTGGCAGACCTGACAGACGTGCAATCTGTCAGCGCCGGAGGTGATCACACCTGCGCGATCACGCGGGGAAGGGCCGAGACCTGGTGCTGGGGCCACAACCAGGCGGCGGAACTGGGCGATGGGACCCGGGTGGATCGGCCGGCGCCGACGGCCTTGAAGGTTTCACTGGAGACGACGGCGATCGCCGCCGGATTTTTGCATTCTTGTCTGCTGGGCTCCGACGGACGGGCGTGGTGCTGGGGGCGCGGCAGCGCGGGGCAGCTGGGCACGTCGCCCCTGATCGACCGCTTGGTCCCCACCCTGGTGGCGGAGCTGACCGGTGCCACCACCATTGCTGCTGGCGCGGCCCACACCTGCGCGATCAGCGGCGGCGCCGTCTCCTGCTGGGGCGCGAACGACCAGGGACAACTGGGTGACGGAGGCAGCACCAACCAGGCGCACCCCATCAGCGTGCGCGGCCTCGCCGGCGCGATCGCCACCAGTCTGGGCGAAGCCCATTCGTGCGCGCTGGGGAACGATCACAAGGTGGCGTGCTGGGGCGCCAATGATCGCGGGCAACTTGGCAACGACTCGATGGAGGGCAGCGCGCTTCCGGTGACGGTCGGAAATCTGGAGTCGGTGATTGGCCTGGCCTCAGGTGCGCGCCACACGTGCGCGGTCGATCAGGCGGGGTACGTCAGCTGCTGGGGCGCCGGCACCGACGGACAGCTCGGGTGGTCCCTCCAGCAGGATCACCGTGCGCCCGGGATTGTGACCCTTCCCGAGCCCGCGTCGGCCGTCGAGGTCGCGGCCGGCGATCGCCACACCTGCGCACGCTTGGCCCCCGATCGCGGGCCGGAAACCCCGGGCCGTGTGTTCTGCTGGGGCGACAATTCCACGGGTCAGCTGGGCGACGGAACACAGGAGTCGCGCCCCGTTCCGTCGTCGGTGGCGGTGTTGAACGACGCCCTGGCGATCACCGCCGGCAAAGCCCATACCTGCGCGCTGAAACAGGATCACACGCTTACATGCTGGGGCGCCGACGATGCGGGCCAGCTGGGCGAAGGCGCCCCGCTGCAGATCTCGGTTCCGCAGCCGACCCAGATCGCGTGTCCGTAGGATCCGGATCGCGTCCCTCCTGCAGGGCCGCCGGTGATGAACTAACCTCCCCGCGTGCAGCCGCTCTACGGACGCGCCCCGATCATCGGCCAGGCCCGGGCCGCGCTCGAGCGCGCCTTGGCGGGCGAAGGACGGCCGTTGGTCTTCACTGGCGAGCCGGGCATCGGAAAGTCGGCGTTGGCCGAACATGTCGCCGGCGAGGCGGCGCGCCAAGCCACCGTAGCATGGGGACGCTGCTGGGAAGCGGGGGGAGCCCCGCCCTACTGGCCCTGGATCCAGATCTTCCGCGCCCTCGGCATGGACGAGGATCCGTTTGCCGGCAGCATGGCCGGCGTCGCCCTGGGAACGGCCGACACCCGGTTCGCGGCCTTCGATCGCGCCGTCCGCGCTCTGAAGGCCCGCGCTGCGCACACGCCCCTGGCGCTGATTCTCGACGACCTGCACGCCGCGGACGCGCCGTCCCTGCTCTTGCTGTTGCTGCTTGCGCGCGAGCTGCGCGGTTCGCGCATCCTGGTGGTGGGCGCCTACCGGGAAGCCGAGGCCCGGCTGACGCCCGAGCGCGCCCCGCTGCTGGCGAAGATCGCGCGCGCGTCGGAGGTGGTGCCGCTGCAGCGCCTCGATGTCGCCGACGTCGCGCTCTGGCTGCGCGACGCGCGCGGATCGGGCGAAGCCGCCGAGCTCTACCGCCTGACCGAGGGGCACCCGCTCTTCGTCGTCGAGACGCTTCGTCTCGGTCCTCAGGGCGGTCAGGCGCCGGCCGGGCTTGGTGCCGTGCTGGACGAGCACCTCGGGCGTCTGTCACCGCGCACGCGGGCGTTGCTGGAGATCGCCGCGGTGCTCGGCCGAGATTTCACGGTCAGGGAGCTGGTGGCGGTCGCTGGCGACGGGCCGGATCCCGTCCACCAGGACCTGGCCGAGGCCGTCGCCACCAGCGTCGTGCAGCCTGCCCATGAACCGGGCCGCTTCCGCTTCGCGCACGTGCTGCTGCGCGACCGGATCTACGCCGAGTCGCTGCCCTCGACGCGCGCCGGTCTTCACTTCCGCGCCGCGACCGCGCTGCTGGCGCAGGACCCTCCCGCGCTGGCGGCCGCGGTTCACCACTTGTTCGAAGGCCAGAGCGCTGCCGCCCCCGCGCGGGTCGCCGAGGTCGCGTTGGCCGCTGCCGAAGCGTCGCTCTCGCGCCTGGCGTTCGAGGACGCCGCGCAGCTCGCCCGTCGCGCCCTGAGCCTGCCCTGCTCGGCCGCCTTGGCCGTGGCGATCGAGGGCCGCCTTCGGCTGGTCCTCGCCGAGGCGCTGATCCGGCTTGGCGAAGCCGCAGAAGGGAAAGCCCAGGCCGTCCAGGCGGCCGAGCTCGCCGAACGCGCTGACAACTCCGATCTGCTGGCACGGGCGGCGCTGGTTTACAGCACCGAGCTCGCGAGCGGCATCATCGATCCGCAGATGAACACGCTCTTGCGCCGAGGGCTGGCGCAGCTCGACCAGGCCGATTCGCCCCTGCGCGCCCGCCTGCTGGCCCGCCTCGCCGCCGGGCTCACGCCGCCGCCCGGACCCGAGAGCGTGGGGGAGATCCTGGCCTTGATGCGCGCGGCGATCGAGATGGCGCGCCGGATGGGCGACAACCCCTCCCTCCTTTACGTCCTGCAATTCGGCGCCACCGTTGGCCTGCTGGTGCCCGAGGACGAGCGCCTGTCGTTCATGCAGGAGACGGTGCGGCTGGCCACGGCACTCGACCAGCGCCTGGTATTGTTGCAAGCCCTCCCCGCGTACATCACGGCTCTGCTGGCGATGGGCCGGCGAGCCGAGGCGGAGGCGTTGCTCCCACGGTACGAGGAGGTCGTCGCCGAATCTCGGCAACCTTCTCATCGCGTGCACTGGCATTTGGTGCTGGCGCTCTTGGGCGCGCTCCGGGGTGACTTCGACGGCGCGGATCGGCTGGCCGCCGAAGCCCGCCTGATCGCCGAGCGCGCGGGCTCGGCGGCGGGGCTACGGAACTGGATCAGCCACCGCCTGTCCATCGCGCTGCTGCGCAAACGGCCGGAGCTGCTACCGGCCGACGCCTCGCCCCTCGTCGCCCACTTCGAGACCATGTGGGGCGGCGGTTCCTTCGTCGCCTGGATGCTGGTCGGGCGTGGCCGCCGCGAGGAGGCGGCTGCCCGGCTGCGCCAGGTGGACCTGTCGAGCCTGCAGGTCCCGCCCGCAAACCTCATGGATCTGCTGGGCGCCGCCGAGGTTTGCGTGCTGCTCGGGGACACCGAACTGGGTGCGACCATCTATCCCCGCCTGCTGCGCGCGGCCGATCGGATGTTCTGGAGCCTGGGGGCGGGGACGATCCTGGGGCCGACCGCCCGCACGCTGGGCGATCTGGCGCTGCTCATCGACAAGGCGCCCGAGGCCGTGCGCCACTATGACGAGGCGATCGCGTTCTGCGAGCGCCTGGGGGCCGCGCCGCTGGTCGAACAGTGTCGCCGCCTCCGGGACGCGGCCGTCTCGGGCGGCTCCGGGCGGCCAAGCCCCGCCGCTGGCGCGTTGCCGTCCGAGCCACGGCTGCAGCTGCGCCGCGAAGGGGACCTATGGGTGATCATGGCGGCCGGCAAGACCTTCCACCTCAAGCACATGAAGGGACTGGGCTACCTGCAGTACCTCCTCGAGCAACCCGGACGGCCCGTCCACGTGCTCGAGCTCACCGGCGTCGAGCACCCCGTCGGCGACGCGGGCCCCGTGTTGGATGCGCGCGCCAAGCAGGAGTACCGCACGCGTCTGGATGACCTGCGCGAGCAGCTGAGTGAGGCCGAACGTTTCAATGACACCGGTCGCGCCGCCCGCATCGAGACGGAGATCGGCGCCATCGCCAATCAGCTGGCCGGCGCCGTCGGTCTCGGCGGCCGCGACCGCCGCGCCGCTTCGGCGGTCGAGCGCACGCGCGTCAACGTGCAAAGGTGCCTGAAGGACGTCATCGAACGGATCAGCGCGCTGGACCCTGCGCTCGGGCGGTACCTGTCCGCGGCCGTGAGGTCGGGAACCTACTGCACGTACCAGCCGATCTGACGCTTCGAAACGAGCGCTTCCGGCCGCCACCGAACGTTGTTCACTCGGTTCGAACGGATACCTCCCAGGAGGTGCACCGATGAACCGAACCAAGACCCTGAGCGCGGCAGGCGCCCTGGCGTTCGCCGCCCTGTCCTCGTGCGATGGCGACGCCCACTCCCGGCAGGAGGAGGACACCCGCCCGACAGCGGAGGCGGCGCTGACATCCGCCGGCGGCCAGCGCGCGTTCGAACGCGCCTTTCCTCACAGCAACGGCCGCTCCTGCGCGACCTGCCACGTGCTGGGCGAGGAGACCACCCTGCGGCCCGCCAGCGTGGAGACGCGCCTGACAGCCGATCCGGGCGACCCGCTGTTCAATCGCATCGACGCCGACGATCCCACCACCGCCGTGCCCACGTTCGAGGCGCTGAAGAAGGGCCTGGTCCGTGTGGTGCTGCCGCTTCCGGCCAACATGGACGTGATTGACCTCGACGGTCGGGTCATCACGCCCACCGACCGGAAGATCTTCGTCTGGCGGGGCGTCCCCACCGTCGCGAATACAGCCATCACGGCGCCTTACCAGTTCGACGGGCGCGCGCCCACGCTGCAGGACCAAGCGCAGGCCGCGATCCTCAGCCACAGCCAGGGGCGGCCGGTCCCGCGCCGCGAGCTCAACCAAATTGCCGCCTTCGAGCAGGGAGTCTTCACCTCACCGCGCGCACGCTTCGTGGCCAGCTGGCTGGCGCGCGGCGTGCCGGTCGACCGGATCCCCGCACCAGAGCAGTTCATGGCCTTGTCGGAGGAGGAGCAGCGCGGCCGCGACGTTTACCGATCGGCCTGCGAGCCGTGCCACGGCGGGGCCACCACCGACCGGATCGTCAACCGCGAGGTGCACGACTTCTTCTTCCCCGCGCTGAAGCCCGACGGCAACGTGCGCTTCCAGATCGTTCCGGGCGTGGGCCCGGTCCCCGTGCGGCTCTCGCGCCCGAACGTCGAGTTTCTGAACACCGGCTACACCATCTCGACCTACTTCCCGCAGGTCGGCCTCGGGACGGCGTTCAACGCCTCGATCAAGTTCCCGCGCTACCGCTTCCGCTTCTACGCTGACGCCAGTCGCAGCCAGCCGGTCGTGGACCTTCCGCCCGTGCCGGTCACCGTGAGCGGCAATCCGTACGACCCCCGCCCCAAGCTGGACGCCGATGGTGCTCCCATCGTTGGCCCCAACCTCATCCCGCAAGAGTTCACGGTCGATCCGGGCCGCGCCGCGATCACCGGCGACCCCGCGGACTTCGAGGCCTTCGACGTCCCCCAGCTGCGCGGCATCGCCGGAACGGCCCCGTACTTCCACGACAACAGCCACGAAACGCTGAGGGAGGTCGTCGACACCTACAGCCGCCGGGTCATCCCGAGCGTGCCCGCCATGAAGCTGCCGGCCGTGAATCCGCCCGAGAAGCCGGGCGGCAGCAAGGAAGCGCTGAGCCTGAAGCAGAAGGAGGACCTGCTCGCGTTCCTCCGCCGTCTTTGATGCTCCATTCGAGAAAGGAACAACAGTCATGAACATTCGAAGAGTCGTGGTTCACGGGGCCAATGGCGTTCAGGGCGGCGCGATCGCGCGCCAGCTGGTTGCGGAGGGCTTCGAGGTGCGCGGGGCCGTCCGCGATCCGGCGAAGGCCGCGTCGCTGCGGACGGCGCCGATCGACATCGTCGCGGCCGATCTGGAGAGCCTCTCGGCGCTGCGGAGCGCGAGCACGGGTATGGACGCGGTGGTGCTGACGCTGCCGATGAGCTGGCACCCGGAGACTGTCTTGCGCTGGGCCCGGAACGCGGCCTTGGCCGCGCGGGACAGCGGGGTGGCGATGATGATCCTGAACAGCGGCACGCGCATTCCTGACCAACCGACCGACGTGCCGGCCTTCGAGCAGCGCCGGGCCGTCGAGACGGTGGTGCGAGAGGTCGGGCCGCCCATCATCGTTCTGCGCCCGCCTTTCTACATGGATAACCTGGCCGGGCCGTGGACCGCGGCCGGTATCGTGCGCGACCGGACGGTGGCGTACCCCCTGGCGGAGAGGCTGCGCGCCTCGTGGCTGGCCACCGCCGATCTGGGCGCCTACGTGGGCGCGGCGTTGCGGCGGCCCGACCTGACCGGTCGAACGCTGGACATCGGTGGCCCGGACGCGCTGGACGGGCCGGCGCTCGCGGCAGCCCTGTCGCGTAGCCTCGGGCACCCGCTGCGATACTTCGCGGTGCCGCCTGCCGCCTTCGAGCAGGGCTTGGTGCAGGCGTTCGGACCGGACGTGGCGCGCGGGATCGCGCGGACCTACGTCTGGCTGGCGGAGCACGCACACACCGCCTTGCTCACCGGGGCGGCGGTCGAGCTGAAGGGGAGCCTCGCGCGGCCGTTGATGGGCGTGTCGCAGTGGGCACAAACGCAGTCGTGGACACTGTCGGGTCCATCGTCGTCGTGACCTGGAAGACATGACGGGGCACCAACCCGGTTTGGAGAGCTCGCAGTTCGCCGACAGCGGTGCCTGTCGTCCTCGAACGACGCGCATCGGTTGTCCCGCCACGTAGCGGCGTCGCAGCGCCTTACGGCGAGATTCTGCACGGCGCCAAGCAACCGCGCTCACAAAAAAGATCTGCCCAAAGAAGGGGGAATGTGGCAGGTATTACCCCCATGATCGACGACAACCGAGATCCGGCCACCAAGCGTCGTCTTCCAACACAGGCGAAGCTTGCTGTCTTCCTGGCGCTGATGGTCGCCTCATGTGGGGCGAGCACCGGCGGCCCTTCCGGCGGAACGGGGGGCGCCGCCACAGGCGGCAGCTCGGGCACCGGCGGCTCCGCGACGGCCAGCGGCGGTTCCGGCTCCGGCGGTACTGGCTCCGGCGGTTCCAACTCCGGCGGCTCGGTGGCCAGCACGGGCGGCGCGTCGTCGGGTGGCCGCCCGGGGACGGGTGGCGCCGCGACGGCCAGCGGCGGCTCCGGCAGCGGCGGCTCCATGGCCAGCACGGGCGGCACGACGGCGGGAAGCGGGGGCGCCGCGACCGGAGGAGCAACCGGAGGTTCGGGCGCGACGTCGATGGGTGGTCACGCCGCACCAACCGGTGGCGCCGGGGGAGCTCATGCCGCCGGAGCCGGCGGCGCACCAAACCCAGGAAGCGGCGGCAACGCGGGGACGCCCGGGCTCACGACCAGCGACGGTTGCGGCAAGGTCCCCACGCTCAAAGACGGCACGCAATCGATCCAGAGCGGAGGCCAGAACCGCAGCTACATGATTCGCATTCCGAAGAACTACGACAACAAGCATCCGTACTGGTTGATGTTCGGGTACCACTGGGTCGGCGGCACCGCGAATGACGTCGACTCGGGCGGAACCAGCGCCTACACCTGGTCCTACTACGGGTTGCGCGAGCAGGCTGACGCCAGCACCAACTTCCAGACCATCTTCGTGGCGCCCCAGGGGATCAGCAACGGCTGGGGAAACGGGAACAACTCCGACGTCATCTTCACGGACGACATGATCAAGAAGGTCGAGGGCGATCTGTGCGTCGACACCAAGCACGTCTACGCCATGGGCTTCAGCTACGGCGGCGGGATGACCAAGGCCCTCGGTTGCCAGCGCCCGAACATCTTCCGCGCCATCGGCGTGTTCTCGGGCGCCGACTTCTTGAGCGGCGGCTGCGACGCCACCAGCACCGCTCCCATCCCCTTCTGGGGCTCGCACAGCATCACGGATGGGACCAACCAGTACTCGTCGGGGATCACCATCCTGAACCGCTTTGCGGCGAACGACGGCTGCACGGCCCAGACCCCGCCGCAACCCTCGGGCAACACCCACGTCTGCACCAAGTTCCAGGGCTGCAAAGCCGGCTACCCCGTCGAGTGGTGCGCCTTCAACGGCGGCGGTCACACGCCCGCGCCGGTGGACGGTTCGTCGAATGGCTCGGGGGGCGGAGACCGGACCTGGACCAAGGGCGAGCTCTGGAAATTCTTCACCCAGTTTCAGTGAGGGATGACCGGGGCGGCACCATGGGTGAAGCCCGATCGGCGCAAGTCACGCCGGGCCGTCAGAGAGCGGGGCAGGCCGCTCCCGCGATGGCTGGGACCAGCTCCATCGGATCGCCCGCACCAGGGTTGATTTCCCCCGGATAGCCCGCACCAGGGTTGATTTTCCCCGCAACACAAACGCGGCGGCGCCGATGAATTGGCATGTCGTTTCCTCGCGAGGTCATCCCTGGCCGGACCTACCTGATTACGCGCCGCTGCACCCAGCGGCAATTTCTGATGCGTCCCGACCGCGAGACCAACAACGCCTTCATCTACTGCCTCGCGTTTGCCGCCCAGCGCTCCGGCGTGCGCGTCCTCTTCACGATGGCCATGAGCAACCACCATCACACCGGTATCGAGGACCCGCACGGCAACTACCCCGCTTTCCTCGAACTCTTTCACAAGCTCTTCGCCAAGTGTCAGAACGCGCTCCGTGGTCGCTGGGAAAACTTCTGGGCATCCGAGCAAACCAGCGTCGTCCGCCTCGTCGATCCCAACGACATCGTCGACAAGATGACCTACGCGCTCTCGAATCCCGTCAAGGATCGTCTCGTCGAGAAAGCTCACCATTGGCCGGGCGCCTCTTCTCTGGACGCCCTGATGCACGGGAAGCCGCTGACCGCGACGCGGCCGCGCCACTTCTTTCGCGAGGATGGCGCCATGCCCGATGACGTCTCGATCGACATCCACCGTCCCAATGCTTTCAACGACCTCACCGATCGCGCGTTCGCGGCCCTGGTCCTCGAACGCGTTCGCGCGGTCGAAGCCGACGTGGCGGCCGAGCGCCTTCAAAGTGGTGCCCACGTCGTCGGGCGCAAGGCCGTGCTCGCACAGCGGTGGAGGGATCGCCCAGCCAACCGCGAACCGCGGCGTCAGCTCGATCCGCGCGTGGCGGCTCGAAACAAATGGAGCCGGATCGAGGCTCTGATGCGCAACCGCGACTTCAGGGCTGCGTACGCCGCCGCGAGAGCAGCATTCGTCGGCGGTGTCCGCGACGTGGTGTTCCCAGCCGGCACCTACTGGCTCCGTCGCTTCGTCCACGCCACCTGCGCTACTGATCCTGCGCTCGTGCCGAGTTGACCGGACGCCAAGCTTGCTCTGACTAGTGACGTCGACGGACGATGCTCCCGGTCGGACACTAGCGTTCGGGCCCGTGTCTGGCCGCCCTGAGGGACCCACGACGTCTCACGATCCGCCACCCGGTCGGCTGCCCTCCGCCCGCGAGCATTCCCTATGGGTTGCCTCGGGCCGACCGGGCGCGCGCCGCGTTGGTCGCTTCCTCGTATGTTGATGGCAACCTTGGTGCGGAGTAGAGGCACCAACTACTTATGAAGCGGAGCAAAAGGAACCGTCAGGCGTCGAACGCTGGCGCCTCGTCGCGACACACGCCCCGTCGAGATGCTCGAGGCCGCCTGCACCTGACCCTCGTCTCCGATCCGATGACGGGCACGGCCCAGCTGGTGCTGCGCGCGCCGGTATTCAAAGAGGCCTGGCAGAACGAGCTCGCCATGGGCGCCGCCAACACCGCCAGGACCCTGGTGGCAGACGATCCGGGCGGTGGGCCCACCGCCGATGGCATCGCCGCGCTCGCCCGCAACGTCATGGACGCGGTCTCGCGCCTGACGGCGGGCTTGCTTGCCCGAGCCCCCGCCGGCGCGGTGGCTTGCCGGGCCGGATGCGATCACTGTTGCTACCAGGCGGTCAGTGTGACCGTGCCCGAAGCCCTGGCGATCGCCGCGCACCTGCGAGCCACCTTGGCGGGCGCCGAACTGGCCGCGCTGGTGGCACGCGTCGCTACGGCCTTGGCGCGCACCCGCGGTCTGTCACCAGGGCAGCGGTTCTCGCCCGAGCACCCCTGCCCATTCCTCGAGGAGGCGCACTGCTCCATCTATTCGGTCCGGCCGCTCTCGTGTCGCGGCATGAACTCGCTCGACGCGGGCGAGTGCGCCCAGCGCCTCCGGGATCCGGCGTCGCGCGCGGCCTTCGTCGCCAATGGCCGCGGCGGGCGATCGTTCCTCGAGCCGATCCGCGCCGTGCAGGCCGTGAGCGCTGGGATTCAGCTGGCCCTCGGCGAGCTATTCGGGCTGGACATGCGGCCCCTCGATCTCATTGCCGCGGTCCACGCGCTTCTGGATGGGCCGCCCGCCACCATCGAGGCGTGGCTGGCCGGACAACCTTCCTTCGGAGCCGCGGTGCGCGCCGAGGCCGCGACGGATCCGATGCTGCGCGAGCTGAGCGGCGCCCTCGATCCGCCGGACGAGCCGCACGGCTGATTGCGCCCGCCAGCGACATGCTACTTCTTGAGCGACGCCACCTCGCCCGGGTTCGAGATGCCCGGATTGGCGTTTGTGCCGTCGAACTGGCCGAACGTGGTCACGGGCCCCCCGCCGTCGGCTTTGCAGCCCATCGCGTTCATCAAGGTGACGTAGAGCTTGTTGATCGGCACGTTGCCACCGGTCGAGCCGGTGTTTCCGATCTGGCCCCCGGTGCTGCCGTCCTTGCAAGTGCTGTCGCTGTTCCCCGCCTGCGGCGTCCCCGTCGCTTCGACGTTGACCACGGCGCCCTGCTTGAGATAGCCGCCCGCGCCGCCCGCGATGACGATGGGCAGGTTGTTCTGGTTGTGCGCGGCGCCGTCCGACAGTTCGGGCAGCCACATGGTCGCCGTGTGGTCGAGCAGCTTGCCATCGCCTTCGCTGATGCTGTTGAGCAAGCTGACCAGCTTGACGTACTTGCCGGCGTACCACTGGTCGATCTGGTTGATCATCGTCAGCACGTTCATCACACCGCATGCCCCCCCGACGGAGAAGTCTCCCGTACGGTGAGACAGGCCGTGGTGCTCCTTGGTGTGCATGATGCCGTCCCAGTTGAACGTGACGTAACCGGGATAGACCATCAACAGCACGCGGTTGATGTCGCAGATCATGCTGAGCGCGATCATGTTCAGCATGAGATCCCCGCCCAGGGTAAAGGACGTCGCCAGGTTCGCGTCCCCGACGGGATCCGGCTTGTTCCCGAGGACGTTGCCGAGCGTGATCTTCCCCGTGGGACTGCCGGCCGTCACGGCGGCCGCCGTGACCTTGAAGGGATCGGCTTCGGCTGCGGCCTTCGTGCAGGACGCCCCGCCGGTGGCGGATCCGCCGGTACCGGTCATGATGCCCATCTCCGTCTGGCGGAGCAGGTCCAGCCAATCGGAGATCTTGTGCTGGTCGTCGTTGCTCATCTTGAGCGCCTTGTAGCGGTTCAGATCACCGCGCACGAGATCGATGGCGCTCTTGCCGCGCAGGACGTGCCAGTCGGCCGCCGCGCCGGGGGTGGTCGGCGTGCCTCCGGAGCCAAACACGCCCGTCAGCTGGCCGTAGACGGTCATCGGGTTGACGATGGCCGGGAAGGCGGTGCCCGGCGCCGAGAACGACACCAGCTCCTTGATGCTGGTGCTGGCCGCGCCCACGGACAAGACCAGCGGTGTCTTGCCACCCGGGTTTATCTGCTTGGCGATCACGTGATCGAGCGAGGCGGCCGTCGCGTACCGCTTGTTGTCCGGGTCGATGGTGGCGCAGGTCAGCTTCGATCCCATGGCCTGGTCATGGGGATCGATCGTCTGCCCGCGTCCGTACTCGTTCATCGATCGGAAGCCGCGCGGGACCAGCACCTTGTCGACAAAGGGCGTGAGCCCCTGAAGCGTCGTTCCCGCCAGTGCGTCGGCCGTCAACGCGCCGTTCGTGACCTTCGGGAACCACCGATCCGTGAGGCAACCGTTGTGGGTGTAGAAAATGACCAGCCGGTTCGGTGAAGTCGCGGCCTTGGCCTTCTTCTCGTTCACGGAGGTCAAGAACGGCGCGGCGACTGCAGCGCCAGCCACGCCCCTCAGGAAGATTCGTCGGTTCATGGTGTCACCCCGTCCGCGGCGCGGGCTCGAAACTGAGGAGCCTGTGTGAGATCGGAGATCAGATTGGTGATGGTGTATCCCCCGGCCGTGATCTTGCCGGCCAGGTCATTGATAGTGCCGCAGTCGCGCGCGTCGCCGTCTCGTTCGAAGGCGTAGCCCACCCATTTCTCCGCGTATCGGCGTTGGGCCCCCGGTGAGGCAGCGATCTTCTTCATCAGTTCGGACGGACTGGTTACGCGCACCGGCACTCCGTCGATCGTCACGTCGGCCGTCGTGTCGATGGCCGCGCCGCCGGACGCTTCCTTCGTCTGCCACTGGCCGATGGAGTCGTAGGCCTCCATCACGAAGCCCGGCGGGTTGATGAAGGGACGGTGACAGCTCTCGCAGGGTTGGCCTGTGGTCTGCGCATCGACCTGCTTGCGGTTCGTGTCGAGCTCGGGCGACGCCGGGAGCATGGTCGCCTCGGCGCCGGGCGGCGGCGATCCGACGGCCACCCCGAGGATCTGCTTGGTGATGAAAGCGCCGCGCAGGATCGGCGACGTGCGGCTGTACGACGAGTACGCACCGAGGAAGCCAGCGCGGGTCAGGAATCCGGGGCGCTGGTTCGCATCCAGTTTGGTCTCGGTATAGTCGGGACCAAACTTCGCGGGATCCAGCCCGTAGATCGGGGCGGTCTTGGCTGTCACGAAGCCGACGTTGCTGGTCAGTAGATCCTGGAAGGTGCCGTTCTTCTTGAACACCGTGTCGTCGAAGAACTTCTCCATCTCGCCCTCGAGCGCCGGCACCAGATCCTTGTTGAACGCGGGAAAGAGCTTGCTGTCGTGGTTCGCGTTGTCCCACCGCGTGTTTCCTGCCATCAACAGGTACGTTCGATGGAAGGCTGCCACGGCGTCGCGGGCCCGATCGTCCTTCAACATGCGCTGCGCCTGGGCCAGGATCTGGGAGGATGACTTCAGCTCGTCCTTGTCGGCGGCCTGATTGAGCGCATCGTCCGGCACCGTGCCCCACAGCATGAAGGACAGCCGTGCGGCGACCTCGTGGCTGGTGAGCTGGAAATGTCCCGCCCCGTCCGATGCGGTCCCCGTCTCGGCACGCTGAAGGAACGTAGGCGAGATCAGGAACATGTACAGAACGGTCTGTCCGATATCGTCTGCGCTGGCAGAGGCCGAGATCGAAGCGCCGTTCGCCACGATGTTGTCGAAGGCGGCGATCTCGTCATTGGTCAGTGGACGGCGGAAGGCCTTGCGACCGAACTTGACGATTGTGTCGTGCAGGCAGGCCTTGCCATCGCCGCTGGGCGTGCACTCCATGAACTTCTTCTTGAGGCTGGCGTCGGTCAGCACCTGGGTGGCGACCATGTCGGCGATCGACTGATACGTGCTCCAGGCGAGATCGGTCAGACCGCCGTCCTGATCGGTGGCGAGGAGGATCGATGGGGTGACGTTGCCGGCCGCCTTGAGCGTGGTGACGCCGAGCAGGTCACGGATGACCCGTTCGTACTGAATATTGGTGAGACGCCGCACCTGGGAGGTCGGCGCCACGCCAGGGGTGCAGGCGATCGGGCCACTCCCGCCGGTCTGAGCGACGCCTCCGGTGCCGCCCCCGCTGTTTCCTCCCGTGCCCGATTTCGCTCCGCCCGATCCGGCAGGGCCCGATGGGGAGCCTCCGGATCCACCGGAGCCCGAGCGCCCGGTTTCGCCGATGCTGGCGGTACATGCCCCCGCCAGGAGGGCACTCACCAAAAGGCCCGTGGTCAGCTTGTCCATCGCGCTCACCTCGCCAGATTGGGTGCGAGAAAACACTGCGCCGCCCTGACGCGCAAAGCATCGGATGACGACCGAAACCGCGCGCGAACCGCCAGGTACAGGTTCCCTATCTCACGCTTCATGTGTTGGCCGCAATACATTTTTCAGATGCCAATTGACAAATTTCCCCATGGGAATGAAGCGCCGATTCCTTCAATCGAATTGGCGCGCGGCCGTTCCGACGTTGCGCGCGGCCGCACCGACGTTGATGAGACACGATGACTCGGGCGCGCGGCCGCACCGACGTTGATGAGACACGATGACTCGGGATAGCGAGGTTGAGTCCTGTGCGGAGCCGGCCACCCGACGGAAAGGTCGTTCTCCGGAGCAAAAGGGCGGTGACCGCGCCGTGC